>Ga0134128_10000818_pt1 | contig 42208 bp, 34 predicted proteins | sample KB31754_FD_96462 | JGI IMG/M metagenome (GOLD analysis project Ga0134128, IMG submission 96462) | Terrestrial soil microbial communities with excess Nitrogen fertilizer from Kellogg Biological Station, Michigan, USA - KB3-175-4 | ecosystem: Environmental > Terrestrial > Soil > Unclassified ...
TAACAACGTTCCGGGCACGATCCTCATCCACTGGCAAGTCTGTCCTGTACCCGCGGTCGGCGACACGATTCAGATCAGTGCCGTCGGAACGACAATTACCTGCACGGATGTAACCAAGGGCACGTCTGCGTCGGTGAACGATTCCACACTATCAACGGGAAATCCCGGCATGATGATCGACCAACGGGGTCCCTCCGGCTATGGCCTCGGCGCATTCCAGGCCGACTGCGTTCCCTCCTGCGGCAGCGGCGGTGGCGGTGGCACGGTAGCCACGCCAACGTTCAGCCCCGGAGCGGGAACCTATAGTTCAGCGCAAACGGTGACGATTAGCGACTCCACTTCGGGCGCAACCATCCATTACACGACGGATGGGTCAACCCCGACGGCGAGTTCGACCACCTATACCGGTCCCATCACCGTTTCTTCTAGTGAGACGGTCAAGGCGATTGGCGTGGAAACCGGTTGGACCACCAGTGCGGTCGCGTCGGCGACCTATACCTTCAATTTGACGGTGGCCACACCAACCTTCAGTCCAGGAGCGGGAACATATATTTCAACGCAGATGGTGATCATCAGCGACTCCACCTCTGGCGCGACTATCCATTACACGATGGATGGATCAACCCCGACCGCCAGTTCCACAACCTATACCGCCCCCATCAGTGTTTCGGCTAGCGAGACGGTCAAAGCAATCGGCGTGTTATCCGGTTATAACAACAGTGCGATCGGATCGGCGGCTTATACCATCAGCGGATCAGGACATACCTGGTATGTGCGGCCTGACGGCGGGACGAGATATTCGACCAATGTCACCACAGGGCAGTGCAACGGTATGTACGATGCTCCGTATCCCGGTAGTGGGACCAACCAGAATTGCGCCTTCAACGAAGTGCGGATGCTTTACCAAGACGGCTCCTACACCACTGGCGACACATTCCCCGGTTGGGGCTGGATCGGCGCGGGTGGTGATACATATATCATCCGCGGCTCCATCGCAACCGGAGTGTCCTATCGGGTTGGCTACAACAGCGCCAGCACGTATTGCGATTCAACCGGCTGCTGGGGCATTGCTGGAAATCCTTATGCGGCTGGGATGCCACCGCCTCCGTCCGGAACCGCCTCACAACATACCCGTATCCTCGGCGAAAACTATGCGTCATGCACCAGCCAAAGCGCCAGAACACAGATTCATGGCGGCTGGGCCGCAGGCGCAGTGTTGAGCTTCGGTGGGGCGTCCTATGTGGATGCTGCTTGTCTGGACATCACCGACTTTTCAGCCTGCGGCAGAGCAAACCAGCAAGTGGCGTGCGAGTCGAATGGGGCCACTATCGCCGACTTTGCTGGTAGTGGAATCCAATTCAACAACACCTCCACCCACGACACGCTGACGGACATTCGCGTCCACGGCCTGGCTTATAGCGGCATAGCCGGACCGACAGGGGACGGTGTGGTCCTGAATTATGTCGACGTACTTGGAAATGCGGGTGCAGGATGGAATGCCGATGCCGGAGATGGGACGACCGGGGTCGGAAGCCTGCTTGTGCAGCATTTCAATATCAGTTGGAACGGCTGCGCAGAGGAATATCCCATTGTCGATCCTGTTCCCTACGGAGACTGCACCGACCAGGACCATGGCGGCTATGGCGATGGCTTTGGCACTGCCACAGTCGACAGTCCCTCTCCCGGCTGGCAGGTGCACTTCGATCAGGGAACCGTGAGCTACAACACCCAGGACGGACTGGATGCGCTGCACATCGGCGGCCCCGGTTCCACGATGACCGATACGAGAGTTCTGGCCTTCGGCAACATGGGACAGCAGCTCAAAGTGGGTGGCGCTACCGCGACGATTCAGAACAGCGTAATCGTCGGGAACTGTGAAGCCATGAGCCAAGCAATTCCGGGTACGCCTTCCGGATACAACGCGAATCTGGACCTTTTCTGTCGCGCCGGAAACACGGCTGTTGTGGTAAATACCACTCCTGGAGATCCGGCAATCTTTCAGGACAATACGCTCTACTCCGGCGGGTACATTGGCCTTGAGGTGGAGTATGCAACGGCAGACCAAGGATCGACGAATACGCTGAAGTACAACAACAACATCTTCGTCGGCTTCTATAACTCCAACCATGGACAGAACTCCACTCCGATCTACTCCAATACCGATCTGAAGATGCTCACAAATCCGGGAGCAAGCTGGACGAATAACGATTACTACGGCTACGGGAGCAGTTGGACTTGTCCTGCTACAGGGGAATCGGCGGTGCTTTGCGTCTCGCCGGACCTGACGGACATGACCTACCATACTTACGGATATGGGAATGTGGCCCCAGCAAGCACCTCAAGTCCAGTAGTCGGGGCTGGCGTAACCATCACCGGACTTACAACCGACTACAACGGTACGACGCGAGCGAACTCTCCGACGATCGGAGCGTGTGAGACAACGGCAACGTGTCCGTAAGCTACAACTTTGGTTGCCGGGTGTAATCATCCTGGGAATCACAACCGACGATGCTGAAGCGACGCGGCCTAACCCGCCGAGCATCGGCGCAATCGAGTTGTTATTCCGAAATGTCAGACCAACATCCCCGGGATAACCGGGGATGTTGTTTTTTAAATGCCAAGAATCGGAGGAACAGATCGGTTTGTTCGAGAGCCCCAGGTCGCTACTCGCCAATCCTCCGGTGCTGTACTCTGGACGGTGATTTCGTTTCCACAAATTGTTTCGGGAGGTTCAATGAAGAAGATCGATTCAGAAGATTTTTCCAATTCCCGGAGGAACTTCCTTCGGTTGAGCGCGATGAGTGCTGCTGCGCTTGCACTCGAAGACCGTACAGTTTCCGCGGCCAGCACTGTTTCGGGTCACCATCAGACGATGATCAACGTTCCTTATGCGGCAGGAAATCCGCGCATCGGGCTGATTGGCACAGGAGGTAGAGGCACGTCTTTGCTGACGGAGTTTCTGGCCTGCGATGGACAGGTGGTTGCGCTGTGCGATGTCGTCCGGTCCAAAGCCGAGCACGCGCAATCGCTGGTTCAAAAAAGCGGCCAGAAGTCCCCAGATCTTTACACGAACGGGGATCGTGCTTATGAAGCGCTGGTCTCGCGGCACGATATTGATCTGGTGGTGATTGCCACTCCATGGAACTGGCATGTGCCGATGGCTGTTGCCGCCATGAGAGAAGGCAAGCATGTTGCGGTGGAAGTTCCCGCGGCATTGACAGTCGAAGATTGCTGGAAACTGGTGCATACCTCGGAAGAAACTCGCCGGCACTGCGTGATGTTGGAGAACTGCTGCTACGGATACAACGAAACTCTGATTCTGAATATGGTGCAGGCGAATCTCTTTGGAGATTTGCTGTATGGAGAGGCTGGATATCTCCACGATCTTAGGGGGATTATGTTTTCCTCTGAGGGGGAAGGTTTGTGGCGCCGTGCGTTCCACACAAAGTACAACGGCAACTTGTATCCGACCCACGGCCTGGGCCCGGTTGCAAACTATATGGGAATCAATCGCGGAGACCGCTTCGAATACATGGTCTCGATGAGTTCTCCCGCTCGGGGATTGGATGCGTATCGCAGTGAACACGTGCCGGCAGGCGATCCGAAGTATTCCGAACACTACATCAACGGAGATATGAATACATCCCTGATAAAGACGTCGAAGGGTCGCACGATTACGCTGAAGCACGATACGTCGAACGCGCATCCCTATAGCCGGTGCAACGTCATCGGGGGGACGAAGGGTGTTTTCGAAGATTTTCCTCCCAGGATTTTTCTCGATGGACAAAATGGCAAGGACGAATGGACCAGCATCGATTCCTTCAAAGAAAAATACGAAAATCCATTATGGAAGAAAGAAGGGGAGAGAGCCAAGAAACTGGGCGGCCATGGCGGGATGGACTATATAGAGTGCTTCCGTTTGTTGCATTGCATGCGGAATGGACTGGCTCCCGATATGGACGTGTACGATGCCGCAACCTGGTCTGTCCCCTGGCCATTGAGTCTTCAGTCGGTCGCGCAGGGAAGCGCACCGGTAAAATTCCCGGATTTTACCGGCGGCCGATGGAAGGAACGGAACGGTTCGCCCATCGGGCAACTTGGCTAAGGAAAAGGAACTAATCGGACAACCCTTTACCGCCGCACGGTATTTTCATAGTCGACCCTCTGCGGCGGGGGTCGGTTGCGATGCCTCGGTTTGCGGCGGCTCGAATCTCGGCCCGATATTATTGAGCGCGAGATGGAGCTGGCAAATCACTAGTGTCGAGCAACCGAACGAATATCACCGCGCTCGCCAGCCGTGTGCAGAAATAGTTGTGAAGGGCCAACGGGTTGTCCATTCGGCCCACCGGAAAAGCTGATTTGTGAAGGCAATCGAGTGTCCCAGGAGAGACCGAATGGAGTACCTGCCGGCTTGACGATTCGTATGCACGAACAAGTCCCCCCAAAAAGCCCTTCGCCCAAGTAGAGTGCCAGGCAAACCCGAATGTTACTAATGTGAACGTTGGTAAAAATTGTGTAATTGTTTTGCCTATTGGGAGATCCCACGATGGACTGGACTCTTGCTGCAGATACGCGGCAGGAGGCTTTGCGGTGCATTACGTATGTCCTTCGCCAGACCGCAGTTGGAGGTGTCTGGAACCATAGCGATTCGCTTGAGCGAAGAAGGATAAACGAGCAGGAATTCATGAATGTCTAGAGTATTTTCCTGCTGGGGTCGATTCGTCGAGGCTGTCAATGGAAATCGATTTTCCCCAATACGGGAATATTTTCTCCCCGATACCGGAACGGGAAAGTGTTCTCCATCTGTCTCGCATTTTTTCGGTTCCCTTCATCACCGCCTGTTAGATTGGTTTCAATTTCAATAACACCCGATCCGTGCGAAGTTCAGTACTTTGCAGATAGTTGGCAAGTGTGTGCGGTTTCGCGGGGGTTTGATTAAGGTCGATCCAGGGAATATGGGACCGACGGGAGCGAAGCTCGCCTCAAAATCGACCTGGGGATTTGATTCCTAGTCTCGCAACGACATCCTCACTCACCCTATTGTCATCCATCCGCGCAGCCCTTCAAGGGGCTTAAGCGGTTCCACGGTAGGTGTATCCGGCGGATTGAACCTTCGCGCAGCTTTCCCAAACGAGACGCTGCGCCACATGATCTTGGACGGTACCGGTGCCCGTGGAACCACATCTAGAGCCGGCTAGAGTTTTCGGCCAGCATCGGAATTGATATGACAGTCCTGAAACCGCGGTCGCGGACCATCAGTATCCGACTCTCTGAAGAGGAATACCTGTCTCTGAGACGGCTTTGTTCAGTGGTCGGTGCACGAAGCGTATCGGATCTCACGCGGGACGCCATGCGCGTTGCCATTAACGGCTCGAATAGGGACGACGTGCTCGGCCTTCGTCTGGAGGAGTTTCGCGATCAATTGAAACGCATGGATCGCAAAATCGAGCAACTTATGGAAGGAATCACTTCCATGAAGGCCGGCAATGGTGAATGAGTCTTCGCGCACGGTAACTGCCCAAGTATTTCAACTCGACATTCAGCTCCAGAATCTCTCCCATCATGATCAATAGACTTTTGATTTTCTTTCTATTGTCCGGCAGTCTTTGTGCCGGACAAGCGGTCCAAACGGCTCCCGAGAACGGCGCGGTGGCATGTCCCACTGGACCTGGGCCAGTTTCCGCGGCCGAATCGGCTGAATGTCTGCCGGGCTACAGCCCAACTCCCGCCGCGGCAACGGTGCCAGCCCCCTTTGGACGCACTCCTGCTCTCGCAACGGAAGCGGGGCAAGCTCCCTCCGGACTCGCTCCGGCACCCACCCAGCCCACCGTAACTTCCGCTAGAGTTGTCGGACCTCTGACCTCTCGATCCGAATTTGAGTTGTTCGCCGAGGATGCAGCGGGTCATCCTCTCCCGGTGTACGGCAGGCGGCTGTTTGATCAGGTTCCCACGACCTTTGCCCCCATGGACCGTGTTCCTGTCCCCGCCGACTACGTGCTTGGCCCCGGAGATGAACTTCGGATCCGAGTTTGGGGGAAGATCGATCTCGATTCCCGTGTCACGGTGGACCGGAACGGACAGATCTTCCTGCCGAAGGTAGGCACATTCAATGTAGCCGGCTTGCACTATGAGCAGATCGAGGGCTTTCTACATACGGCCATAGGCCATCTCTACAAAGACTTTGAACTGAATGTGACGATGGGCCAGCTTCGGTCCATTCAGATATTCGTTCTGGGCAGCGCCCGCCAACCTGGCGCGTATACCGTTGGTTCCCTCAGCACGCTGGTCGATGCACTCTTCGCTTCCGGAGGGCCTTCGGCAACCGGAACCATGCGGCGGATCGAGTTGCGTCGCGGCGGCCGTCTGGTCACAGAATTCGATATTTACGATCTGCTGCGAAAAGGCGATAAGTCGCATGATGTCCAACTGCTTCCCGGGGATGTGATTTACATTCCTCCTGTCGGTCCCCAGGTGGCGATTATGGGGAGCGTCAACGAACCGGGGATTTATGAATTGACGGGTGAAGAGACCGTTGCTTCCGCCCTGAAGGGCGCGAGCGGCCTGACCAGTCTGGCCGCTGTTAATCGCGTTCTTCTGGAGCGGATTGAGAACCATAGAAGACGGCGCGTCGATGAATTTCCGTTGGATGCATCCGAATTGCACCGAGTGCTCCATGATGGGGATATGCTGCGAATCTTCCCTATTTCGCCGCAGTTTGACAACGCGGTCACCTTGCGCGGCAATGTCGCGCAGCCGGGCCGCTTCCCCTGGCACGAAGGAATGCGCGTTTCGGACTTGATTCCATCGCGCGAGACTCTCATCACCCGCAACTATTGGAATCAGCAGAACCATCTGTTCAGGAATTTGGGGCAAGACAACGAATGGAATCAGCACAGCCATCCCGCTGGGTATTCGAGCACAAACGATAATGGGAACCAGCAGAACAGCCCGGACTGGGACCAGGCCAATCAGTATAGGAACCGGCAGAACCGTCCCGCGGGAAATTCGAGCACAAGCGATTATAGGAATCAACAGAACGACCGCGACTGGAACCAGCAGAACAGCCCGTCCGAGAATGTCCCTCCGGATGTGATGACCGATATTTCCCGAAACAGCGCAGAAATCAACTGGGCCTACGCGGCGATCGAAAGGCTCGACGAGCACGATCTGAGTACGCGTTTAATCGCTTTTAATCTGGGCAACGCCATCGACAATCCAACATCTTCCGACAACCATGTGTTGAAGGCCGGAGATGTTATCACCATCTTTTCGCGGAAGGATCTTCCCTTACCGATGGATAAGCACGCAGCCTTTGTCCGGGTGGCGGGGGAGGTCAATGCTCCCGGCGTGTATCGCATACATCCAGGCGAGAGTCTACGGGATGTGGTGGAACTGGCAGGAGGACTTACCTCTCACTCGTACCTCTACGCGTCTCAACTGACCCGTCTATCCACCCGTCTGGCCGAGAAAGAACAACTGCGATTGTCCATTAACCAGATGCAGAGAGATCTCCTGTCAGGGTACGCGGCGGCGCCGTCAATCGGTACTCCGAATCCCGCACAACAACAGGCGCAGCAGAGCGCGCAGCAGGCTCTTATAGCAAAGCTCTCCGCGGTTTCTCCTACAGGCCGAATCGTTCTCGACATGAAGCCCGATGCCAGTACCGTCGCGGATATTCCGGCATTCCCGTTGGAAGATGGCGACAGTTTCTATATTCCGCCAAGAATGAGCACGATTCAGGTTGTCGGGGCGATTTATAACGAGAATGCCTTCCGCTACCAATCGAAAAAGCCGCTCTCCGAATACTTGAATGACGCTGGAGGCCCTACGCGGCAAGCCGACGCGAAACGCATTTATCTAATCCGAGCCGATGGGACAGTCGTCAGCAGGCGACGCCACAACCAGCTGTGGCACGGCAACTTTGAAAAGCTCACTCTACAACCGGGAGATGCGATCGTCGTCCCGGAGAAAATCACCGTTTCATCCAAGATGAACAACGTTCTGCAGGCGACCCAACTTACTTCCCAAACCGCCCTGACCGCCGCCGCGCTCAGCGTGATCCATTAAAGGCTTCCAATGATCGAACAGGATTACATCGCCGAGGCGGCAGTTCCGCTGAAGGGCATCGCCGCGCCCGAGGCCCCCCGGGACGAGCAGGAAGCGACGTTGATCGATGTGCTGACACAGCTTGCGTATCGCAAATGGGTGATCGCAAAGATCACTGGCATCTCCATGCTGGCCGGCGTGGTCCTCTGTTTCGTATTGCCGGTACGATATACGGCGAATACCAAAATAATGCCGCCGCAACAGACCCAATCGGCAGCAGCCATGTTGATGATGAACCAATTAACCAATATTGGCGGAGGCTCGCTGGCGGCGCTTGCCGGCGGAGGACTGGGTCTGAAGAATCCGAACGACATTTACATCGGAATGTTGACTTCGCGTCCTGTGGCGGACGCCATCATCCAGAAGTTTGGACTGAAAAGCGAGTACGGCTCCAAAGACATGACGGCGGCGCGAAAAAAACTGGCTGAATATACGGAGGTCACCTCCGAGAAAAACGGATTCATTTCCATCTCCGTCACCGACAAGAGCAAGCAGCGAGTCGCCGAGATGGCCAACGCATACACCGCTCAACTTCGCATCTTGACTCAGAAGCTTGCAGTGACAGAAGCTTCCCAGCGCCGGCTGTTCTACGAAGACCAGTTGAAGCAGGCGAAAGACGCGCTGGCTACAGCGGAACTGGCCTTCCAGCAGGTGCAACAGAAGAAAGGACTCGTCGCACTGGACGCGCAGGCTAAGGCGATGATCGAAAGCCTTGCTGTCCTTCGCGCGCAAGTCGCCGCCAAGCAGGTCGAGGTACAGGCGCTGCGCTCATATTCGACCGAGCAAAATCCCGACGTGCAGTTAGCGGAGCAGGAATTGACCTCGCTGCGGGCGGAGGAAACGCGTCTGGAACAGCGCAGTTCCTCGCCGGGAATCGCCGGCCTAGGGCTTGGGAACGTTCCCGCCGCTGGGCTTGAATATCTTCGCGCCGCGCACGAGCTGGCCTACCGGCAGGCACTGTTCGACATGCTGATGAAACAATACGATGCCGCCAAGCTGGACGAAGCCAAGGAAGCAGCAATCATCCAGGTAGTGGAGCCAGCCATCATGCCGGACCGTAAGTCGTCCCCGAAACGCGGGCTGCTATTCGCGCTCTTCACGATTGTGGGTTTTTTCGTTGGCTGCATTCTGGCGTTGATCTTGTGGTGGAAGGAACTGGTGCGGTTCGACCCGATCGCCTCCAGACGACTTGAAGAACTTAGGTCCGCTCTGACAGTCAGAAAGACGGCAAACGCCTGGCCACGCAACCCCAACTGAGATGCGACCTGAATTGGCGCGATGAACCGCCGCGTCTGGGCGCACCCGAGAAAGACTCAAGTGATCGAACTGGCACAGCCGCCGACTGCAATTCGAAGCGAGATTCCCACCCTGCGCAACAATTTTGTCTGGACGTTTGCCGGGAGCGTGCTCTATACCGGATGCCAATGGGGAATGTTGTCGGCGATCGCCAAGCTCGGCAGCACATCGCTTGTTGGCCAGTTCACTCTGGGCCTGGCTGTTGCGGCGCCGGTATTCATGTTCACCAACCTGCAGCTCCGCGCCGTGCAGGCAACGGACGTGAATGCGGAGTGCGGGTTCGCGGATTACTTCTCGCTTCGGCTTCTGGCGACGCTGGGCGGGCTAATCGCGATCGCCGCCCTTTTGCCATTTGTCGTTTCCTCGCCCACGGTGCGCCTCGTGATCTTGCTGGTTGCGCTTTCAAAATGCATTGAGTGCATGAGCGATGTGACCGCCGGCCTGCTACAGCGGGAAGAGCGGTTGAAGCGCGTCGCCATCAGTCAAATCATACGGGGCATCGGTTCCGTCCTGGTCTTTTCGCTCACGCTCGCTTACTCTCGCGATTTGGCGCTGGCTGTCGTGGCCATGAGCGCTGTCTGGTTTGCCGTACTTTTGTTCTACGACGTGCCGAATGTGAAGGCGTTGATTGGCCGACATGAAAGATTTTTCCGATTCGACCGCCGCGCACTTTGGAGGCTGGCCATGCTGGGCCTCCCGCTGGGTTGGGTCGCCACCTTCGCATCGCTGAACGTGAACATCCCCCGCTATTTTCTCGAGCACTACCGGGGACTCGCGGACCAGGGCATCTACGCATCGCTCGCATACCTGGTGGTTGGGGTCAGCCTGATCGTATACGCGCTGACACAGTCGGTCACCACGCGGCTGGCTTACCTGTTCGCGTCCGGCAATCTCAAACAGTTCGCGCGGATGCTAACCAAGCTCTCGATGCTCGGCGTGTTGATCGCGATCGTCGGCGTGCCGCTGACCTTTGCAGTTGGACGCCCGCTGTTGACGCTGCTCTACCGCCGCGAATACGGCGATCACGTCGGACTGATGGCGCTGCTGGTGGGCATCGCCGGCATAAGTACCATAGGCGCGTTTCTCTTCTGTGGATTGACGGCGGCACGCGCCTTTCGCGCCCAGGTCCCGGTATACCTGGCGGCGGTGCTGGTCGTAACAGTGGGATCGGCCTTGCTAGTCCCGCGCTACGGCCTGATGGGCGCGGGCACAGCCGTCCTGCTCTCCACAGTCACGATTGTCCTGGGTGGTATTTGGATGATGCGCAAGATCGTTAGATCGCAATTGGGATAAGGATGAAGTCAAGAAAGTGCAGAAAAGCTGACAAGTCGAACCCATAGGCCCTTGTGCCGCCGCCATATGACTTCTGTTGTCGCCAATTCTGGAACAAGCCTAAGAACCCCCAGGTCGTTCATGGTGGCAGCATCTCTGGTGGTAATCGCATCTGCGTGTCTCGCGGTGCACGCCTGTGGAATGAGGGGGAGCATTGCTGACGCATTGATCGTCGGGGTTCTCCTGCTGAGTCAAATTTTTTTATTTGCCGTTCTTGAATCGGGAAATATATTTCTGTTCGTCGTGATGATTATCGACCTCTTCATGAAGGTCGCGTCCGCATCGCTGCAAATAAGCACGGCGAGCTGGGGTAAATCGGACCAATTGATGTATTTCTACGAGGGAAGCAAGCTGGCTGCGTCCACAACCACCTTTCAGCAACTCATCAACTGGCAAATGTGGGGAACACAATTCATCGTCGATATCACAGCATCTCTCTATAGAGTGATAGGATCTTCGTTCCTAGCATCGATGGTTATGTTCGCAATAATTTCGCTTTGGGGGCAATATTTATACTATCTGACCTTTCGCCAAGTATTTCCAGAGGCGGATTCCCGATTCGCGGCGATCGGCTTATTCATGTGGCCCTCTATCGTATATTGGACGGCTGCACTTGGTAAGGATTCGCTAATGCTTTTCTCGCTTGGGCTCGCTTCCTTTAGCATGGCAAAATTGTCCAAAAACAAGACAATGGGTATGGTGTCTCTTTTAGCTCTCGGCGTGACTGGATGCTTGCTTGTCAGGCCTCACATAGCTGTCCTTGCGATCATCAGCATGGTGGCTTCTTTTACTTTGGTTCGCAAAGTTTCGACCGGGAAAGCCACGCGTAAGGTTGTTCCCCTCGTAATGCTATTGGCGGCATCCATGGCTCTCGTCTACCTATTGGCACAGTTGCTGCAAATTACGAATATTGTCGAAGGTCAGAATAAGATCGAACGATCTATGCAATACAATCAGATGGACGGTTCTGGGTTCAATTCCAGCCCTAACCCCCTGTATCGAGTTATTCTTGCGCCTCTTCTGTTGGTCAGGCCTTTTCCATGGGAAATCAACGGGGTTCCAGCCGCCTTTGCCTCCACGGAAGGGATTGTTCTTTTTGGATTAGCGTTCTACCAACGCAAAAGACTAAGAGCCGTCTTGAAAGCGGCAAGTACCAGCGGGTTCCTGGCATTCCTCTTATGGTTCATTTCTCTCAACATAGTTTTCTTGGGAGCTACTAGCAGCAATTTCGGGCTACTTGCCCGAGAGCGCGTTATGATCATGCCGATGATAATTATGTTGCTGGCTGCGTGTTGTTATGACAAACGAAGAATAGGTCTCAATCGAAATGCTTGTAACTCGTCAATGTGATTGGAAGGAGCGGTAATCGTGCCGAGGTTGCTTGTCGCTACAACAGTTGGAGCGACGATCCGTGCCTTCTTATTGCCCCTTGCGCATTATTATCGCGGGAAAGGTTGGCAAGTAGACGCGCTAGCGTCCGGAGTTTCTGGGTACGAAGAGTGTCGGTCTGCCTTTGACCGCGTGTTCGATATAGGATGGTCGCGCAACCCTGCAGACCTGTCGGGAATTCTATCGGGACTTCGGCGGGCCAGAAAACTTGTAGCAGAAGGGAGTTATGACATCGTGCATGTGCACACCCCAATTGCCGGGTTTCTTGTGCGGGCGGCGCTGCGCAAACGAAACAAATCTCCGAAGGTGGTGTACACGGCCCACGGATTCCACTTTCATTCGAGTGGGACTGCGTGCCGGAACAGAATGTTCTTGGAGATTGAAAGGCTGGCCGGAAGGTGGACGGACGCATTAATTACGATTAACAGCGAAGATTATGAAGCAGCAAAGAAATTTCATATCGTTTCCGAACAGAACTTGCGATATGTCCCTGGAATCGGGATTGATTTGGACCATTACTCACGGGAAGCTGTGACCAAGGAAGAACAATCTCATCTACAACGTGAAATCTTGCCTGACAATCCAGGCTGCATTTTTTTGCAAGTAGGAGAGTTCATACCGCGAAAGCGTCACGCCGATACCCTGCAAGCTTTTTCTCTCTTGCAGGGTCCCGCTACCCTGCTTTTCGCTGGGTCTGGTCCGTTGCAAGCGACTATGCGCAACCGTGCCCATAGTCTTGGCGTTGCGAGTAGAGTTTGTTTCTTGGGACAACGGTCCGACATTCCTGCACTAATGCAATTATCTGATGTTGTTATTCTGCCGTCTGCGCAAGAAGGATTGCCGCGTTGCGTAATGGAAGCGATGGCGATGGGAAAGCCAGTAATTGGGTCGAATATCCGCGGCACGCGAGACTTGCTCAACAACGGCCGAGGCATGTTAGTCCCTCTTGGAGATGTTAGCGCGTTGGCTGCTGCGATGAAGATTTTAATGGATGACCCTAACGCAGGAATGGCTTTTGGACATGCGGGCCAGCAAGCAATTGCGGATTACCAAGTCCAAAAAGTTCTATTGTGTCACGACGAAATTTATCAAGGATTATTAGCGTGATTGGTCAAGATCCTACGGCTACCTTGCTAACTATAAAATTCCGTCAAAGTGGCTGGCGCCTTGCGGTCAAGAAATTGTTTGACTGTGGCGCGGCGCTGTGCGGGCTGGTTGTTTTCTCGCCGGTTTTCATTGGCGCGAGCCTTCTAGTCTGCCTATCCATGGGGCGTCCTCTGGTGTTTCGCCAACAGCGCCCCGGTCGATTTGGTAAGCCTTTCATACTATTCAAGTTTCGAACCATGTCGGAGCGGCGCGATACGAGCGGGAAGCTGCTTCCTGATGCGGACCGGTTGACTCGCATAGGACGCCTGCTCCGCGCTACTAGCCTCGACGAATTACCGCAGTTATGGAATGTGATCCGCGGAGATATTAGCCTCGTCGGTCCACGTCCCCTTCTGATGGAATACCTGAGCCGCTACTCGGCGGAGCAGGCGCGCCGGCACGATGTACTGCCCGGAATCACCGGATGGGCACAGGTGAATGGCCGAAACGCCCTTACGTGGGATCAGAAATTCGATCTTGACGTCTGGTACGTGGACCATCAGAGTCTGTGGCTAGATATCAAGATTCTCTGGCTGACCCTGCTGAAGGTGTTGCATCGGGAAGGCATCAGCCAACGTGGGCACGCGACGATGCCGGAGTTTATGGGGTCGCAACCTAGCCATCATGGCCATTGCCCATCCGCGGGAGAAGCGCGGCTGTTGAACGGTTGAATGATTCGTGGAGATCCTTACCCTTATCCCGTTCGGGAAGCTGACCGGAAAATTCGTCTGCTCCGGCAAGGATGTGGTCGTGGGCTCGACTGTATGGTTACAACCAGCATCGAAGCGGGGGACTTTGCCATCATTAGCTCACATTCGAGCATTACCCATGATGTTTGCATCGGAAAACATGCGTCGAGTATTCAAATGAACTGGTCGTTTCGAGCGGACCCGAAAAAGCTGTTGATCATCGGGGCGGGAGGATTAGGCTCCGAATACGCCTGGGTTGCTGCGGAGATGAATCATGCCGCTCACAACGACAGCAGTGGTGGCGCTGTTTGGAAAATACTCGGCTACATAGATGCCGACCCGCAGAAAAGAGGTCAATCAATTGGCGGACACTTTGTCCACGGAACCATCGAGGAAGCATGCCCAAAATTTGCGGACATGGATATCGGATTTGCAGTTGCGATCGGCAACAACAAGGCGCGTGAACGGATGGCTTGCGAAGTGGAAAAGTTCGGATGGACTGCAGAGATTCTGGCGCATCCCTCTGCCATTATCGCGGCTGGAGTGGAGATCGGTGCCGGATCTTATCTCGCTCCGGGCGCGGTGATATGCCCGGGTGCGAGGGTCGGAAGGCACGTGATTATCAATACGCATGTCTCAGTTGGCCACGACAGCATACTCGAGGATTTCGTGCAAGTTTGTCCCGGGGGGCGTGTAAGCGGTAGCTGCCGGGTAGAGACGGGCGGGTTCATTGGATCGAATGCCAGCCTTGCGCCAAATGCTGTTGTTGGGGAGCAGGCCGTGGTGGGTGCGAACTCGTTTGTGCTAACAAAGGTTAAACCCGGGACAACCGTCCTAGGATGCCCGGCGCTTGCTGTAGGGAAAGTCTCAAGATGAGAAAGGAGCTAGAGGTCATGGATGAGCAGGATTTGCGAAAGATGGTGGCTGAAATTCTTGAAAAGGAACCTGATGATCTCCTGGAATCGAGTGAATTGGAGAGCTTCGGTACCTACGATTCAATAGCTCACCTCTCATTAATGGTGGGCCTCTCGGACTTTACAGGGCGCCCGGTGACCATTTCGGAGCTAATGGGACTGCATACGTATGGAGATGTCATGAAACTTGCGGGGGGCGGTTCGACGGATGGTAACAGCGCGTAAGAATACGACGATTTTGGGGCTCGCGGCGGTGCTGCCGCAATCGGTGCTGAACAACGAGAAAATTTCCCGCGTATTCGGTGAAAGAGAGATTGCGTCGGCAGTCAAGATGTCAGGAATTCTTGAACGCAGAATAGCCGGACCAGATCAGTATGCATCGGACCTGGCCTTGACCGCGGCGGAACGACTGCTTGGCAGTATGACTTTCGACCGCTCCTTAATCGATTTACTCATCTTTGTTTCTCAGACACCCGATTACAAAATTCCGACAACGGCTTCGGTGCTGCACGGAAAATTGGGCTTATCTCAGTCATGTGCGACGTTTGACGTGAATCAGGCCTGCAGTGCATATCCGTATTCGTTGAGCATTGCCCATTCCATGATCGCCACTGGTATCTCTCAGTACGCATTGATCCTGAATGCCGACACTCTCACAAAGCTGATCAATCCCAAGGACCGTAGCCTGGTAGTGCTTCATGGTGACGCAGCAGCGGCCACCCTCATGGGACCGTGCAGTGAAGGTGCCGGGTTGGAGGCCTTTGTGCTAGGTACTGATGGTTCAGGAGCGAAACACTTGTTGGTGCCGGCCGGAGGCTCTCGGCTTGCCTGCGGACCTGAAACTAGAGTGGAGCGGACAGACGTGGCCGGATGCGTTCGTACGGATGAGAATCTGGTGATGGATGGGCCAGCGGTCTTTCACTTTTCGGTCTACAAGGTGCCAGAAGCAGTCGAAGGCGCCATGAAGGAAGCTGGGCTGGCCATGGATGATGTCGATCTTGTGATTCTGCATCAGGCTAATAAGACCATGATGGAGATGATGTACAAGAGGCTGCGTGTGCCGGCAGAAAAGCGGTTTTTTTGTCTAGAGAAGATGGGAAACAGTAGTGGCCCATCGACCCCGGTAGCGCTGGCCGAAGCCTGGCGGCAAAAGAGGATCCTACCCGGATCGCGTACGCTGATATGTTCGTTCGGGGCTGGGTTGACATGGGGAGTTGTAGTGATCAAGTGGCCGGAGGATGCAAGTCCGGTACCTGATGTGGATCCAGTAGTGGCAGACGAGGAGATGCTCAGTGCGGCGCTTTGAGGGGCGAACCATTCTGGTGACAGGTGCGACGTCGGGCATCGGACTTGCAACAGCACGACGCCTGGCGCAGGAAGGCGCGGCGGTCATCTGTTCGGCTCGTGGAAAAGAGCGCCTGGAGCAGGTCGTTTCCGAATTGCCCGGCGACGGCCATCTGAGTCTAGCATTTGATGCAACACGAGAAGAGGAAGTAATGAGGGTCGGAAATATGCTCAAGAGCGCAAACTGCATCCTGCAGGGGGCAGTGATGTGCGCCGGTCAACATTTTCTGCGCCCTCTGCAGCTTTCAAAAGCAATTCACTTAGAGGAACTGATGCGTGGAAACGTGTTGTCAGTACTCCTTTGCACCAAGATGGTGATTCGGCTCGTAGCAAAAGAAGGCGCTTCCATCGTATGGCTGTCTTCGGCGGCAGCACTAATAGGCAATTCAGGCGAAGTAGCCTACTCGGCAAGCAAGGGAGCGCTGCTTTCGGCATGCCGGAGCATCGCGACCGAACTGGCTGCGAAACACATTCGAGTGAACGCGGTTGCGCCGGGAGTGGTTGAAACTCCGATGTCAGAAAAGTGGCTCAACCAGATGCCTGCCGAGCAGAGAGAGATTATACGAGCCAGGCATCTTCTTGGGTTCGGAATCGCCGAAGATGTGGCTTCAGCGATTGCTTTTTTAGCAAGCGATGAGGCCCGCTGGATCACGGGCACATGTCTCACTGTCGACGGAGGCCTGACGTGCCATTGACGCCGGCACAAGCGCCAACAGCCCCAATCCGATTTGAACAGATAGAAATAGGCCAGCTTTTCCGGACTTCGGAGAGCTTCGGCAACTCAGCGATGGATGAGTTTGCCGCTTTGAGCAGCGATTATAGTGCCATCCACACCGATCTGGAAACGGCGAGGCAGTGTGGCTTTCCGGACCGCCTGCAGTATGGGTTTCTTCTCGCCAGCCTGCTGTCGCGCATCGTAGGTTCGAATTTTAACCGAGCAGTGTGCGCGTCCGTTTCGCTGGACTTCATGAAGCCTGTGCCAGCGAGCGTACGAGTGGACGTGAGTGCGGAAGTGACGCAGGTGCAACAAACAATGCGCTCTGTCGCTTTACGAATCACGATGACCAGTGAGGGGCAAACAGTCGCGCGTGGAAAGCTGACTACGGTATTTCTTCCCGAACATTAAGGAGCGCAGCCGCAAGAGATGTCTATACTCTTTCAACTCAACTTAGTTTTCCAGGAAGTGTTTGACGACCCCCAACTTGTCGTGCAGGCAGATACAAGCCCAACCGATCTTCGGGATTGGGATTCGGTGGCCCAAGTGAAGCTGGTGCTGGCTATCGAGGAGGCGTTTGCGATCCGCCTCACGAACGATGAGCTGTCAAGTATTCACACGGTCCGCGATTTTATGAGCGCGATTGCCAGGCAGAAGGGCTCAATCGAATGACCGTTAACGTGGAAGCCATCGGCGCTTTAGTTGAGAACAGTGGAACTGATCCGCGTCGGGCGGTGCAGATGGCTACGGCCATGGCGGTAGAGCGTCGGTTAGAACGAGAGGTCTTGCGAGCAGTCGAGTCGCGGACGACGGTGGGCGCTCGCTGGCTCCGGGCTGCTCTGACGGAAAGAGAAAGCGGGCCGGATGCGGCCCTGCCCCTGTGGGATCAAGTCGTGGCGCCGAATGGGTGCGAGATTCCCGATGTGCTGCTGCAGCGCGCCAGGATTCTGGCTCGCGGCGGCGATACTAACGCGGCCGCTTCACTGATCCGTATCGCTCTCGAGAATTCCCGCGAATTTGAATTCTTTATCCGCGCCGAAACCATAGCTCGAAAGTGCAAGGTAGGCTTTGGGCGGAAGCGTAAAGTGAAAGTGGCGTTGCTCTCCAGTTCCACGACTAGCCTGCTGCGCAGCGTGCTGGAGTTACAGTTTCTTCGGGATGGGTTCGAGGCCGAGATTTATGAGCCACCATTTGGAACCTATGCGCAGGAATTGCTGACGGCGAAGTCGGGGCTGAGGGCCTTCCAGCCGGATTTTATTCTCCTGCTCCTTAATTGGCGCGACTTAGGCCTCTCGAGCATTGCCGCAGACGACACCGAGGGCGGTGCGGCAATTGTCCGAATCCGGGATCTGTGGCGGGCCGCCGGGAAATTGTTGTCGGGAAAGATTATTCAGTTGACCTTCCCGCCGCCAATGTACGACGCGACCCATGCGTTGAGCTCCCTGATGGTCCATGGCAAGAGCCGAATGATCCGAAGGGTCAATGACGCTCTGTATCAGGCGGCACAGGATCGCGTGCTGTTAATCGATTCCGAACGGATCGCTGCCACGTTTGACGGAACATGGGAAGACCCGCTGATGTGGTCGTCAGCCAAAGTGTATCCGGCACCGGCGGTTCTGCCGACATTGGGTGAACACATTGTTTCCCTCATTCGTGCCGAGATGGGTTTGAGCCGGAAACTTCTCGTCCTTGATCTCGACAACACGTTGTGGGGCGGTGTGATTGGAGAAGACGGGATGAACGGGATCCAGCTAGGTCCGCCGTCAGCGCTTGGCGAAAGGTACCAGGAGTTCCAGCAATATCTGAAGAATTTGAAAGAACGTGGCATGTTGCTGGCCTTGGCGTCGAAGAATAACCCGGAGGACGCAGAAGAAGTGCTGCGCCGTCATCCGAACTGTGTTTTGCGTCCGCAGGACTTTGTGTCATCCAAAGTGAACTGGGAGAGCAAAGTAGACAACATTCGGGGAATTGCCAGGGAACTACGTCTGGGACTGGATAGTTTTGTCTTTCTTGACGACAACCCCGCGGAACGAAGCTCGGTTCGGCGGGAGCTACCTGAAGTGATTGTGCCTGAGATTTCAGGAGAACCTGCTGAGTCGATCGCGGCCCTTGAGCGCGGCTTGTATTTTCAGGCAGTTCGGTTGACCGAGGAAGACCGTGTCCGGAACGCATCGTACTTCGCGAGTGCTCACCAGGCCGAGCAATTGAATTCGATCGGGAACCTGGAAGATTATTTGGCAGGACTCTCGATGCAAATCGAGCACGGACCGATCGATGAGGAAACAAGTATTAGGGCCACTCAGCTCATCAATAAAACAAATCAATTCAATCTAACGACTCCACGTTACAGTTTGGAAGAACTTCAAGCGCGAATTACGTCACCGGCCTTTTGGTGCCGCTGGTACCGCCTGAAAGACCGGTTTGCCGACCACGGTTTGATCGGCGTCCTCATTGCTCACGTGGCCGAAAAGCAGTGGAGCGTGGATGCGTGGCTGATGAGTTGCCGTGTGATTGGCCGCGAAGTGGAATCCTTCATGTTCCTTGATCTGGCGGAGTGTGCACGGGAGGCCGGCGCGGACCAGATCGTGGCGCGATACCGCCCAACTGAGAAGAATGGCCTGGTAGCACAGTTATTGCCTCGTTTCGGTTTTAGGGAATCCGACGGGACTGGCAGCTTTGTGCTGGACCTGTCGACGACGAAGTTCCCCGAGTGCAAGTTGCTGCATGAAAGTCGAAGAAGTAAGTAAAAACCCAAGCTGAGAAACCAAGTGAAACGTATTCTGCTTTCCGTGCCGCACATGGGCGGGACCGAGCAAGCCTATGTTCGCGAGGCTTTCGCCTCTAACTGGCTGTCCACGGTCGGGCCCAATCTTAGCGCCTTTGAAAGGGCATTCGAGGACCTCGTGGGCCTGCCTGCCGTGGCTCTTGCCAGCGGTACGGCGGCTATACATCTAGGTCTACGCTTGCTCGGTGTCGGTGCAGGGGATACTGTCTTCTGCTCGACGCTCACCTTCGTCGCAAGCACGAATCCTATCCGCTATCTGGGCGCGGAGCCCGTGTTCATCGACAGCAACTATGAAACCTGGAACATGGATCCATCGCTACTCGCAGAGGCTCTGCGCCAAAGTGAAAAGGCCGGCAAGCTTCCCAAGGCAGTCGTTGTCGTGGACCTTTATGGTCAGTGCGCAGACATGGATGCAATACGCACGATATGCGATCGGTATGGTGTTCCAATTTTGGACGACGCGGCCGAGGCCTTGGGGGCTTTCTATAAGGGAAAGCGAGCGGGCGTTCTGGCCGATATCGCCGCTTTCTCCTTCAATGGCAACAAGATTATTACGACGACCGGCGGTGGCATGCTCGTCTCGCGCAACCGCGCCTGGGTTGAGAAGGTTCGCTTCTGGTCGCAGCAGGCCCGTGATCCGGCCCTCGCATACGAACATTCCGAGCTCGGCTACAACTATCGCATGAGCAACGTCCTCGCCGGAATCGGACGCGGCCAGATTGAGGTGCTCGACCTGCGGGTCCGGCAACGACGCGCAATCGCATTTCGATACCGCGATGCGTTTGCGGACCTTCCGGGTATCAGTCTCATGCCCCAGGCTTCTTATGGCCTACCTACCAACTGGCTTAGTTGCTTTCTAATCGACGAGCGAGAGTTCGGCTCCTCTCGGGATGAACTGATCCGGGTTCTCGATGAGGCAAACGTGGAGTCTCGCCCGGTGTGGAAACCGATGCACTTACAGCCTCTGTACGCAGGATGCGAATGCTACGGCGGAAGGGTGGCAGAAGACTTGTTCAGGCGCGGGATATGTCTGCCAAGCTCGAGCAGCCTTTCCGAGGAGAATCAGCTGCACGTTATCAATGTTGTGCGAAGTGCGACAGGCGCGTCCGCGTTGGCGCAAAAGATCCAATCCGATTGCGTTGCAGAAGCTGGGCATTATGGGGTTTGAGAAAAAGGACAGCAGAATATGCGCAAGAGACTGAAAACGATCGTCAGAAGTAGCGCAGTGCACTGGGCTCTCGTGTGGGCAGCGCAAGTCTGGATATTTGCATTCTCAGGCGAGGCGGCATTCCTGCTGCGGTTCGACTTCCACCTTCCGTCAGCGTACTTTCGCTCCCTGACCATTGCTCTTGTGGTCTGGATTGTCGTGAAGAGCGCCGCATTCCACTTTACAGATCTCTACCGGCGAGGATTGAGATATGTATCGATCTCAGATGTTTATCGGCTCATTGGCGCTAACTTTGCCGGCTCGGCTATAAGTTGCGTCGTGATCCTCAGTATTACGCACGGATTTCCGAGATCGATTTATGTGAGCGATCTCATTCTCTCCTTCCTCGGCACAGCGGGCCTACGCGTAGGTGTTCGTTTGGCGGCGGAGGCGATGCAAAGCGGACAGGCCAGTGCTCCTGAAAAAAGGACATTTATCTACGGGGCGGGTGACGGGGGCATTTCTCTGCTAAGAGAGATTCGAAACAATCCAAAGTTGTCGTATCGGGTTGTGGGGTTCCTGGATGACCGGGCAGACAAACAGGGCCTCCGGATCAGTGGAATACCAGTGCTCGGCCGAGGAGACAAGGTAGAGTCACTGGCGACAGAGCACAATATCGACATCATTCTGATTGCCATCCCTTCGGCTACCGGGACGGAGATGACCCGCATTTTGGAGTTGTGCCATGCAGCGCAAGCGGAGTGTAAGACGGTGCCCGGACTTGGGGAGATCATTGAAGGACGGGGGCTCGCCGGGCAGATCCGCGAGGTCGCGGTCGAGGATCTGCTGGGGCGGACTCCGGTACGTCTTGAAGATAGCCGGATACGCGGCGCGCTTAACGGCAAAGTCGTCCTTGTGACCGGTGCGGCGGGCTCCATCGGTTCCGAATTATGCCGGCAAATCGCACGGTTTCATCCTGCCGGAATCGTTGGATTCGAGATTGCTGAATCCCCGCTATTTGAAATTGATCGTGAAATGCGTCAGACATTCCCTTTTGTGCCATTTTTCCCGGAGATTGGGAACATTCAGGATCGCGCTCGTCTGGACGACGTTTTCCGTCAATATCGACCTTCCGTGGTATATCACGCCGCAGCCTACAAGCATGTTCCGCTTATGGAAGCGCACGTTTTTGAGGCGATCGAGAACAATGTCTTTGGAACCTACAATGTGGCCCAGGTTGCGGCGCAGCACGGCATTGAAGACTTCGTAATGATTTCCTCCGACAAGGCGGTTCGTCCCACCAATGTGATGGGCGCCAGCAAGCGCATCGCAGAGCTGCTCCTCCTTGCGCTACAGAACGGGGGTACCCAGTACGTGGCAGTTCGTTTCGGCAATGTACTCGGGTCCAACGGCAGTGTCATTCCAATCTTCAAGAAGCAGATCGCTGCTGGCGGCCCAATCAGCGTTACACATCCTGAGATGCGCCGATTCTTCATGACTATTCCTGAAGCGTGTCAGCTTGTATTGCAAGCCTCGGCAATTGGAGAGGGCGGCCAGATTTGCGTTCTGGATATGGGGCAGCCGGTCAAGATCATCGACCTCGCCAAAAACCTGATCCTGCTGTCGGGACTCAAGCCGGGTAAAGATATAGAGATTGAATTCACGGGGATGCGTCCAGGCGAAAAGCTCTACGAGGAACTCAGTACGCTGCTCGAAGACACAGTTCCGACGAGCCATGAGAAAGTACGTATCTTTGTAGGCAATGGTATGCCGGAAGGCGATATGCAAACGTGGCTCGGCTCGCTCCGCGAGATCTGCGAAACTCGCGATATCTTCCGGCTAATCGTCGGTCTCAAAGAGATAGTTCCAGACTACAACCCCAGCACCGACCTTTTAAAGCGCATCATCCGATCCCAGGAACACCATTCCATCCAAGCAGCCTCCGTTTGATCTCTATTTACATTCCAAGGGAAATGTTCGGTCTCTCGAAACGGCAATCGGACTATTTTTGTAGCGTAAGGAAGGATCGCGTAGTGGGTGTGAGGGTGAGTAGAGGCCTTAATCCATCCTATGTACTCCATTGCACTGTTGTGCTGGCGGCGATTCTCCTGATGTCCGGCAGACCACTTGCCGCCGAGGATTCAGGTGCGCGGCAGAGCACCGATCGAAGAGCCAGCGGTCTTGGCATCTCCACTGTCGGCTGCCGTCCCTCCGTGGTGGGCTCGCCGTACATTCCGGTAGACAGTTGGATGTATCCGGCCGTTTTGCGCCTTTACTCGCTGGGCTATGTGAATACTGTCTACCTGGGTATGCGCCCGTGGACGCGTTCCAGCGTAATCCAGATACTCGATGAGGCCGAACCCATTATCGAGGATGCAAGGTCGTATTCGGAGCCAACCATCGATGAGGCGCAGAGCATCTACGATGCCTTGCGACACGAGTTGCGCTCGGACGTCCAAAGCGCATGCCTGCGCCAGGGTGCCGGAGCGCACATCGAATCGCTCTACTCTGTCGCGCGCGCTATCAGCGGAACGCCGTTGCGCGACAGCTACCATCTAGGGTCGACGATCATCAACGATTACGGACGGCCTTACGAGAATGGTTTCAATAGCTACATCGGCGCCAGCGGTTACGCATCCTATGGCCGCTTCCTGTTATATGTGCGCGGGGAGTTCCAGGGAGCGCCATCCGCCACCGGCTACTCGACGGCACTGGGTCAGCAACTGGCAGCGATCGACGGCACCACCAATTACTTCAACTCCGGCACACCGCTGCCGGTCGATCTGCAGGCCACGATCCCGGTCGGACCGATCGCCGCAACAACCACTGGACGGATCCTTGAAGCTTATGTCTCCGCGCAATATCTGAACCATGTATTTTCCTTCGGCAAGCAGGACGATTGGATGGGTCCCGGCCTGGGCGGCGGCATGGCTTACTCCAACAACGCCGAAGACATTTATTCCTTCCGCATCAACCGTATCGAGCCGCTATATATCCCGTTACTCTCCCGGATCACCGGCCCCTTCCGCTATGAGTTCCTGGTCGGTCCTCTGAAAGGCCACACTTACCCCATCAATCCGTGGGTCCACATCGAGAAGGTCAGCTTCCGACCGACAGAAAACGTCGAGTTCGGTTTTGAGCGCACCGTGATCTGGGGAGGCGAAGGGCATGTCCCGATTACCATCCACAGCTTTCTAAAAAGCTTTTTTAGCTTGTCGGCGCCCAATGGCGCGGTCAAAAATAGCAGCAGCGATCCCGGCGCACGTTTTGGCGCGTTCGACTTCTCCTATCGCCTTCCATTCGTGCGCAACTGGCTTACGCTCTATAGCGACTCGGAGGTCCACGACGATGTTTCTCCCATTGATGCTCCTCGCCGTGCCTCCTGGCGACCGGGCCTGTATCTTTCCCACGTGCCCGGTGCCCCCAAACTCGACATACGAGCCGAAGCCGCCTACACCGATCCGCCCGTCAGTACCAGCCAGGGCGGTCGATTCATGTACTACGAGGGCATTCAGAGACAGGGCTACACCAACCAAGGCCAGCTCTTCGGCGACTGGATCGGCCGCGAGGGCAAGGGCGGCCAGGGCTGGATTACCTATCACCTGAGCGGCAATGAATGGCTCCAGCTGGGCGTGCGCAATCAGAAGGTGGCCAAGGACTTCATCCCCGGTGGAACAACGCTGAACGAGATAAACTTTCAAGCCATCAAGCGCATCGGCAAGGACTTCGAAATCAACGGCAACTTTGCCTATGAGAACTGGAAGGCACCCATCTACCTTCCCGGACAGCAGACCGTTACCACGACCAACATCCAACTCACCTGGTTCCCTGAGCGGAAGATCAACTTTTAAAACGGTTCCAAAGTTAGAGCGGATTTCCCAAAATGATCTGGTGCTAGGCTTTGCGCTCGAAGGACACCAAGGACGCAACCAGCCTGTGAGATAGAATCGTTGAGATTTCATTGTAGGCAGATGTATCCAGGAGTGACCTATGCATGAGAGTCCATGGCATGTTTTGCATGTTATTGCGAATCATGAAAAGCGAGTCGCGCAGCACCTTGTAATTCGTTCTTTGGAGCACTACCTACCGCTCTACACCGAGCGTTCACAGTGGACCGACCGGTCTGTTGTCCTTGAGCGGCCGCTCTTCGCGGGGTATGTGTTTGTCCGGTTCTCGCCTCAAACCAGGCTCTCAGTGATCAGCGTTCCAGGCGTGCTTCGCCTGCTGAGCGATCACGAGGGAGACACGGTCAGCAATGCTGAAATCGACAGAATTCGCCATGGCCTAGCAAGCGGATGTCGACTGCGACCCCATCGCGATGTCTCCCTGGGGACACGGGTACGCGTGCGCGGCGGCGTTTTTGAGGGCGTTGAGGGCATCGTGACGGAGCTCCGTCATCACTGCAAGGTCATCATCGCCCTTGCCGCGATCCAACAGAGCTTTTCACTGGAACTGGCGATAGACGAGATCGAGGTACTAAACAAGTCGGTAGCCGGTGCTGGTCAGAAAACGGTGCTTGCCCAAGTCTGAGTGAACAGGCTCGCTGACTTCCATCCGCCATAGCCGACCGACCCAAGCAGATCAGGCGAGAGGCATAGGTGCATCCGCCCTCGCCGCCTACCGCGTTTCGGCGGATGCTTGTCGCTGAAACACGTCGCTCCGCGTCACATCAACTGTTACTTTGCAAAAACCCGTGCCCGTGAGGCACGGGTTTTTTTGTGGCTTGAATCTCACTCAAAAGGGGTTCGGTTGGCCGTTCATTGCTCGTCCGGAAACGCCTCGCAAGTTCTGCCGAAGGCTACCTGTGCATCCGCGGGGGCCGACGTTAGCCTGTCGATTGGCTGAGCTTGTGCGCTTAGTCAGTTCCTCCGCGAAATAGCGGACATGGTATGGCGAGAGGCTCATCGTTATTCATGCTTCGGTTTGTCTAGTAACAGGGTTTTCAGATACAACATTTCTGCCTTTGCACCCAGCTAACTTCTCTTCTTTGTAAGTATGCGAAATCGAATCGTCGTCACATTTACAGATCTCCCAATATGCATGGATCATTCTTTTCGCTCCAAGAACGGCGGAGGCCAAAATCGAAGTCGTCATACAATGATGTAAGCAAACGAGTTCACCCACGCGGAGGGATGTGTGAGCGGTTGAAACAGGCGGTCTTGAAAACCGCTTTACCTGCAAGGGTAACGGGGGTTCGAATCCCTCTCCCTCCGCCATCTAGTCTGCAAGATCGGCTTCGCAAACGACAGACATGGCGCTCATCGTGTCGCCCGGGCAAAACGAGATTGCGCAGATGCAGAAACATAGCCTCGACATCGCCCCCATCGGCAACGGATGAACGAGATTTGACGAAGCGGGGCACCACGGTGCTACAACACCGGCGATGCCCCTCAGGGTATCCTCGATCCGTCTACCACTCGGCCGCGCAGAGAGTCTGGGCGATCTAGGATAAATTTGGGACACTGGCTCCGGAGAAGGGCAATTTTAAGCACCAACAAATTGAGGAGACACAATGCTCGCCTATCTGCTTTATGCGTTTTTCTTGGTTCTCGCGATCTTTATCATTTCCACAATCTTCGGATCTTTCTTTTCCGTCCGCACCCAGACGGCCGCGATCATTGAACGGTTCGGAAAATTCAACCGGGTCGCCGAGCCGGGATTGAATTTCAAGCTTCCCTTTGTCGAGACGAAAAACGAAGTCAGCCTGGTTACTTTTCAGCTCGAAGGTTCGATCGAAACCAAGACCAAGGACAATGTCTTTGTCCAACTGCCCGTCAAGGTGCAGTACCGCATCATCGATACGCCCCAGTCCATTAAAGATGCTTTTTATAAGCTGGCCAGTCCAAAAAGTCAGATCGAGTCCTACCTCTACAACATCCTGTTAGGACATATTCCCGAGACTACTTTGGACGACGTGTTTCTCAATCAGCCCGCCATTGCACAGCGAGCGACTGTCGAGTTGTCACTGGAGATGAAGGATTTTGGATACGAAATTGTTAAAGTCCTCATCACCGACATCATTCCTAATGAAGGCGTGAAGACTGCCATGAATCGCATCAACGAGCAGACGCGGCTGGCTGTCGCCAACCAGGCCCAGGGCGACGCCGAGTACATTCTGAAGGTGCGCCAAGCGCAGGCGGATGCAGAAGTGAAGCGGCTCGAGGGCGTGGGCGTGGCGCAGGAACGTTCCGCTATCGCGCAGGGATGGGAAGAAGCCATCACCAAGGTGAAGCAGGGCACGAATCTCGATGATGTGGGTGCCAGCTTTCTCTTACTCTTCACCAACTGGACGGATATGCTGCGCGTCGTTGGCGGCTCCACTAATTCCACTATGGTCTTTATGCCGTCCGGTCCGGAGGGCCTTGAACACTTTCAGGCAACCATGACCAATGCGTTACTGTCACAGCACTCAGATACCAAAACTCCCTGATCTCGATCCAATTTTTGCAAAGCAGTTTCCCGCCTTGATTTCTTCGGGAAAAAGAAAGACTACAAGATTACGGAGATGGGTGGGAGCAGAAATCACGAATTCGCGTTGTTTCCATGGGTATCACTCACTGTAGGTGGAAAAGATGTGAACCTTGCTCCGGCTCATGTATCTGTCGCTCGGGGCCTAGGCGGAGTCAGTATGTAAGCGGACAATTTGTGTAATGACTTGCTGGATCAAGCTAAGGCTGAGGAGCGATGTAGATCTCTTTAGCCATCTGGTGTTCGAGGGCAGGGATTGACTGCCTGCGAAACAGGAGTGGCCAACTGCCGAGAATGCCGAAGCTGCAGCTCGGGATGAAGCTGTTATGGTGAGCACTCGCAGACACTGCGCGCTGTGGCTGTAATTGGGGATGCGGGAGGCCCTATCGGGATGAAATGTATGCATCGCGGCCGGTCTTTGTGGATTGCGCTCCTTTGCGGCGGGTTCTGTGGAGGCTGCTGGGCAACGACGGTTTCCCCTCTGTATGCGCGCGGCTATACGACTATTCCCGAGCCGCAAAAGGTAACGCTGGGGTCGAAGGATTTTCGGTTCGGCGCCGGCTGGCGGCTGAAGCTCGATTCTAGCGTGCCCGCGAACGACGTGGCTGTTGAAACACTGCGCCAGGTCCTTCAGGAGAGGTTTGATGTGACGCTGGACGCACGTGGCAGTTCCAGCGGAATGATCTCGCTGCGCATCGCGCCGGGCAGTGTGCAGATCGGCACAGCGCAGGACGCAAACCGGAACGAGCTCGAAAAACAAGCCTATCGCATTGATCTGAAGCCGCAATCCGTTTCGATTATTGCGAACGCACCGGCCGGACTTTTCTATGGCGTCGAAACGCTGGCCCAACTGGTAAAGCCGAAGCAGGGAGAGCTATGGCTTCCAGAAGGCGAAATCATGGATTGGCCGGATGTCAGACTGCGTGAGATATTTTGGGACGAACAGATGCACCTGGACCATTTCGATGTTTTGAAGCAGGCTATCCGCCGTGCTGCATCCTTCAAAATAAATGCGCTTGCGCTGCGATTGAATGAATATTTTCAATATTCCAGCGCCCCGGCGCTCGTTGCTCCCTATGCCCTTTCCCCGGCTCAACTTCAGGAACTGACCAATTATGGATTGCACTATCACCTTCAAGTCATCCCATATTTGGACGGTCCGGCCCATGTGAACTTTATCCTGGAACATCAGGCATATAAACATCTCAGGGAATTTCCAGAGAGTGCATTTGAGATGTGTTCTACCAATCCAGAGACCTACAGCCTTTTGGAAGGGATGCAACAAGACCTGATAAACGCTACCAAGGGTGTGCAGTATTTCCATCTTTCCACGGATGAAGCATGGTTTATCGGGAAGGCGGACAACGATCAATGTCACGAGGCTGAACGGGCAAAGGTGTTGGGAAGCCCCAACAAAGTGTGGGTGGAATACACGCAGAAAACCGCTTCTTACCTGCAGGCTCATGGGCGTAAGGTCATCTTCTGGGGTGAAACTCCATTGCAAGCCGAGGATATTCCATTATTGCCAATGGGGCTGATCAATGGAGAAGTTTACAGTCCCGACTACAACAGAGCGTTCCGGGCACACGGCATCGCGCAGATGATCTACACAAATTCTCAGCCTGACGATCCTCTGTTTCCGGTAAACACAGTCCTTGCTCCACAAAAAGAAGTTCATCCGCGAGCGACGGAGGACCGGCAGTCGCAGGTTTTCAATGAGATATCTTTTAGTTCGGCTCGCAAGGACGCGGAGATCATCGGAGCAGGAGTTTATGCGTGGGGTGATGAGGGACCGCATCCCGAAACCTTCTGGCTGGGATATGCGGTTGGGGCTGCTGCTGCGTGGCATCCTGGTTCACCGGACCCGCGTGAACTGGCCGCAAGTTTCTACCGACTCTTCTATGGTCAGGGAAGCACCCAAATGGGTCGGCTTTATCAATTGATGAGCATGCAAGCCCAATTTTTTGCGAGTAGTTGGGACAGCAAGCCGTCAAACGCATTACCCCTTATTTTCGGCTATTCGTATGGCACCGGTCCTTTCATTCCGCATATCCAGACACTTCCACTTCCACCTGTACCCAGCGGCGATTACCTCTACTCCGGGACGGATTGGGTCCAGGAAAATTCCCGCCGCCTAAGCTTGGCGAAGGCATCCCTCGAACAAAATGATGAGCTCCTGGATTCTCTCTACGACAATCTACAGGCAGTTCAGTTCCATCAATATAATCTCGAGGTCGATCTTTCCATTGCAAAATTGTGTCGCCATAACCTGTTGCTGTTGAAAAGTCTGGAACAAATCAACAGTGATTTGGAAACGGCCCGAAATGAGGCGATAAAACTGCGCTATACGGAGGCGATCGGCGCGCTGGATGCTGCTATCGATGTTGCGACAAAAATCCGAGACGATCGCAATCAAACGTTGCAGGCAGTGACGGCCACCTGGTATAAAACCTGGTTTCCGCGAGTGCGCCAGGCGAATGGTCGTCACGTGGCCCGCGAACCACAGCCCTTTGTCGATACCGCAACCAGCGAGGACGCTCGCCGCCGGCAAGAGGGTCTGGATTACTTGATCGACCGCGAATTCCTGCTACCTCTCGGCGATTGGGTGAATCAGGTGCAGGACGTGCGGAATCGTTACGCAACTACTCATAAATTGCCCGTTCGTGAAGATAAATTTGACTGGCAGGACACAACGACTCTTCATAGCCAAGCATCGGACCGTGAGTTCTAAATCAAACGTGCACACTCAAGGTCGATATAGAGATATCCTTGAAGCTTCTTACCGAGCACGCGATAACCGAAGGAGCTACCCGCCGGAGTTCCTTCTTTAAGTTTTTTCGCATGCGTTCATTGAGTTCCAAAATTATTCTCATTCTCTTTTTGCTCCTTGTAGCTCCAGTAGCTAGCGCAGCTTCGTGGGCAATTCCTTCAGTGAACGGGCCACTGGTCATTGACGGTTTGGTGAAGGAAAATATTTGGAAACAGGCGGCCGTACTTCCAATGCAAGAGGCCAACTACGGCGCAGCCTTTCCGCAGGGCGGGGAAACGCGGGCGCTGGTTCGTGGTCGTTATTTGTGCCTAAGTGCACAACTTCCCGAGACTGGCCGAGTTGTTGCCCGATCCACTGGCGAGAACCCCGATCTTTGGCGAGAGGATTTGATCATCTGGACCATTCACTTTCATGCTTTTGGTCAAACGCTGAAGATCAGCATCAATCCCCTGGGTGCATACCGGGTGGATGGCAGCCCTCTCCCGGAACCCTGGTCAGATCGACCAATGTCGGCGCCGGTGTTCGGTCCTGGATACTTCTCGACTCATCTCATTGATGACCGCCGAGTTGGTCCTAAGTTAGGAGAGCCGATACTCGTCTCCGCCGCGATAGTAAAAAACGAATGGAGTACTGAAGTTGCGATTCCGATCAGTGACATCTCGAATGTCGGTGCTATCACGGCGGAGAGGGTCCGCGTACCTCGACCGGAGGCACCGGAATTGCGATGGTATTGGCCCGGACCTGCTCCCGGACTGACTTTTCATCTCTCGGCTGGCGATCCATCCATAGGGCCACCTAGTCTCGTCAGAAAAGATTGGACCGCGTCCACAGCAAGCGCAGTCACAACGCAATCCGCCTCCGGGCCATTTGCAGCTGAGTTGGTATTGCTTCCACACGATGTTTGGAACGCTTCCGAGCGGAAAACGCTTGAAGTCGATCGGATGTGGGAAAAGAATTTGACTGTTCGAGTGAATAACGCGGTTCTTGCCGAAAGTCACGACTGGAAAAATGTTCATTCACTAGCCGGCTGGGAAAAATTCCGTGACCCGAGAATAGCCGCGCTCAAAGCTTCCTTGGGTCCCTTCCCAGAGCGTACACCGCTTCGTACATCCGTGACCCGAAAACTCGATTACGGTGAGGGCTTCGTTATTGAAAATTTGATCTATGAAAGCCGCCCAGGTCTTGTCGTCACGGCGAACCTATATCTACCGTCGAAGATTCGAGGTCGCATTCCTGCTATCGTTGTGGTCCACAGCCAGCATGCGCCAAAAGTACAAATGGAGCTACAGGACCTCGGTATGACTTCGGCTCGGGCTGGCACGGCCGTGCTAATTATGGACCAGCTCGGCGCGGGCGAGCGACTTCAATCGCAGCCGTGGGAAGGCCATCGTGAGAGCTATTTTTCGCGCTATGCGATGGGAGAGCAGCTGTACCTTGCAGGTGAAAGCCTGATGAAGTGGATGGTTTGGGACATCGATCGTGGGGTTGATGTGCTGCTCACGCAACCCTACATCGATCCGAAACGCATTGTGTTGCTGGGCGCGGTCGCGGGTGGCGGAGATCCTGCCGCGGTCACCGCCGCGCTCGATGACCGGATCGCGGCTGTCATTCCGTTCAATTTTGGCGGAGCCAGTCCCGAAGACCACTTCACGTCGGGACCCCGTCCCTACGGTTCCGAGCTCGCGAATCCCGGTTGGGGCGAATGGGAATCGACCAGAAATCTGCGCGACAGCATCAAAGGCCAATTTTTTTCCTGGCTGATTAACGCTTCCGTGGCTCCTCGCGGTTTCATCTTTTCCTTTGAACTAGGCTGGCCGCACGGCATCGAGAATGAGCCGATTTGGAAGCGGTACAAAAGGGTATTCTCGTTATACGGTCAGCCGGATCACCTAGGAGAAATCGATGGATTCGGTCCTTTTCCTGGCCCGGGTGAAGTCGAAAACGTCGGTCTCCAGCATCGCGTAAAGCTATATCCGATCCTGAACCGTTGGTTTGATATGCCGCTTCCAGCAACGCAATATCACAACCCGCGTCCAGAAGCGGACCTGATGGCACTGACACCAAAGGCGGCCGCGGAACGAAAGCCGAAAACCGTAAGCGCCATCGGTTTTGAAATTGCGCAAACCAATCTCGCGAAGGCGCGCGCTTTCCGCGCTTCTCTCCCCGCATCCGAACGGCTTCGGAGCCTGCGTGCTTCGCTGAAGAAGAAACTCGGAGATGTCGATCCTGCACCAGAGGCTCACGCGCATGTTATCTGGACAAAGCGGTTATCGGCTTTTTGGGTTGAGGCAATTACACTGGACACCGCTCCGGGGATCATCGTTCCCTTATTTTTCATTAAGCCCCAAAATGCTTCCGGGCAGCGCCTGCCAGTCGTACTTGCATTTGCACAGGGCGGCAAGGAAGCGTTCCTTACCCAACGACGTGGTGATATCGCAGAGTTGTTGAAAAAGGGCGTGATCGTCTGTCTGGCCGATGTGCGGGGGACCGGAGAGACTGCGGACGGCTTCCATTCCGTTGTTGGCCCCGAAGCGTTGAACGCTCCATCCACGTCGCTGGCCGCTACGGAACTAATGCTGGGGACGACGGCGCTTGGACAGCGCGTAAAAGATGCTCGGACAGTGGTACATTACCTCGCGAGCCGTGATGACATTGATTCGAAACAATTGCTTCTTTGGGGAGATTCATTCGTTCCGGCAAACCCGCGCGAAGGTTTGCTCGATCAGAGCGTCGGCCAGGTGGCCGGCCCTCAAGTAATCCGCCAATCGGACCCCCTTGGCAGTCTTCTGGTCTTACTCACCGCTCTCTATGAAAACAATATCCACGCCGTCGCCGCGCGGGGTGGCCTTGTTTCCTACCTATCCGTTCTGGGGGATCGCTTCTGTTACGTGCCACAGGACGTCATCGTACCCGGCATTCTCGACACCGCGGACATTGGTGACATTGTGGCTGCCCTCGGACCGCGTGCCGTGCTGCTCGAAGGGTTCGTCGATGGGCGCAACCGTCGGCTGACGGAATCGGAAATGAAATCGAAACTTTGGCAGGGGTTTTCAACGGCTGAATCTGCTCCGTCGCGGCTGACCGTTCGGGAGGATTCCACACCAGCAGAACTCACCATTTGGCTTGAGAGACAATTTTCGCATTAACAATCCGAACAATCATTTTCGCTAGAGTGCGATCAACGTTCTGGTTTATTCTTGCGAAAGGCAATGCGGCAGGAGCGTTTGACCGTGGGTGTGGGTGGTCTGTAACCCACCGACTGGCTGGCAAGCAAGTTCGGTGATCGTCCGGGTAAGAGAATCTTTGCCACTGGGTTTCGACTGGCACGCATTTCGTTCAGCGGTTCCATGCTGCTGCGCGTGGCACCGCACGGCGCATTTGTTTCGGGTTTAGTAGCGGAGTCCAAGCCTCTGCGGGAACTCTTCCTCATCCTCATCGAGATCCGGCAGCCCAGCATGGAAGTTCACAATCCTCCTGTGGATTCTTCGCAATCCTAAGTGCATTGCGGCTACAGCAAGGACTGCGACCGCCAGGTGTTCGGTGTTCGCTTCAATCCAATCCTCAGACGTCGCCGTCAATAGAACCAGCGGAACAAAAAACGATATGTATTTCAGTAACACAATCGCCAGATTAGTTTCAGCGGAGGCCGGCTTTCCGGTAAAAGGAATGGTTTTCACGTCCAGAAAAAGGATGTCGGTCAGCAGCAGGCATAAGCCAATAGCCACGAGAACTTGCGCTATCGTTGCCCACCAGCCTCGCAACTCCGCAGGCGCAATGGTATGCAGCACAACTACCGTTCCAAGGGTGATGAGCACTGCCCACAGGAATACCCATATCCTGGCGGCCAGCAAGTGATCCATCCCGGCTTTGCCGTGAATGGTACGAAATACCCAGCTGTCCCGACGATCCGCGCGAGACGTTAGTGCCATACGCAATCCGGCGATCGTCCAGAAAGCCACGATCGGAATCGCCGCCCGCACTCCATCGGAGGAAATATTGATGCCGAATCGTCCTTGTGCCACGGTCAAACGCAGCACGCTTGCCAGAACAAGGGCCGCGCCCAAGCCGCAATACATGACCAAGTAAATTCGATACCGCTGAATCCGCAGCAGCGTTTGGCCAATAAAGTGGCAGATGGCTCGACGTTCCGGAATTCTCAATAAGGTCGCGTCCAATATCCGATTGACCATGCCCGCTACGATGCTCCGTGTATGACGTGCGCCTGCGTCCTCGATCAACTGACGAGTTCTGCGCCAGTAGGCAAACGGATAAAAAAGGACAGCTACACCGATCGCCAGGATGGTTGCGTCGCAGCCGATTCGAGCGAGCGTGGCGTAGATCGGTAACGCCGTCGGCCCTTCCATGACGCGCTGGTAAATCCCTAGAAACCAAAACGGCGGAAAGCATCGCACGAAGTCACTTTCGGAGTGCACAAACATCGAGAGATTTCCGGATAGAACCGGATAGGAAAACAAAAGCATCGATAACGTTGTGATGAAAAGCCCTTGCAGGAAGAGTGAAATTCTGCGAAAGAAGGCCGCTCCGAAGACGGCAAGAAGGACACCCTGCAGAGCCAGGATGAACGCCGCGGCAAAAAGACCGCTTGCTGTCACGGCCAGTAGGTGAGCAGCCAGGAAGCGCGCCAGGCTTGGTGGGTCGATAGCGGCAGGGAGGGCGAGTGTCGCAAGAATATTTGCATTGAAGAGAAATCCGACGACCAGGATGGAAATAGCCGCGATTCGCGCCAAAAATAGATTTCGAGTTTTGACTGGCAATGTTGAGAGCACAAATATGTCGAGCAAATTCGGAAAGAAGAGGTCCCATTCAAAGATGGTGACGATGCCCATTACCACCAACGAATACAAGACATATAAGTAATGGTCGCTGACCTGCGCCCAATAGGGACGGTGCCGCGCGAGCATATCATGATAAGCAGGCCATAAATACATGGCTACTATGAATCCTGGGATGCCCGTAGCGCAGGCGACCTGAATTAGGCGTGTCTTTCCATCTCCGTCTGATGAAGTCATCTCGTTGTTGAAGAAGCGATCCAGAAAATGACGAATAAGGAGAGCAAACTCGCCTCTCTCCGGCACATCCACCGGGCCGATCCTTGCCTGAACTTCCAGGGATAGGATGGCGTGCTCCGGCGAAGCAAAAAAACGCGCGCGGCTAGGCTTTGGCAATTTTCATGACCTCGACCAACTCGCGGGCTAATACCTTCGTGTCTTGCTGCTGAACCAGTTCCGCAAAAGCGCTTTCCAGGTTTCCGAGCTTCGTCAGCTTCACCAGATCGGTCGGCGAAGCGTTCGCCAGTATTTTTCCTTTCGCGATTACGATTACCCGGCTACATACCTGCTCGACCACCTCCAGCACATGTGAAATGTAGAGAATGGCCTTACCCTCCGCCGCCAATTCCTGCAGGAGGTCTTTGAAGAGCCGTGAGGAAACAACATCGAGACCCGAAAGCGGTTCGTCGAAAATCAGCAACTTGGGATCATGCATCACGGCAGCCGCAAGCAGCACACGCTGCTTCATACCCTTGGAATAGGACGAGATCGGAGAATATTGCCAGGATTCTAGAGCGAGCAACTGCAGTAGTTTCTTCGCTTTGATCTCGATGACCTTTTCCTTCATTCCTCGCAATCTGCCGACGAGTTGCAGATATTCCAGCGCTGACAAATGCGCGTAGACATGTGCCTCTTCTGGCACATAGCCAAGGACTGCGCGGAAGCCCACGAGATCGTCTCGGATATTCCTGCCCTCGAAAAGCACCCGGCCATCATTCGGGCGCAGCAGTCCGGTAATGATCTTGACGGTCGTCGATTTCCCGGCGCCATTCGGTCCGAGAAAACCAACAATCTCGCCCGGCCCGACACGGAAGCTGAGATTTTCAATCGCCGGAATTCCGCGGAAACATCTCGATAAATTCTGCAATTCGAGCATGACGTCAGCCTCGGGGTAGCGAATCGTTACGGGAGTTTCGCGATGAAAGCATTCATTTCGCGAAGGACATCCGCTTCGTTCGATCTAAAAATGGAATTATCCGCATCAAAACGGACTGTACCCTATGTAGCATACTATGTTATTGTCGTCAAGTAGTTCTCTACATAGGGTAGAATTCCCTTGCATGGCAATGCAGCTCAAACTCTCGCATACCGCGGCAATGATTCTCCACGCCATTCATGCTGGCCATATCTACGGCTTCAGCGTAATGGAGATGACAGGGCTTCCCAGTGGAACCGTGTATCCGGCGATGCGGCGGCTCGAACGAGACGATTTGATTGTCTCCCGGTGGGAAAAGCAGTCGATCGCGGACGCTGAACAGCGACCATTGCGGAAATATTACAAACTCACGCCAACCGGCAGAGCGGCACTTCAGGCGATGCACAAACGGTATCCGCTGCTCGCCAGGTTGATTCCGGTGCCAGAGGTGGAAAACGCATGAGGATACGGCGCTTCGCCCACTCTCTTTTTATGTCTCGCGCTATCCTCCGGACCGCAGCATTTCTCGTGCCAGCGCAACAGCGTGATGAATGGTTGACAGAGTGGAGATCGGAGCTTTGGTACGTCTGGCATACACGCAACGGAAAACCTGGGGATTTATACCGCAAAGAACAAGTCAAAGGAGATGTGGTCGCGTTTTGCCTGGGTGCTTTCAAGGATGGGTTCTGGCTAAGACAAAACGATGCGTGCTCAATCATTCGTCGTGCCTTTCGGCTCGGATCGCCGTCGAGATGTGTATTCGTCTTAACGATGTTATGGGCATTCTGCTTGACGCTTGCGTTTTCTCTGCCGCGCGTGCGCAGAGCAATCCTGCCCTCTCCGTACCGAGACTCCGACAGCTTGGTAATGATTTCGCGCAGAGGATACTCTTGGGCCTCAGTTCCGACAATCCAATTTGCTGAGTATCAATCGTGGAAAAATAACACGGAGCACCTGTTTACCGACGTCGCCTTTTATCAGCCAATCTTGATGCGAGTACATATGGCGCGGAATAAGACGGCTGAACTGTCGATTGCCCGGGGCAGCGATAATCTTTTCGAGCTGCTACAAACACCGATTGAATCCACTACGCCCAATCGAGCCAATCATGATCATGCAGTTGGACTGATCTTAAGCCACGAAGCGTGGCGCAAGCATTTTGGCGCTGACCCTAATATTGCGGGACAGATCATTGATGTGGGCGGGCAGGAGGTCGTAGTAGTCGGCGTCGCTGCCTCAGATTCCTGGCGGCTTCCAGGCGAAATGGATGGCTGGCTTCTTGAAGATCAACAGCAACTGGCCAAGCTGCCATCCCGATGCAAAGGATTTATGCTCGCTCAGGTTAGAGCGTCCAGCTTTAGCATTCCATCTGATGGACAGTTCGAGATGACCGTCACAAAGAAAAATGGCGATCTGGATCGCTACGATTGCTTGTCATTGGCCGAGCAGAGCCAAGAACCATTTTTCTTATTTCTTTTCGCGCTCGCCCTCGCTTGCCTCTCCGTGCCAGCTACGACAGCCTTACCGCTTGGGGAATATCCCGCGAATAACGATCGGCTTCCCTGGACAACAAGAATTCGGCGATGGATCTTCCTATTGACGAAGATTGCGCTGATCGTACCTATTATTTATTTCGTATCGATCGATCTGGCGTATTTCAGCGGTTCGATTTCCCCCGTGTACTCCCAATATATTCAGCTCGGGACTTCTTTCCCCGCTTTTCTGTTTGCGTTTCGCTGGGCCTTGCGGGATCAGCGGAAGCGTTGCCCAGTGTGCCTGCGGTTGCTCACCCATCCCGCCCGGGTTGGGCAATCTTCGCGAAATTTTCTCGCATGGAATGGCACTGAGCTTATCTGCGTTGAAGGACACGGATTGCTGCATGTTCCCGATATTCCAACCAGTTGGTTCAGCTCGCAACGCTGGCTTTATCTGGACGCTTCTTGGATTGAACTCTTTTCAGGCGCTTACTTAGGAACCCTTTGAATTCAGCCGGCGAAGTGATGGGTAAGATTTGAAGCCGGTCGGCTTATGCAGCTAATCCGACAAATCTGGAGAATTTCATGACTCTCTTCCCACGGCTTCGGCAGTCGGTTCTCCTCACGATTGTGGCATCGATTTCGATTGGATTGACGCAGGCCCAGGTCCTATTCACCGGGAAACTCGATCCTGCGCGGCGACGAGCCGAACGCTTCTCAATCCTTCGGAGAATGTGCAATGGAAACCTGGAACCGCGAAGAACTGTACGCAGCGATCTGGGAACAACCGGCTTCCAAGGTTGCTGCGAAGTATGGCATCTCCGACGTGATGCTCGGAAAGGTGTGTCGCAGGTTGTCGATTCCGGTCCCAGGCCGGGGATACCGGGCAAGGAAAGCAGCAGGTCAGAGGCTGGCGAAACCGCCTCTACCCGCGCTGAAAAATGTTCCCATTCTGCAGAGGTTTAAAGTGCCAGAAATCGCAGTTCCGCCCTTTGTTCGACCACTGCCGCAGGCCGTGAGTGGTCTCGAGATACCATCTCGATCTAAATAGCTCTGTAGCTTGCGGACGCAGCCGAGACGCAGGTACGCATTACTACATCTACGACGACGAGAACCGGGTGATCGCGGTCGATAGCGGTGGTACAGCAACGTATGGCTATAATGCCGACGGACAGCGCAGCCACAAAAACCGACGGAAGAATGGCGGGGTAGCCCAGGTCTGAATTTGAGTGCCCCATATCTTGTAAGATGTGGGGTTGTGAGCAGAAGAATTTTGATCGAATGGACAACAACCTATTGAAACCTCACAGCTAGCGCGCCGCCGCTTCGCCGGCTGGAGTACCCGTGGCGGGGCGCCTCGAGTCGTCGTCTTTACTGCCACGCCGCATCCACATGTACACCGGCACGCCCGTGGCGATGATGATCAAGCCCGGCACTGTAATCGAGGTCTGGTAAAAGAGCAGGACGAGAAAGATCACCACCGCGCCGATTATGTATAGCGCCGGTGTCACCGGATAACCCCAGGTCCGATACGGGCGCTCCGCACCCGGCCGCCGGCGGCGCAGCACGAATACGCTGGCAATGGTCAGAATGTAGAAGATCAGCTCCGCGCTGATCACATAATTGAGCAGGTTGCCATATAGGTTGCCGTAGACATGCGTGGCCGGATCGTAGGTGAGCGGGAGTACCAGGAGTGCCGTCCAGATCCCTTGCACCAATAGCGCGCGTCCCGGCACGCGGCTGGCGTTTAACTCTCCGGCGCTCTTGAAGAACAATCCGTCTTTGGCCATGGTGTAGTAGGCGCGCGCACCGGTCATCAGCATGCCGTTCATACATCCAAAGGTCGAGATCATGATAGCTAGCGCCATGAGCACGCCGCCCACAGCAGGGAAGATTGTCTGCAGCATCGTCGTCGCCACCCGATCAGAGGGCGCTCCTTGAATCGCGTTCAGCGGGAGGGTGAAAAAGTAGGCGAGGTTGGCAAATAGATATAAGGTGATGACGAGCCCCGACCCATAGATCAACGACAAGGGAATGTTACGCCCGGGGTTTTTCACCTCGCCGGCAGTGAAGGTAATGTTATTCCAGGCGTCCGCGGCGAATAGCGAACCGACGAGCGAGACGCAGAAGGCGACGAACAGGCCGTAACTGGTAGCGGCGCTAACACCGGGGACAATGGCGGTGTAGCCGTGAGGCGTCCACGGAGCGCTAAAGTTGATCCGCAGCGCGGCCCAGTTCACGCCGACAAAAATACCAACGGCGATCAGTCCAAGCAGCGACACGATCTTGACCGCGGTGAAGACGTTTTGGACCAGCTTTCCCCATTTGAGACCGCAGGTATGTATCCAGGTGAGAGAGAGAATGATGATGATCGCCACGAATTGGGCGCTGGAAAGCGAAAGTGCATAGTGCCGCCCGATGTGGATGGGCGGGATAAGGTAGCGGGTCTCCGACACCGCCGGCCAAAGCGTACCGAGATAACGGGCGAACCCGATTGCGACTGCGGCAACGGTGCCGGTCTGAATGACGAGAAACAACGTCCAGCCGAAGAGAAATCCGACCAACGGCGAATAGGCCTCACGCAGATAGACGTACTGGCCGCCGGCGCGCGGCATCATGCCAGCCAATTCGCCGTAAGAAAGGGCGGCCAAGACGGTCAGTACGCCGGCCGATACCCAGGAGAGCAGGATCCACCCGGAGCTACCCAGTTGCCGCGCCATGCTCGGCGTGACCAGGAAGATGGCGGAACCGATCATGCAACCGGCCACCAGCATGGTGCTGTCGTAGAGTCCCAGACCGCGCTTGAACTCGTGCTCTGGAACCGTTACACGCTCAATCTCGGCCATGCCCCCCCGGTACCGCGTCCGCTATCCCCGCTAGGGCCCCCGGCTCGGGCCGCCCCCGCACGCGGGGCACCCTGTCGGGAACTGGAATTCCAGACGACCTATCCTACCACGCGGTTGGCGGATACTTCTCCCGCATCAAGCGCCGGAGCGCATCGTGCGGCAAAGCGTTGCGGACTTTGCCGTCGTTGCCGGTGATGGTCTTCGCGCCCACCATGGCGTTGACTATGGCTTCTTCGGTGGCCTGAATGGTTGCGTTGAATATCGGGTTCATCGCCCAGTTGGGGAGCATCGTGATATGCGCCAGGGGAGGGGGAGACGCCGAGGACCGCCCGAATCGTTGCGGCGGCACGGCAGCACCCGGGTTCGCTGTAGAGAAGGAAACGAAGATATCGCCTGAACCGTCGCCTGACGTGCCACCCACCCGGCCGAGACCCAGGGTGGCGCGCTTACAGAGCCGATCCATTTGCGTCGAGTCGAGCGGCGCATTCGTGGCGATGACGATGATGATCGAGCCCATGTCGGTGCGCGCAGGCCCATATACCGAGGCAAAAATGCTCCTCTGGTGCAGGATTTGGCCTACAGGGACTCCGGCAATGCGCAAATCAACGGGAGAGCCGGTATTGCACTGTACGAAGACGCCGACCGTGTAGCCCCCCTCAGAAGCTGGTAGCACGCGCGAGGCCGTGCCGGAACCTCCCTTGAAGCCAAAACATTCCATACCCGTGCCGCCACCTACATCGCCCTCGGTCACCGTGCCGAAAGCCGCCGTGTCGATCGCATGCCAGGTATCGGCGGTCGACAGGCTATAGCCGTTAAGGCCATTGTGAAATCCGTCCCAAGTTTCGGCCACAATCGGCAACGACCACGGATATTCTGTACCATGGTGCTCGATTTCCCATCCGATCACCGCGTCCCGCACCGTTCCGACGACGTCTGTGCTGGTGATCATCACCGGCCCTTCAAGGAATCCCGATTCCTGCAGCCAATGAATGCCGGTCATCTCCCCGTTGCCGTTTTGCGAAAAGAAGCCGGCGAAGACCGGGTCATGGAAGTTCTTCCCTCTTGGGAGGATCGCTGTCACGCCCGTCCGCACGGGTCCAGTCACCGCCACGGTCGAGCCGTCGCCAGTGGTCAGCTTGTCGCTACTGGAGATCAGCGTCGTGTAACCCACTTGGACCCCCGGCACGTCGGTGATTGCGTCATAGGATCCCGGCGTACCCTCGAACGGGACACCCAGGTCGCGCGCGCGCTCGACTTTCTGTGCCCCTATCATCTGCGCCCCTACCAATAGCGTCCATGCCGCGACGCATAACAATATTGTTCCGGTTTGCCAGAAAGGCTTCATGCGTTCTTCCTTTCACTACTGATCGGACCAGAGATTTTGTACCAAGCTCGGAGTTCCTCTTTGGATGGCGTCGGTTGCAATCAGTTGATGGGTAGCAGCGAACGGATTGGCGAATTCATTTTTTCTTTCCGAGAGATCGGTGAGGGTGACACATCGCGACGGATCTTTCGCCACGAAATTGCGCCAGCTCGCCCACGTCTTCATCAGAATTTTCTGGAGTGCTCCGTGGCCCATCGCTCCACGACGACTTTTTTGTGCGTATAGAACTCCACGGAATCTCCTCCCTGTGCGTGGAGGTCGCCGAAAAAGCTATCTTTCCATCCGCTAAATGGAAAATACGCCATCGGCGCAGCCACCCCGATATTGATGCCGATATTGCCGGCCGGCGCCTCGTAGCGAAACCGCCGCGCGGCTGCACCGCTCGATGTAAATAGAGAGGCCTGGTTCCCGTAGCGA
>Ga0134128_10000819_pt1 | contig 42207 bp, 29 predicted proteins | sample KB31754_FD_96462 | JGI IMG/M metagenome (GOLD analysis project Ga0134128, IMG submission 96462) | Terrestrial soil microbial communities with excess Nitrogen fertilizer from Kellogg Biological Station, Michigan, USA - KB3-175-4 | ecosystem: Environmental > Terrestrial > Soil > Unclassified ...
CCAAGTTTGCGTCCGGCAACCGCGCCAAGATCGTGCGCCACACGCCCGACGGGCAGGAGCAGACCATTCCGGTGCGGCTGGGTGACCTGATGAACGGCGAGGTCAAGGACAACGTGGCCATGCGTCCCGGCGATACCTTGATCATCCCGCAATCGATCTTCTGACCGGCCGGCAATGCGGCAACTGGCGACAACAGGAAACAACAGAGACACAACGATGGCCAACCAAACGATCGATTTGCATGGGCTGTTCCAGTACGTGCTGCTGGAGGTGCATGCAGCGTGGCGCTACCGCTGGCACGCGCTGATCCTCGCGTGGTGCGTACTGGGCGTGGGCGCACTGCTGGTTTTCAGCCTGCCCAATCAGTACACCGCTAGCGCGCAGGTATACGCCGACACCGATGCCTTGACCAATCCGCTGCTGCGCGGCATCGCGGTGCAACCTGATGTGCGATCGCGACTGCAACTCATGACGCAGACCATGCTGTCCCGACCCAATCTCGAAACGGTCGCCGACAAATCCGGACTGGCGCTGCGTGCGACGACTCCCGCGGACAAGGACGCTTTGCTGGTGAAGCTGGGCGCAGCCGTCACGATCAAGCAGGCCGGAGCCAAGGATCTCTATGACATCAGCTATACCGACTCCGATCCGAAGATGGCGCAGAAGGTGGTGCAGGCGTTTCTGAATATCTTGATGGACGACACCTTGGGCGCGAACTCGCATTCCACGCAATCGGCGCATACGTTTCTGCAGCAACAGGTCGCCGATTACAGTGACCGTCTGAACGATGCGGAAAAGAAGCTGGCCGAGTTCAAGAAGGCCAACATCGGCTATCTCCCCGGCCCGGGCGGCGGCGATTTTTCCTCACGTCTGCAGTTAGCCGAATCGAAGTTGCAGGACCTCCAGGGCGAGTATGCCGCGGCCATCGCCGGACGCGCACCCGCCGCGCGGCAGACTTCACCGCAGATCGGCCAAATCGACCAGCAGATCGCGGGCTACCAGCAGCAACTCGACAAGCTGCTGCTGAGTTACACCGACCAATATCCGGACGTGATATCCACCCGGCGCATGATCGCCCAGCTCAAGGCGCAACGTGCCGACCTGCTGAAGCATCCGGGTAAAGCCGCTGACGTATCCGTCGCCAGCTCGCGTCGTGAGAGTGCGCGGGCAGCCGCTTCTGACTACCAGATGGATCCGCGCGTATTGGCCGCACAAATCGCGACGCAAAAGCAGCAGATCGCCGATCTCAAGCAAAACGCCGACAAGATCACCGACGCGCAGGTCCAACTGCAGAAGTTGTCGCGCAATTACGATATCACCAAGAAGCAGTACGACGAGTTGGTGGCGCGATTGAATACGGCGCAGTTGTCGGAGGACGCGACGCGCACCGGCAACAACCTGAAGTTCCGGGTGATCAGTCCGCCGATCGTGCCCTTGCTGCCGGATAGTCCGCATCGCGCGTTGCTGTTGCTGGTCGTATTCCTGATCGCGCTTGGGATAGGGGCCGCGTTCGCCTATTTCCTGCACAAGATCAAGCCGGTGTTCATCAGCCTCAAGGGTCTGCGCGACTTCGGGGCTTACCCGGTGATTGGCTCCTTCAGCTTGATCGAATCGGCGACGCGGCGCGAGGAGAAACATCGCGAGCTGATCAGGTTTTGCACGGGGGTTGGCTTGCTGGCGGTGGTGCTGGTGTTGGGCGTCGCCTTCAGCGGCCCATTGGCCCGCTTCATGCAGCATGTCTTTGTCATGGGTGCCACATGAATATCGTCGAAAAAGCGGCCGAAAAGCTCAAAACCATGCAGCCCGAGCGGCTATCACCGCCGCGGATCGACGACGCCGTGCTGCCGCAGCCAGGAGGCACCGTGCCGCTGCACGCCGGGCCCACCGTCGAACGCCTGCAGGATCGGGCATGGGCGTCGGACGAGCCCGCTGCCGGGACCGCGCCGCCTTGGCACATCGATGAGAGAGCCCTGCAAAGGGCCGGTTTGCTGCCTATGGAAGACAGCTCGGTGGGACGACTCGCGGACGAGGTACGCCGGGTCAAGCGACCGCTGCTGGACAACGTAGGCGGCAAGTGCGCCAAACCGCTGGACCACGCCCAGCGCATCGTGGTCACCAGTGCCGTGCCGGGCGAGGGCAAGACCTTCACCGCGATGAATCTGGCCTTGAGTCTTGCACGCGAACCGGATTTCGAGGTGTTGCTGGTAGACGGCGACATACCGAAGTCGGGCATCACGCGGGTGCTGGGGCTGGAGGGGCGTCCTGGCTTGATGGAGGTGCTGGCAGACGAACAGCGCCGCCCCACGGACGTGATCGTCCGCACCGACATCCCCAACCTGCTGGTGGTGCCCGCAGGCAAACGGCATCCGCTCACCGCTGAACTGTTCGGCGGACGCCGCATGGAATACGTGCTCAAGGGTTGGGGCGGCGGCCACGGGCGGCAGCGCTTGCTGGTGTTCGACTCCTCGCCCTTATTGGCGACCCCCGAGTCCCAAACGCTGGTTGCCCACATGGGCCAGGTCTTGGTCGTGGTGGGCGCGGGCCACACCCGCCAGTACGAACTCACGTCCGCCTTGGATGGCCTGGATGGCTCCCAGTATGTCGGCCTGGTTCTCAACATGAGCCGGCTGCCCGCGATCGAGAACCACTACTACAGCCACTACAGCCATTACAGCTATCAGCTTCAGGACCAGTAAGGAAACCGGCATGCGTGCACTGTCGGTCCCGGTCGTGCTGTCTTCGGTTGTCCTGACGGGCTGGCTCAGCGGGGCGGCGGCCCAAGACGTCGTTCCCGTGACGCCGCCCGGCTTGCTGTCGCAATCCGTCCAGCAGGCCGGGGGCAACGAAAATCTCCCGCCAGGGGTCATTCCCCAACCAACCATCGCCAACCCTGGTCTGGTCACGGGCGTCACGCTGGGCGAGCTTTACACCGACAACCTGAAGCTTGCAGCGCCCGACAAACCGAAAGAGACGGCCTGGATCACCGTGATCCAGCCCTTCGTCAAGGCGGCCTACAGCGCTCCGCGTTTTTTCGGAGTCCTGGATTACACGCTCAACGGATACGTGTACGCGGGACAGGCCAGTCACAACCAGTTGGCGCAGGACCTCAACGCACAGGGTACGGTCACGGCCATCCCGCAGCATTTCTTCATAGACGGCACAGCGCGATACGGCCAACAGATCATCAACAACGAGGCTCCTGCCGGTTCGGGTACGTTCTTCCTCGACAGCAATCATGCCAATGTGGGCATTGGCACGATCAGTCCCTGGTGGCTGCAGGATTTCGGCAGGCTCGGCGTCATGACCCTGCGCGTTACCCGCGGTCGCGTGGTCTACAACCACCGCGGTATCCCCGACGAAAACCGGAATCTGCTGACGGGAATCCCCGACGTCACCAGCAATGCCGTGCAATTCAGCCTGGTCAGTCCCAGCTATGAACGATGGGGCTGGAACCTCGGCTACACACAGCAGCGCTCAATACCGGACTCCGGGCACAGCCTTGAGTTCGCCCGGGCCCAAGCCGGCATGTCTTATCAGCTCAATGCCAATGCGCGCCTGCTGGCCGACGCGGGCAAAGAAAACCAGTACCTGCCCGACGGCACGGTCAAGCACCTCGGCGCCAATTTCTGGGATGCCGGCGTCCAGTGGGCGAATACCCGCGACAGCTTCAAACTGCTGGCGGGGCACCGCTTCTACGGACGCAGTGCACAGTTGTCGTGGACCCATCAGGCCGCACTGCTGACCACGGTCGTGCAGTACGACGAAAAGCCAACGGATCTTAATCAGGAGTTGCTGGGTCAGAACCCAGGCGAGATAGTGGTCACGCCCGGCGGCGGCATCTTCGTCCCATCGCTCAGGGATCGGCAGATCTATCTGATGAAACGCGCCGGGGTGAAGGCCATCTACCTGATGCCAAGAGGCAGGTTGAACGTAAACCTGTACGACGAATCGCGCACCTATTTCGCGCTGGACAACGCACGCGAGAAGGTCGCGAACGCCGACGTTTCCTGGCTGTACAACCTGGGACCGTTCACCACGCTCACGCCCAGTTTCGGTTGGCAGCGGTACCTGTTCGTGGGCGGTCAGGTCAACTATACGCACTACCTGGAGCTCGCGGCGGTACATCAATTCACCCTCGATGACTTCGCGAGCCTGCGGCTGCGCAACGATTCCCGAGATGCCTATTCAACAATGCCGACCACGCATGGTTACCGGGTCAACGTGATCTACTTGCAGTGGACCCACCAGTTCTGAGAACGACATGTACGAAGCGTTTTACAAATTGCACAGCAAGCCGTTCCGGCTGACCCCGGACCCCGCGATGCTGTTTCCCAGCAAAGGCCACAAGCGCGCGATGTCGTACCTGTTGTACGGCTTCGACCAGGGCGAAGGCTTCGTGATGATCACCGGCGCCGTTGGCACCGGCAAGACGCTGTTGATCCAGAAGCTGATGCAGGAACTCGCGCAGCGCAACATCGCGGTCACGAGCATCGCGTCGGCCAATCTCGACGGGGAAGACATCCTCCCTGCGATTGCATCACAGCTGGGTCTTTCCTACGAGGGCCGCAGCAAGGAAGCATTGCTGCAGGATCTCAAAAAACACCTCACCGCGTTGTGCACGCGGCATTCGCATGCCCTGCTGGTGGTGGACGAAGCCCAGACGCTGACGCCCTCGGCGCTGGAGATGCTGCGCATCCTGTCGAACATGGAGCTTGGCGGCCGCGCGCTGCTGCAGATATTCCTGGTCGGCCAAGGTGAACTCAGGCGCACCATCATCAGCAATCGCATGGAGCAGTTGCGCCAGCGCATCATGGCGTCCCACCGGCTCGAACCGATGGAAGCGGACGAGAGTCGCGCCTACATCCTGCATCGCCTGCGCGCGGTCGGCTGGGACAATGATCCGAAGCTGGCGTCCGAAATCTTTGCAGGCGTGCACCAAGCCAGCCGCGGCATTCCGCGCAAGATCAACGTGATCATGGACCGGCTGTTGCTGTACGGATATCTCGAGGAAACGCATAGTCTGGATCAGGCTGCGCTCACCACCGTGCTCGAAGAATTGCGCGACGAGATGCCCGAAGTGCCGCAGACGCTGGAACCGCCGGCCGTGACACGGCCGCGGGAGATGCCGATGCCAAACACCGCGTCGCCGGAGCACCAGAACGAGCTCGCAACGCTGGAGGACATGCGCAACAAGATCCTGTTGCAGCTGATGCGCGAGGAACTGCGCCTCAAGCAGATGCTGGAGGGTGGCGCCGCGACCGATACGACCGCAGACGTCGCGAGCCCGCATACGGCGCAGGGGGGCGAATGAGCGCGACCGCGCCCAAGCCCGCGCCGATCACCAACGCGATGACGGTGGACGTCGAGGACTATTTCCAGGTCGCGGCATTCGAGCGCTGCATCGCGCGCGACGACTGGCCGCGCTGGCCGGTGCGGGTCGAAGCCAACACGCGCCGGATACTCGATCTTTTCGCGCGCGAACAGGTCCACGCGACCTTCTTCGTACTCGGCTGGGTCGCCGAACGGTTCCCCAGGCTGGTGCGCGACATCGGCGCGGCGGGTCATGAAGTCGCCAGTCACGGCTTCGGACACGAACGCCTCAACACTTTGAGCCGCGCTGAATTCCGCGCGGGCGTCACCCGCACCAAGCACCTGCTGGAAGACCTGGGCGGCACCGCGGTGACTGGCTATCGCGCGCCGAGCTGGTCGATTGGTCCGACCACGCTGTGGGCCCACGAAGAATTGCGCGACGCCGGCTACCGCTACAGCTCCAGCGTCGCGCCCATTCGTCACGATCTCTATGGCATGCCGACCGCGCCGCGTTTCGCGTTCGTGACCGCGGGTTCCGGCCTGCTCGAAGTGCCCGTGACCACCGTGCAATGGTGGGGGCGCAACTGGCCCTGCGGCGGCGGCGGCTTTTTCCGGCTGCTGCCGTATCCGGTGTTCCGGCGGGCCTTGAGCCGCGTCAACCGCAGCGACCGCCGGGCCGGCGTGTTCTATTTCCACCCGTGGGAAATCGATCCGCAACAGCCTCGCGTGCCCGGCGTGACGCTGAAGAATCGCGTGCGTCATTATTTGAATCTCAAGCGCATGGCGCCGCGCGTCGAGCGGCTGCTGCGCGATTTTCAGTTCGACCGCATGGACCGCGTATTTCTCGACGGGTCTGCGGATTATCCGGTGGTGCCGCTGGAAGCCGCCGGATCGCGTGCTCACTGAAGGTGCCCCATGCCTGATCACACCAACGACGGTCGTTCCGCCAGCGCCTGCGTCGCCATGCGTCTCGGACGCGGCGGCGAGGCGCGCTGGGACGCGTTCGTCGCGCAGGCGCCGCAGGCGACGTTTTTTCATCGTGCTGCATGGCGCGACGTCATCGAGCAGGAACTGGGGCATCGCAGCCACTATTTATACACGGAGCGCGATGGCGCGATCACAGGCGTGCTGCCGCTCGCCGAAATCCGCAGCCGGCTGTTCGGCCATGCGCTGATCTCCACTCCTTTCTGTGTCTACGGCGGCGTGGTGGCTAGCAACCCGGAAAGCGAAGCGTGTCTTACCGAAGCTGCGGCGGCGCTCGCCGATGAGCTGCAGGTGGATTACCTCGAAATGCGCAATCGCGAACCGAGCCAGCCGGGCTGGCCGGTGAAGGATTTGTACGTCAATTTTTCGAGAGAAATTCCGCCGGATATCGCCGGCAATCTCCGGTCGATTCCAGTCAAACGTCGCAACATGGTCCGCAAGGGCATCGCGGCGGGTCTCCATGCGCGCCATGATGGCGACATCGATGAGTTCTATCGGGTTTACGCCGAAAGCGTTCGCAACCTAGGCACACCCGTCTTGCCTCGCCGCTGGTATGCCAGGCTGCAGCAAGTATTTGCTGAGGACTGGGAGATTACAGTGATCAGTCATCAAGGACAGCCGATTGCCACGGCGATGTGCTTCTATTTCCGCGACGAAGTGCACCCGTACTACGCCGGCAGCGTGCGGCTTGCCCGTGATCTTGCTGCGAACGACTTCATGTACTGGGCGCTGATGCAGCGGGCAGCGGAGCGCGGTGCACGAATATTCGACTTCGGCCGCAGCAAGCAGGGCACGGGTTCGGGCCACTTCAAGAAGCTTTGGGGTTTCGAGTCCAAGCCGCTTCCGTATGCCTATCACCTGGTGCGCGCACGGGAAGTTCCCAACGTAAGCCCCACCAATCGCAAGTACCGCCTGTTCATCGAGGGCTGGAAGCGGCTGCCGCTGCCGGTGAGCCGGACGCTGGGTCCACTACTGGCGCGGAACCTGGGTTAGCCATGTCGGCCATACTGTTCCTCTGCCATCGGCTGCCTTGGCCCCCCGACAAGGGCGACAAGATTCGCTCGTACCACGTGCTGCGGCGGCTCGCCGAACGGTACCGTGTCTATCTCGGCACATTCGTGGATGAGCCCGCCGACTGGCAATACATTCCCGCCGTCGAAGCCGTGTGCGCCGGAACTTGTATCCGACCATTGAAGCCGTGGCGAGCGCGCTGGCGCGCGCTCGCTGGGTTGTCGCGGGGCGAGGCTCTCACACTCGGCTATTACCGCGACCGCACGTTGCAGCGGTGGGTCGACGAAGTGATCTCGGAGCATCGCCCGGAGCTGGCCTTGTGTTATTCATCGGGCGTCGCAACGTTCGTGAAGCACAAGTCCGAATTGCGTCGCGTGATGGATTTCGTGGACGCGGACTCGGACAAGTGGCGCCAGTACGCGCGGTCCCACAACGGGTTGGCGCGCGCGATCTACGCGCGCGAAGCGCGCAAGCTAGCCGCGTTCGAGCGCGCGATCGCGACGCAGTTCGACGCGAGCCTGTTCGTATCGGAAGCCGAGGCGGCATTCTTCCGCAAACAGGTTCCCGCCGCGGCCGACAAGGTGCACGGCATCGCCAACGGCGTGGACGGCGGGTACTGGAATCCGCACCTCGTCTACGCCAACCCCTACTCCACCGACACGCGGGCGGTGGTGTTCACGGGCGCGATGGATTATCGCGCCAACGTGGATGCCGTGGAATGGTTCGCGCGTGAAGTGTGGCCGCGTGTTTTCGCGCAGCGACAGGATGCACGCTTCTACGTCGTCGGCAGCAATCCGACGTCGGCCGTGCGCGCGCTGGGGCAGCGCGCGGGCATCATGGTTACCGGCCGCGTCGAAGACGTGCGACCTTACGTCGCGTATGCGCAGGTCGTCGCGGCGCCGTTGCGGATCGCCCGTGGTATCCAGAACAAGGTGCTGGAAGCGCTGGCGATGGAAAAGCCCGTGCTCGCGACGCCGCAAGCGTGGGAAGGCATTCCCGACTTCGCCGGGCGCGAAGGCTGCATCACGGATTTGCCCGAAACCATGGCGGCCGAAGCCTTGCGTTGGCTGGAGCAACCGCAACCCATGCGCGTGCCGGCGGCCCGCGCGATGGTGCAGTCGCGTTTCGATTGGGCGCGTAATCTCGATACTTATGAAAGTTTGTTGCGCGAACCGCCCGGCATCGCCGCGGCACCGTCGGCCGTCGCGGCGGAGGCGTGCGCATGAACATCCATCTTGGCGCCAGTCCCCGCTTGGCGATCCGCGCTTCCGCGTGGACGCTGGCGACTGGCGCATTCGCACTCGCGGTGGTCGTCCTGCTGGCATGTTACTGGCGGACCGCGTGGTCGCTGATCGGGATCTGGACACACGACGGGACCTATCAATATGGATTCCTGATTTTCCCGATCGGTGTGTGGCTCGCGTTCGGACTGCGCCACCAGGTTCGCGCAAACGCGCCCGCACCCAGCATCTGGGGGCTTGCCGCCATCGTGATGCTGGTGGCCCTCTGGTATGTCGGCCGCATACTCGACATCAATTTGCCGCAACATTTCGCTTTCGTAACGCTGTTTCCGGCGCTGGTGCTGACGTGTTGGGGCTGGCGCGCGCTGTGGACGCTGAAGTTCCCGCTCGCATACCTCGTGGTGTTCGCGGTGCCGTGGGGCGATTCAATGGTGGGTCCGCTGCAGGACATCACCGCGCGTTTCGCGGTGCACGCGCTGAGCATCACCGGGACACCCGTGCTTCTCAACGGCCGCGAGATCATCACCCCGTCGGCGGTGTGGATGGTCGCGGAGGCGTGCAGCGGCGTGAAGTTTTTCATCGCCTGCACCGCGCTTGGCTGCCTGTTTGCGTACGTGATGTATGCGCGCGGGTGGAAGCGCGTGGTCTTCGCATTGGTCTCCACGATCGCGCCAATCATTGCCAACGGCCTGCGCGTGTACTTCACGATCCTCATCGGCGAGACGTTTGGCGTCAAATATGCCCATGGCACCGACCACATGATCTTCGGCTGGCAGTTCTTCGGTACGGTGCTGATTGTGCTGTTCTTGGTCGGCTGGTTTTTCCGCGATCGCCTAGTCGCTGTCGAAACCCCATCGGCGTTCGATGGACCGCCCCTGGGCGGACGCGTCGCGGTCTGGCCAGCCGTGCTCGCGCTGCTGATCGTGGGACCGGTACTGGCGGCGCAACTTGCAACGGGGGCGCCGCCTTCCGAACGACTGCAAATTTCTGCGCCCACACTGGCCGGATGGAGCGGGCCGGAACCGGCACCGGATGGTTGGCGGCCTTCATTCGCAGGTGCGACAGGCAGTTTCAAGGCGGCGTATCGATCGAACTCCGGCGCGGACACGGTGCAACTGTTCCACGCCGTTTACCTTGGCAAGCCGCGCCGCGGCCATGACCTGATCACTTACGGCAATGATGTTTATGACGCTCCCGCCCAAGTGCAGATCCTCGAGAGCACCACGCGGCGCGTCGACCTTGCCGGCGGATCCCGTGTTACCGCCCGCGAATTGCGGTTGGCAGAGGCGCAAGGTACCCGGCTGGTTTGGTACTGGTACTGTGTGGATCACCGCTGCACCGCTTCGCCGGTGCTGGTCAAGTTGTTGCAGGCGTGGGACGTGTTGCGCGGCGATGCACCACGGTCCTCGGTCTGGGCGCTGTCGCTGTCGGTCGCCAACAGCAACATGGCCAAGGCCCGGCAGGCTCTCCAGGAATTCGCGCAGCAGGTGCCGCTGGCCGAAGCCCGAGGACCGAGCGTAGCCGGTGCGCACGTTGCCGAGGGCGGCTCGCCGTGAACGAAAAGCCTCTCATTGCCCACGTGCTCTATAGCCTCGGTACGGGCGGCATGGAGCGGTTCGTGGTCACCTTGATCAACAACACCTGCGATCGCTATCGGCATGCGATCGTGTGTCTGACAGAGTCGGGGCCGACTCTTCGCGAGCTCGCTGATCCGACGGTGCCGTGCGTCGCACTGCACAAGCGACCCGGAAAGGACTGGGGTTGCTATGCGAGATTCTGGCGGGCCTTGCGACACCTCAGGCCGGACTTGGTCCACAGCTACAATATCGGTGCGCTGGATCTGGCACCGATCGCGAAGCTTGCAGGTGTTCGCCGTGTCGTGCACGCGGAGCGTGGCCGCGACGCCGCAGATCCGCATGGCGAAAACCGCAGGTACCGGCGCTTGCGCCGGTGGATGTCGCCGTTCATTGCCCGGTATCTTCCGGTTTCGCGGGACCTGGAGTTCTGGCTGGTGAATGGCGTTGGTATCGATCGCGCCAAGGTCGCCTGCATTCCCAACGGCATTGACGTGCGGCAATTCGCAAGTCGGTCAGCGACGACCGATGCGCGACCGCTCATGGGTGGGTTTGCGCCTCCCGGGACGGTATTAATCATCAACGTCGGCAGGCTAAATGCGGTCAAGTACCAGGCGGGATTGATCGACGCTTTCGACGCGGTGTGCAAACGCGACAACCAGTCCGCGTCGCACCTTAGGCTGGCGATCGTGGGCGAAGGGAACGAACGTGCTTCGTTGGAGCGGCAGATTCTCCGGCTTGGGCTCACGAGCCGGGTGCGGCTGTTCGGCAATCGCGCCGACGTGCCCGCACTGCTTGGCGAGGCGGACATTTTCGTGTCGTCCTCGATAGCCGAAGGCATGCCGGGCGTAGTGCTGGAGGCCATGGCGAGCAGCCTGCCCGTGGCCGCCACGAGAGTTGGCGGTGTGGGTGAACTCGTGATCGACGGCGAGACCGGGATGCTTGTGGCTCCATCCGACCGCGATGCGTTGGCATCGGCGCTGCGGCAGTACGTCGACAGGCAAGACTTGCGGCTGCAGCACGGCCGCGCGGGACGCGCGCGAGTCGAGCGTTGCTACAGCATGGCCTCCATGGTGTCCGCGTATGTCACACTGTACGACGGGCTGCTTGTCGGACACGCGCGTCCGCTACGACCGAATCCGGCGATTGGAATCACCGAGTCAAGGGAGCACTGACGATGTGCGGCGTGGCCGGTATCGCATTGGCGCAACGCGAAGCGATCGCGAACGAGCGAGTGCTCCTCGCGATGCGCGACGTGCAGCGCCACCGCGGGCCTGATGAAGCCGGGTTGTACCTTGGCAACGGCGTCGGATTGGCGCATCGCCGACTCTCCATCATCGACTTGAGCCACGGCCAGCAGCCGATGATCGACGAGGCTGCCGGCTTGGCGCTCGTCTACAACGGCGAGCTCTACAACTTCGAGGAACTCAAGGCCGAACTCGAAGCAACGGGCGTCGCGTTCGAGACCCGCTGCGACACCGAGGTGCTGCTGCGCGCGTGGCAGTACTGGGGCGACGCATGCCTGAAGCGGTTGCGTGGCATGTTCGCGTTCGCGGTCTGGGACATGCGCGAATCGCGCATCTTTCTCGCGCGCGACCACATCGGCGTGAAGCCGCTGTATTACGGTTTCACGCGTGCCGGCGACCTGGTGTTTGCCTCCGAGCTCAAGGGCGTGCTTGCGCATCCCGGAATCGCGCGCGAAGTCGATCCGCAGGCGCTCGAGGACTACATGGCGTTCGGCTACGTGCCGGATCCCAAATGCATCTACCGGGGCATTTTCAAATTACCTCCGGGCCACTGGCTAACTTGGCGCGCAGGCGAAGCGATTCCGGCGGCCCGTCAGTATTGGGATGTGCCGTTCGCAGTGGACGCGCACATCGGACTCGCCAATGCGATGGGCCAGCTTCGGTCCCTGCTCGACGAGTCGGTGGCCAGCCAGATGGTCTCGGACGTACCGCTCGGCGCGTTCCTGTCCGGTGGCGTCGATTCCAGCGCCGTGGTCGCGGGCATGCGCCGCGCCGCGCGTGGCCCGGTCAATACCTGCGCGATCGGGTTCGATCACGCAAAGTTCGACGAGACGTGCTATGCGCGCGAGGTCGCCGAGCACCTCGGCACCACGCATTTCGAGGAGCGCGTCAGCTCCGATGATTACGGTCTGATTGACAGACTTGCGGGAATCTACGACGAGCCGTTCGCCGACAGTTCGGCATTGCCGACGTACCGCGTATGCCAACTCGCGCGTCGACACGTCACGGTTGCGCTGTCGGGCGACGGTGGTGACGAAAATTTCGCCGGGTACCGGCGCTACCGCTTGCACGTGCGCGAAAGCAGCCTGCGCGGGGCGCTCCCATTCGGACTGAGGCAGCCGTTGTTCGGCCTGCTCGGCGCCGCTTATCCCAAGGCCGACTGGGCGCCACGTCCGCTGCGGGCCAAGACGACGTTGCAGGCACTCGCGCGCGACGACGTTGAAGCCTATTTCGAAACGGTGAGCACGACGTCGACGTCCTTGCGCGGCCGCTTGTACAGCGCCATGTTCAAACGCGAGTTGCAGGGCTACGGCGCGCTCGCGGTATTCCGCCACCATGCAGCACGGGCGCCTGTCGACCAGCCGCTGTTGCTTGCGCAGTACCTCGATTACAAAACGTACCTCCCGGGCGACATCCTGACCAAGGTCGATCGCGCGAGCATGTCGCACAGCCTGGAAGTCCGCGTGCCCGTGCTCGATCACAAGCTGGTCGAATGGGCGTCGAGCCTGCCGCCCGGACTGAAGCTGCGGTTTGGCGAGGGCAAGTTCGTATTCAAGAAATCACTGGAGCCGGATTTGCCGCGGAACGTGCTGTATCGCAACAAGATGGGTTTTGCCGTACCAGTGGCGGAATGGTTTCGCGGCCCGCTGCGGCAGCCGCTTCACGATGCTCTCCACAGCGGAACTCTGACGGAATCAGGATGGTTCGAGCCACTCATGCTGGATCGATTGGTGCGACAGCATATGTCCGGCCAGCGGGACTACAGCGCCACGCTGTGGAAGTTGTTGATGCTGGACGCGTTCCTGCGCCGCGATCAGCAAAGTTCGCCTGACGCCGTATCAGGCGCAGATACACACGCGGACCTCATGGCAGTCGGGGGCCGGCCATGAATTCGTGCATTCTAGTGTTCGGGATGCCGCGCTCGGGGACGACATGGATTGGCAAACTGTTCGACAGTCATCCCGGCACGCTTTACCGACACGAACCGGACAGTTTCAGGCCCCTGAGCTTGCCGTTGTTTCCCGAGAAGGAAAGCGCGTCGCACTACCGCTACGAACTCGATCGCTTCGTCGCGTCGCTGCCGCGCATGCGTTCTCCCGAAGTAGTCGGGAAGCAACCGCTCTTTCCCAAGAGCTACCAGTCCGCCGCGGCACTGGCCTTCTACCGGATAAGCGTGCTGGCCGCCAAGGCAGCCAGCCGCGCCCGGCGGCATAGTCCGTGTGTGTACCGGCCCACCGGCGAGGGGTCGCCGCAGGCGCGATTGGTGTGGAAATCCATCGAATCGTCCGGAAGGCTGGGCGTGTGCATCGAGGCACTCCCTGAGACGCGCGCCATCCATCTTCTGCGTCACCCGTGTGGGTATGTCGCATCCGTCTTGCGTGGCGTGGCGGCGCATCGCTTCTCGGATGGGGCATCGAGCACCGACAACATGTGGCTGCTGGAGCGGCTGCTGGCGACGTCCACCGGGCAAACGCACGGATTGAACGTCGATGATCTCAAACGGCTGTCGCTGGAAGAACGACTGGCGTGGTGCTGGGTGCTCACCCACGAGAAGATTCTTGCCGACGTGGCCGGTTCCGCCCGTGTACTCACCGTCCGATACGAGGACGTCTGCGCCGAGCCGCTGGCGATGACGCGGCGGATGTTCGATTTCGCGGGGCTCGACTGGTCGGCGCAGACCGCATCGTTCATCGACGCCAGTACCGCAGCGGCAGATGCCGGCTACTACAGCGTCTTCAAACGACCGCAGGCGGCCGCCCAGCGCTGGCGCTCGGAATTGGCACCGCCGGTCATCGACCGCATCCTGCGCATCCTGCGCGGAACTCCGCTGTCGCGGTACTACGATGAAGGAGTCACCTCACCACAATCCTGCGCGCAGGCGGCCACATGAACGGCACAGGCGTGCCCGTGGTCTGCGCCGGCGGTACTGCCGGCGTGACTCCGGCGATAGCGAGGCCGGTTGTCAGCCGCCGCGCCGCCATGAACCTTTCCGAACTGGGCGGCAGCGCCCCCATTCGCCTGCTGGTCTTTGCCAGCCTGTATCCGAACGCCGTGCAACCACGGCACGGGATATTCGTCGAAGAACGCTTGCGCCGCCTGGTGAAAACCGGCCAAGTCACCGCGACGGTGGTGGCCCCCGTGCCCTGGTTTCCTTTCCGATCCAGCCGATTCGGTGCATATGCGGCGTTCGCGCGGGTGCCCGCGTTCGAAGAGCGCCACGGCATCCGCGTCCTGCATCCGCGCTACCCGGTGATTCCCAAGGTGGGCATGCACGCCGCGCCTGCGCTGATGTATCGCGCGCTATTGCCGATGATGCGCAATCTGATCGCGAGCGGAGGGGGTTTCGATCTGATCGATGCACATTATTTCTATCCGGATGGCGTGGTGGCGGCCCGCCTCGGCGAGACGATCGGCAAACCGGTCGTGATCACGGCGCGCGGCAGCGATGTCAATCTGATCGCGCAGCACCGCGGGCCGGCCCGGAAGATCACACGTGCAGCGGCGCGTGCAGCGGCCATCGTAACCGTGTCCGATGCGCTGAAAGGCAAAGTCGAAGCTTTGGGCGCGGTTCCGGACAAAGTCGTGACGCTACGCAACGGCGTCGATCTCGAACGCTTCCGGCCGCTGGATCGCGCCGCGATTCGCGCGAAACTGGGCGTGACGGGACCGGTCTGGCTAAGTGTCGGTCATCTGATCGAACTGAAAGGCATGCACATCGCGATCGCAGCGTTGACCGGGGTGCCCGGCGTGACCTTGCTGGTCGCGGGCGAAGGCCCCGATGGCGGTGTTCTGGCGCAATTGGCCAAGCGTTCCGGGGTTGCCGATCGCGTGCGTTTTCTTGGCGCGGTCGATCACAAGGCGTTGTGCGATTACTACAATGCGGCGGATGCGCTCGTGCTCGCGTCGAGCCGCGAAGGCATGCCGAACGTGGTGCTGGAATCGCTGGCATGCGGAACGCCGGTGCTGGCCACGGCAGTCGGCGGCATACCGGAATTGATCACTCGTCCCGAGGCGGGTGAGTTGATGCGCGAGCGCACACCAGAGGCGCTAGTGCAAGCGTGGAGGGCGTTGCAAGCACGCAATGTGGATCGAAGCCTGACGCGGAAATTCGCGGAGACGCTCGGCTGGAAACCGGTGGTCGAGGCGCAGTGCGCGTTGTATGCGAACGTGCTCACCGGCTCGCGCGGACGCGCAGTCACGGGAGCAGCGCCGTGAACGGCGACATGGCCATTGCACGCAAGCCAGCATTGCGGGAGGCACCCGCAGAACGACCGTTGCGCATCCTGCACGTGCTCGATCATTCATTGCCGCTGCACAGCGGTTACACATTCCGCACGCTCGCGATCCTCGAACAACAGCGCGCACTGGGATGGGAGACCTTCCATCTGACCGGCCCCAAGCAGGGCAGCGGGGATTTACGCGAAGAGAAGTTCGAGGACTGGATGTTCTACCGCACGCCGCCTGCCCGCGGTCTGCCGGCGCGACTCCCGATGCTGCAACACCGGTCATTGATGGACGTGCTGCGCGCGCGGCTCGCTGAAGTCGTGGAGCGCGTCCATCCGGACATCCTGCACGCGCATTCGCCGGTGTTGAATGCGTTGCCCGCGCTCGATGTGGGTCGCGCAAAAGGCATTCCGGTGGTCTATGAAGTGCGCGCATTCTGGGAGGATGCCGCCGCCGATCTCGGCACCGCGCGCGAATGGGGGCCGCGCTATCGCCTGACGCGCGCACTGGAAACACGTGCACTGAAGCGTGCGGATGCCGTGACCACGATTTGCGAAGGCCTGCGCGGCGACATGCTGGCGCGCGGCATTCCCGCGGACAAGATCACCGTGATTCCGAATGCCGTGGATCCGTCGCAGTTCCGCTGGGCCGGCGCACCAGACGAGGCGCTCATGAGGCAGTTCGGCTTGGCGCCTGGCGCGACGCTCGGATTTGCCGGCTCGTTCTATGCGTACGAAGGTCTGGACCTGTTGCTGCGGGCGATGCCGCTGCTGTTGCGCAGCGTGCCACAGGCACGATTGCTGCTGCTGGGCGGCGGCCCGCAGGACGAAAACCTGCGTGCACTGGCCGCGCAATTGGGCATCGAGGACGCGGTGCATTTCACGGGGCGCGTGCCGCACGCCGAGATGGCGCGTTACTACAGCGCCATGGACGTGATGGTGTATCCGCGAATCGCGCGGCGCTTGACGGATCTGGTCACGCCGCTGAAGCCGCTGGAAGCCATGGCGATGGGCAAGCTGGTGGTGGCGTCCGACGTCGGCGGCCACCGCGAACTGATACGCGACGGCGACAACGGCCATCTGTTCCCGGCGGGTTCCAGTGACGCGCTGGCGCGTCGGCTGGTCGAAGTCCTGCAAAACCCCGGCGCGTGGAATGCCGTGGTGACCCACGGCCGGGAATACGTGGAGCGCGAGCGCACCTGGCAGGCCAGCGTGGCACGCTATCGTGCGGTGTACGACCGCGCATTGGGCAGCATTCGACAGGGCCGCGAGGGGGCCGCATGACTATTGCTGTGCCGGCGGTGGTGCTGGGCTCGGGTGCCAATGGATTGGGCGTGGCGCGCAGCCTTGCGCATGCGCGGGTGCCAGTCTGGCTGCTGGATACCGACCCACGGCGCCCGGAAATGTACACACGCGCAGCCCGACCGCTGGCGATCAAAGCATTGCAGGGCGACGGGTTGATCGAGGAACTCGAGCGACTGGCGCGCACGCTGTTCCGCGATACGCCTCCGGTATTGTTCCTGACCCAGGAAGAAACGGTGAAGACCGTGTCGCAGCAACGCGAACATCTGGAAAACCTTTACCGCTTCGTCCTGCCTGCGAAGGCGACGGTGGACGCCTTACAACACAAGGATGGATTCCAGCAACTCGCCGAGCAGCACGGCGCACCGATTCCGCCGCTGGTGCACGTTCGAACTTTGGACGATCTTCCCGCTCTCGCGCGCCTGCACTATCCGGCCGTAGTCAAGCCCGCCGGCCGCCATGCGGAATACGCGCGGCAATTCAAGAAGGCGTATCGCGTGGAAGATATGGCACAAGCCACGGAACTGGTGCGCCGCATCTTGCCGGTAATGCCGGACGTGGTGGTGCAGGAATGGATCGAAGGTCCGGATTCCAACATTTATTTCTGCCTGCAATATCTCGACCGGCAGGGGCGGGGCGCGGCGTCGTTCACCGGCCGCAAGATCCGTTCGTGGCCACCACAGACCGGCGGCACCGCGAGTTGCACGGTCGCACCAGAGGCGCACGCGGAACTCTCGCGTCTGACCGAACAGTTTTTCCGCGCGACTGGTGTCGTGGGCATGGCCAGCATGGAGTACAAGCGCGACGCACGCAGCGGTGCGTTCCGCATGGTGGAACCCACCATCGGCCGCACGGATTATCAGGAAGAGGTCGCCACGCTGAATGGCGTCAACCTGCCTTACGCCGCCTGGTGTTCCGAAGCCGGCGTACCCTGCCATGGACCTGCACCGATGCTGCGGCCACGGGTCTGGCGTGTGCGCTCCGAAGACGAGCAGTCGGCCGCCGCGCAGAAGCAATCACCACGCCAAGGCTTCGAAGGCGCAAGCGTCGTCGATGCCTTGTGGCGCTGGTCCGATCCCATGCCGGGCTTGGTGCAAAACGCTCGGCGCCTGCAACGCATATTGCAACGGCGCGCTGCGAAGATCGCGCCGCAATCGCAAACGGTCGGAAGCAAACCATGAACGTACTCGCAAAACTGCTGCCACGGCGGTCGATTCAACCAGGCGCGAACGCGGACCCGGCGCGCGGTTTGCAGGCCGCCGCCGAGTGGCTGGCGCGCGCGCAGGACGCGACGGGCGCGGGCGGTGTCAGTGCCAGTTACGACGTAGTGAAGCGCCAATGGGCGGGCGCATATCCTGAAACCACGGGCTACATCATTCCGACTTTGTTCCGCTACGCGGAATTCTCCGGTGACGAGGCGTACCGCGAACGCGCAGTCCGCATGGCCGCGTGGGAATCGGACATCCAGCTTGCCGACGGCGGCGTGCGTGCCGGCACGCTGGATGCGACACAAGTGGTGCCGACGATCTTCAACACCGGACAGGTGCTGGTCGGCTGGTTGACCGCGTGGCAGCAGACCCACGACGCGCGTTTCCGTGACTCGCTGGTGCGTGCGGCCGACTGGCTGATCGCCTCGCAAGACGAAGATGGCGCGTGGCGACGCTTCGCTTCGCCTTTTGCCTCGCATCCCTTGAATACCTACAACACGCGGGTGGCGTTCGGGTTGGCGCAAGCCGGACATGCACTGGATGAACCGCGCTACGTCGAAGCCGCGGTGCGCAACGTGCAGTGGGCGCTTACCCAGATGCATCCGAACGGCTGGCTGGAAAATAACGATCTCGAAGACAACGCGCGGCCGCTTACGCACACGATTGCCTATGCGACGCGGGGCATCCTGGAAGTAGGCCTGATCGCGTCGCGTACCGATTTCGTTGACGCCGCCACACGAATGGCTAAGGCCGTGGCGGCAGCACAGCGCCGCGATGGCACCCTGCCCGGACGGCTGGATGCGGAATGGCAATCCGCGGCGCGATGGACCTGCGTGACCGGCAACGCGCAGATGGCGATCATCTGGCAGCGGCTCGCCAAGGAGACCGGCGATCGCTCCTTGCTGCCGGCGGCCGAACGGGCCAATGCGTTCAACCTGTCCGTCCAGAACCTGACGGCGAGCGACGCCGGTGTGCGCGGCGGCATTCCGGGTTCGCATCCGTTGAACGGCGGCTACATGAAGAACCGTTACCCGAACTGGGCGGTCAAGTTCTTCATGGACGCCCTGATGATGCAGCTGGGCAGCGGCTAGCGACATGCGCGACATCGTCCTCGCCCTGTTCATCTTCGGCACCATTCCGTTCATCCTGCAGCGCCCGTTCCTCGGCCTGCTGGTGTGGGGTTGGCTGGGCTACATGAACCCGCACCGGTTGACCTACGGATTTGCGTACAGCTTCCCGTGGGTCATGCTCATCGCGGTCATAACCCTCGTCAGTTTGGCAATAAGCAGGGAGCGCAAGCGAATCCCGCTGTCCGCATTCAGCGTGTTCCTGTTCCTGTTCCTTGCATGTACGGCGATAGCGACGATTTACGCGGCCGATCCACCATCCGCGACCGACAAGCTCGAAGCGTTTGCGAAGACCTTGCTGATGGTGTACGTGACGTTGATGCTGGTCAATGATCGCCGACGCATGGATTGGCTCGTATGGATGATCGTCGTGTCGATCGGCTTCTACGGGCTCAAGGGCGGCGTATTCACGATCCTCAGGGGCGGGGCGCATCACGTCTTCGGACCACCCAACAGCTTCATTGCCGACAACAATGCTCTCGCGATGGCGTTCTGCATGATCCTGCCGCTGATGCGGTACCTGCAGCTCCAGACGGCGAACAAGCGCGTCAGGATCGGATTGGGGGTAGCGATGTTCCTGACCGGCGTCGCGACACTAGGCACCTATTCGCGCGGTGGCTTCATCGCACTCGTCCTGGTGAGCGGGGCCCTGTTCATCAAGGGTCGCCGGAGGTTCACGCTTGCGATCGCGGTCATTGCGGTGGGACTAGTGGCTTACCACTTCATGCCGACGCGATGGATTGAACGCATGGATACGATCCAGCATGCGGGCCAGGTCAACACACTCCAGACCCGCATCCAGTCGTGGGAATTTGGCGCCAACGTGGCGCTACATCGTCCACTGGTGGGCGGCGGGTTCGACGTCTCCAACAGCCTGTCCATGTGGGCGAAATACGGACCCAAGGGCGCGGAGCCGCGTGCAATCCACAGCATCTACTTCCGCGTACTGGGTGAGCAGGGTTTCCCGGGGCTGGTCCTGTATCTTGTGCTGCTATTTATCAGTTGGACATGTTGTACGCGGGTACGTCGCAGGGCCAAGGATTCACCGCCCGACAGCTGGGCGTATGACTTGGCATCCATGCTGCAGGTAAGCCTGCTCGCGTTCGTGGTGGCCGGATCCGCAGAAACGCTCAGCTACTTCGATCTCAGCTTCCAGATGATGGCGATGTGCGCGCTGTTGAACGGCGTGCTGGCAGCCAAGCGGTCCGTACCCCAAGGGTCGGACGCGGCCAGCCCAGCATTGTTGCGGACACCGGGCGATCGCAGCCGTGCACTGGCGTCCGGAGCGGCGCACGGCCGTTCCGGCGGCTGAACACGACCATGGCGACGTATCCCCGGAAGTTTTCCAACCGTACCGGCTCCCGGCCGGGCCGTCGGCCCACGGAGACCATGGTTCGATGAGTGTGCCGTCGATCCCCATTGCCGACACTGAATCAATCGATTCGCCGCCAAACCGGCCGCCGTCGAATGCCCCGATATTTCTGACCGGATTTGCGCGTTCGGGCACGACCTGGGTCAACCGCCTTTTCTGCGACTATTTCGATGCAGGGTTTGTCAATGAGGGGCAGTTCATCGTTACCTTTGGGCGTCGCCTGGCACGTTACGGTGATCTGCGTCTCGACAGGAATCGCTTGGCTCTGTTGCAGGACCTTAAATTGGATCCATTTTTCGCGATTCTGAGGCGGAATTATTCGATTGAAATAGACTGGCTGCGCGTCGAGGACAGCACACGTGATTTTCGGGGCATCGTGACTGAAGTCCTTGCCCAGATAACAACCGCGATGGGAAAGTCCCGGATCGGTTCGAAATATCCGGTATTCGGACGTTATCTGGATCTTCTCAACAGGCTGTTTCCAGACTGCAAGGTGGTCCATGTTGTTCGTGACGGTCGGGACTGTGCGTTGTCCCAACGGCACGTCGTTTGGGGTCACCAGAATACCTATGCAGCCGCTGTGCATTGGCGACGGTATCTATGCACGGCACGTGCCGGTGCGATGGCCATGCCTGGCAGGTACCTGGAGATCCGCTACGAAGATCTGCTAACCGACCCGAGATCGACGGTGTCGGTGCTCGAAAGATTCATCACTGGAACGTACGGCGGCCCGGTGACCGCTCGGTTCATGGCTGACAGGGAATCACTGAAATCGGCCAAAGTTGCCGGCTGGCGCCACGCCATGACGCCGCGCGCGCAGGCCATCTTCGAAGGCGTTTCGGGCGATGCCCTGAAGGATGCCGGCTATCCTTTGACGGGCGTTGCGCGGGTGCCGTCGGTCCTTTGGCGGGGCCTGTATACCGCGCACGACCGGCTGAGCCGCGAGGGATGGCACTGGGCGCGCAAAGTTTTTCCCGCAATACCCGAACAACGGAGGTAAGCTTTTCGCGCCGCGCCTTCGGCGATCACTGACCGACACGAACCGGGCAGGCAGGTCCGTAGCCGGTACGACGCGCGCGGTGGCTGTTTCCATTCCACGGTCCCCAAGTCGCGCGATGCGTCGCGCCCCAAGTCCGCCAGCGAACGAGCCGATCAGGTGTCCGCCCGATTAATGCCCCAAAGCGCAAAAACCCGGTTCCTCGTCACCATCGACGTCGAGACGATGATGCGCGGGAACGCCGAGCGCGACATCCTCGGGATCCTTCCGGGGCGCAGCGACAGGTTTGGAATCGAGCGGATGATGGGCTTGCTGGAAAGTCGGCACATGCGCGCGACGTTTTTCCTAAACGTTTATGAAATTGCGAAGCATGGTGAAGCCTCGATTGCCGCGGTCGCAAAGCTGATCCACTCGCGCGGGCATGACCTCGAGCTGCACACCCACCCGCAACCGATGTATCCCTATTACGGCATCGGCCGGGCGCCCTATGAAGAGCAGGTCGAGATACTCGAAAAGGGTGCATCGTTGATCGAAGCGTGGACTGGCAAGCGGCCGCTGGTCCATCGGGCGGGTGCGTTCCTCGCGAACCTCAATACGCTTCAGGCGCTGGAACGGTTGGGCTTTCAGGCAGACAGTTCGCTCGCACCGGGCAGCCGCCTGGACCTTCCGCTGGTCCACGAACTCGGCGCGTCCAACCTGCCGCAGTGCGTCGGCGACGTCCTCGAGGTTCCCGTCACGTATTTCGACCAGTTGCGCTTGGGCCCCTGGAGCTTGCGGCGCACCCTTGACATCGAGGGCTGCTCACTCGCCGAAATAGAGCATGTCACCCGCTGGGCTGTCCGCCATGCCTGTCCCACCGTATGCCTGCTCATGCATAGTTTCAGCTTCGATCGGCACGGGAAGCCGGCGTGGCGCGTGATCCGGCGGTTCGAGGCGTTGCTGACGTGGTTGGACCAGCAGGATGGAATCGAGGTCGATACGGTGGACCACGCCTACCAGACGACGCCGATGGACACGCCCGTACAGCGATCGATTCGGGCACCCTACACAGGCGTCTGGATGACGTGGTGCCGCGCGCTTGTTGCGTGGAAGGACGGCTGGAAAAATTTCCTCGTGGCTTGCACGGGCCTCGCGTGCTTCGCGATGCTCGCCGCGGTTGTCGTGTTCGTGGGATATGTGTTCTTGAAGTAGCGCGTTGCCGCGCGAGTCCTTGCGCCGACGCGCGATTCCATCCAGAGTGGTCAAATCGGCAAACCAATGTCAGGGGCGAACGTGTTGCGTGACGGCGGGTCCGCCAATTCATGCGTGCAGCGGCTGGAAGCGGCCCGGGCGCGCGTCGCATCGATCGACGGCACTGCGGCGTACGATGAATTCGTGGCGTTCGTCCGTGGGGAAACACCGTGGCGCTTCAAGGGTGCACCGGAATTGGACCGCTATTTGCACAGCGTCCGTCATCACCTGGACCATTTCGTACCGCGGCTGCTCGCGAGCCTGCATGGTGGCGTGCAAACCGTGTTCGACTTTGGTTGCGGGTCGGGCGGTGGCTCCGTGGCCATGGCGTTGCTGTTTCCCGAGGCGCGTTTTCACGGTGTCGACATCAGTGCGCACGAAGTCGCCATTGGCTGTGCGAGGGCCAGACTGTATGGCGTGGAGGACCGTTGCACGTTCGAAGTCATAGAGGCCGGGAGTCCGTTTCCGGCCGAAAATGATGCGTACGATCTGTGTACCTTCTGCTCGGTGCTGGAGTACGTCGTCGATCGCGACACCCGGCGGTTTTGCGTGCAGGAAATGGGCAGGGTGCTATCGGATCAGGGAGTTTTGTTCATGAGCGTGCCGAACCGGCTGTACCCGGTGGAGCTCCACAGCCGAAAGCCAGGCTGGAACTACTTTCCGAAGCTCCTCAAGGCAACGAGTGTGGGCGCAAGCGCTTGGGAGATCCGGGCGTTGGCGCACCCGCATGTGTTGAAGCTGGTCCGCACACCGATCCACCAGTTGTTCACCCCGTGGACGAATTTTTGCCTCCAGAAAAGGCCCAACTACGGGGATTTTGACCATCGCCCTTCGTAGTGGGCTTTTGAATCAGACGTGCGTCCATCGCGGACGACCCTTGGCGCTGCGGTTGCCCTGCACCTTCGCGCCAGTACGCCCAGAACCCGCGCCGTTATCCATCTCGCGACGGGCGAACGGCCAGATCTCCCTCCCGCCCCGATCTCGTCACTATGCGCAGAACCGTACTCATCACCAGCGTCTACTTTCCGCCCTCGGCGCTCAGCGGGCCGAAGCGCCTGCTGGCCTTCGCAAAATACCTTCCGGAGTACGGGTGGGACACGACGGTCCTGACCGCAAACCCACGCGTGTATGAAGCAGTCGATCCTGCCAGTGTCCGGTTGATCCCTGACAGCTGCGAAGTGCACAGGACTTTTGCACTGGACGTCAAGCGGCAGTTGGGCATACGTGGGCGGTATCCATCCATCCTTGCGCGGCCGGACCGCTGGGCAAGCTGGATCCCGAGTGCGGTATTGCGGGGACTACTGCTCATCAAGCAACGCAACGTACGCGCAATCCTTTCCTCGTATCCAGCGATGACGTCCCACTGCGTCGCGTACTGGTTGAACCGGCTGACCGGAGTCCCATGGATCGCCGATTTTCGTGACCCGGTTACTGGTGTAGACAACGTGCTGGCGCCAAACATCCTGCGTTCACGGCTGTGTTGGGAGGAGCGCACGCTTCGACGCGCTGCACGCATCATCTTCACGACCGCGGGAGCTGCGCGGTCGTGCGCCGAACGGCATCCTGAAACGGGCGGGCCAAATCGCATCAGCGTCATCGCCAATGGATACGATGACGATGCGTTCAGCGACGTACCCGAACAACCGGTTAGGGCAGGCAACGGTAGGCCGCTCGTGCTCGTGCATAGCGGGCTGCTGTATCCCGAGGGGCGCAATCCAGTGCCGTTCCTCACCGCGCTGGCACAACTCGCCGCTGCGGGAGACGCCAATGCCCGCGCAGTTCGGGTCGTCCTGCGCGCGAGCGGATCGGAGCAGCGCTACGCGGACGCGATTTCAAGGCTCGGTATCGAGTCCATTGTAAGCCTCGGTCCACGGATTTCCGGCCGTGATGCGCTTATCGAGCAAGCACAGGCCGACGGCCTGCTGCTGTTCCAGGGACCGCAGTACGATCATCAGATTCCTGCGAAGGTCTACGAGTACATGCGTATCGGTCGACCGGTTTTCGCACTGGTAGGTGAAAACGGAGACACTGCCGCGCTCCTGCGGAGCACCGGCGGAGCGGAGATTGTTCCGATCGACGACGTATCCACAATCCAGACACGCTTGCATGCATTCATCGGAACGTTGCGCAATGGAACCGCGCCGCACGTGGAACCAAGCGTGGCTGCACAATTTTCCCGCCGCGCCCAGACGGGAAAGCTGGCGGAGCTGCTGGGTCAGATGGAAAGCCGGATGCAACGTCAGGGGAGCCACATTGGGTCCGGAATCTGAGCACCATCAACAACGGAACGGCAAATCTCCGGGTGACTGCACGTGCGACGCCTACCCGCTACCTTGACCATGCCAACCCGGACCACTTCCCAGCCACGCATGAACGGTACGGTTGGAATTCCCGCCTCAGCCGACTGGTACGCATTGTGCAGGATACTTTCCGTTTTCCATGCCGGTCCAGCAAACCTCCGCGACATGTCAGGCGCATAACGTGGCGAATCGATCGTGTCGGTGAGAATGACAAGTACCCCACATTACCCGCTTGGACCGGCACCGGGGTGCCCGGCGCGCGCACCTGCCGAGACGACACTGGTCCGCGAAGCTGCACCGGGAGTGGAGGCAAACGCTGAAGGATCGCCCACGGTCTGCGATGGGCGACGCGCATGAAGAACGGTGGGACCAGCGTACGCAAGGCCCTGTCGCTGACGTTCGTGCGCAGCGGCGTCAGCTTCGTGCTCAGCGCGGTGGCGCTGGTACTGATCAGCCGGTTGCTGACGCCGTCGGAAATCGGGGTGTTCTCCGTTGCCGCCGCGCTGGTGGCCTTGGCCCAGATGCTGAGGGCGTTCGGGATCGGCGAGTTCATCATCCAGGAGAAGAACCTGACGCCGGATCTGGTCCGAACGGCGTTCACCGTGAATCTCATGGTCGCGTGCGCATTGGCGGCGATCCTGTTCGGGACCAGCAACCTCGTCGGGCAGTTCTATGGCGATCCCGGGGCGGGCCGGGTGACCAGGGTCCTGAGCCTGGTGTTCGTCCTGATGCCGTTTGGCGCGATCCCGATGGCGTACATGCGGCGCGAGATGCAATTCGACATCGTGGTCAGGATCCAGCTCGTCGAATCGACCGTGCGAAGCGTCAGCAGCGTCGCCTTGGCCTACCTCGGGTTCTCCTACATGAGCATGGCCTGGGCTGCGGTCATCGCCATGGCCGTATCCGTCGCCGGGTGCGCGCTCTGGGGTGGCCCCTACCGCGTAGGCGGATTCGGTCTCACGCAATGGAAACGCGTCCTCCATTTCGGAACCAACCGCACGTTTTCAGACATCGTGAAGGAGGTCGGGCAGCGGTCCGCCGATATCGTCATCGGACGGACGCTGGGCATGGCCGCCGCCGGCTTCTACTCGCGCGGCTACGGCGTCGTGAACATGTTTCGGAGCAACGTCGTCTTGATCGTCACTTCGGTCGCGTTCCCGGCGTATGCGCGCGATCACCGGGAGGCCAACGCGGCGCCGCTGTTGTTCCGGAAGTCGCTGGTGTATCTCACGGGGATCAGCTGGCCATTCTTCGCGTTTGCGACACTGATGGCCTTCCCGGTGATCCGCATCGCGTTCGGCAGCCAGTGGGATGCATCGGTCCCGCTCATGCGGTGGCTGTGCGGGTCGGCGATCCTCGGCACCCTGGTTTACCAGTGCGACAACCTGCTGACCGCCGTGGGACGCTATCGCGAAGTGACATGGATCGAGACACAGTATCAGCTCGTGCGCATCGCGCTGGCTGTGATCGCCTCGTTTTACGGGCTGGAGGCAATCGCCGCGTCGCAGATCCTGGTGTACGTGGTCGCCGTGATTCTTTACTACCGCAAGTTGATCTGTTATGACGCTTTGCACCTGAAGGTCCTGGCCGTAGCGCTGCTACCGAGCCTGGGATTGACGATTGCAACCAGCATCATCCCGGTGGCGGTCCTGGTGTTTTGGCCGACCAACCAGTACGTGCCGGCGTTTCTCGTCGCGGCCGCGGGGGCGTCGATCACCTGGCTGGCCGGCGTGTTCCTGCTGGGGCATCCGTTGTCGGATGAAATCCGCCGCATGCTCGCGAGGCTGCATTCGCGGATACGTCCTGCGGCGAGTTCGAACTGATGCGACCAGGCAATGCGGGTGGCGCGACGATGGCAATGTTTCTCGCGGTACGCCGTCGCTCATGGCGCCCGGGTGCCCACGACGCAAGTTGCCCAGTATCCTCGCGCGGATGTGGCGCGCGTGCAGATGGCGCGGAATCCCGAAGTTCTGGAATACAAGTGTGCCGTCCGATCCGCTGCCGCTATGGCGGTTCACTGCTTGCCGAGGTCTACGATGCGATCCACCATCAGCAATGATCCAATACCCGAGCCTGCATTCGCAGCAAGTGGACCCGGCAGCGCCAAGTATGGAAACGTCTTTTTTCATGTCGGCCTGCACAAGACCGCCACCTCCTATCTCCAGGATGTGGTGTTTCCGCAATGGCGGGGGGTCAGGTACCTGCGGTTCCGAAATCTCGAGTACTTCCTGGCGCTGCCCGAAGATGGCAAGTACCTGGTTTCATGTGAAAACATGTCGGGCGCGACGTTTGCGCCGCTGGATGAACGTTGCCGTGGGCTGACCAGGCTGGCGGAAATGTTCCCCGGGGCCCACGTGATCATCGCGTTCCGGCCACATGGAGACTTCATCGCATCTCTGTATAGCCAGTACCTGCGTTACGGTGGGCAGGCACGGTTCGATGGGTTTTTCTCGACGGGCCGTGACGATGCTGTTTGGCGTTGCGAGGATTTGAGCTACCGCAGGCTGATTGAAACGATCGAAGAAGCGTTCAATGCGAAACCATTCGTTTTCCAGTTGGGCGAGCTGAAAAGCAATCCGGGTGCGCTTTACACCGATCTCGCGCGGTTCATGGGTACGCCGCCTCCGACAGCGCTGGACAGCGGCAGCCCGAGGAACGTCAGCCTGGGGTCATGGCAAGGGCGCTTGTTGCGGCGTATCAACGAGTTGGTCGATACTCCCTACTCCCGGGATGGCGGAAACCGGCCGTACCGCAGGCTGCACCGGTTGAGGCTCGATCCTCCCACCATTTGCCATCGGATCCTCGGCAGGCTCCCCAAGCAACCGCTCGTATCCCGCGAAGCGCGCCAGCAGATCACCGACTCATATCGCGATGATTGGGATTTCGTGACTGCGTATATCCAGTCCCTGCCATTCCGCAAGCTGGCTGCCTGATCGCTCCGCTATGCGATCGCGTCGGTGAGGTTCAACTACGCTTCCCAACAGTCGTCCTTTGAACCACGCGAGGCCCAAGCCCAGTAAGGGCTTGCTCCCATCATTACCCTTGGGAAGTGCGGAAATTGGGTTATCCGTCTTATACTCGGCGGCGCACAACTCGCGAGCATGAACGTGACGATGCAACAGCAAGCGCAAGGCGACCTCGCCGAATTGACTACGATCGAAACAGGTAAAGATGAAACTGTTCGTGCCGATCTGGAAGACTGGCATCAACTTTCGCCACGCGCCGAAGGTACTTCTAAGTCAATCCCATCGCCGTTCAAGTCGGTAGCTGACACCGTACTACGACCATTTGGCTATCGTGCGAGTCGAATTCCTCGCGGCAACGGTCAAGTCGATTCGCACCAATTCTGGAACGAACTGCACCACAAATCGTATGGCCGGCCCTGGTGCTTGGGGCGAGATCATTTCAACTATTTGATTTCAAGAGGCCTTAGTCCAAGCGACACCTTTCTGGATTTGGGATGCGGAGCACTACGAACTGGAATATTCGTGATTCCGTATCTGGATGTCGGGCGATACTACGGCGTCGAGGCGCACAGGTTGAGTCTAGAGGCCGCAGCCAACTACGAGATTCCGCTCAACAACTTGGCCGACAAACGACCGAGCCTGTTGCACAGCAGCAAGTTCGACCTGAAGCACTGGAACGTAACCTTTGACTGGATATTTGCATTCGCGCTTTTCAAGCTGAATCACGTTGACCTTGCGATGCAGCGGGTGGCGTTTACGGCGATGGCTGAAACACTGGCGAGCAACGGCAGGATCGTATTAAGTCCGTCGCTGGTCGATCAGCAAGTTGAGCTCGTCGAGTCGCTCGGTTTTCGAATAAGCCATGAAGAGCTGACAACTTGCCGGTTGCTCGACGACAAGATCGAGTGGATGGAATTGGTGCGCAAGTAGCGATGGTGAAGTTCAACCACTTCGTAGTTGAACTCACCACTGATGAAAGTACGCGTCTCCGTACGACGCCGATCATCTGCCGCTCCGGCGGCCGCAGCTGCTAACGTGACGGACGATCAGCGCCTCCGGGAGGCGGCGTGCAGCCATGGCTCGCTGGACCGAACGCGTTACAAGGGCATTACGAGATGCGATTACCCCAGCTTGCGAGAAAGCTGAAGCGCCACCTGTTCGATCCCAAGCCAAAGCCGTACGTCCCGAGCTTCGCGGAAGCCGACCTGATCGCGGCCCTGCAACGCGACGTGGGGGCTCGGCGTGCCCCGGTCGCTCCCGCGTCCGAGCCGGATCGGAGCCCTTTGCCGGCATCCGTCGAAGACGTGTTGGCACATTTCACCCGTCGCGACGCGCCGGTTTTCTTCGCCGGGCACGAAACGCTGACTGGTCTGGCTTCCGGAATGGCGTCGTCCCGTCCGCAGTGGCGCGAACGCTTGGTCGAACTGACAGCGAACGACCAGACACGTGGCTTGCCGATCTACTCGATCCTGGGTCCGCCGCTGCGCCGGGGTTTCCCGTGGGCTGGACTGCCGGTGGAACCGAACAACGATGATCTTTATTCCATCCGGCCGCACCGTTTCGCATTTGCACCGCGCCACGCGCTCGCGATTCTTTGTGGTGCCGAGCCCGCACACGCGCTCACGGACGTACTCGAGGACTGGATCGGGTTTGCGGCGCTTGGCAAAAGCGAATTTCCTTACGTCAGCACGCTCGTCGTCATTCAGCGGCTGGTGGCCTTGAGCTGGGCCCACGCGTTTGTCGCCGCGTCATCGAATCAGAAGGACCCTGCGGTCAAACGGCTGCAGCTCGCCATTCTGCGCATCCTGCACGCCGACATAGCCTTTCTCCTGCCACGGCTCGGAAAGTGCGTGCCGAACAATCACCTGCTGGCAGATCGCTTCGCCTCCTGGTACATCCGCTTGCTGTTTCCGGAGTTCGTGCCCGGTCCCGCGGGCCTGGATGCCCACGAGAGCCTGTGGCTTGCCGAACTGGAACGCCAGACGTATCCGGATGGGACGAGCTTCGAACACTCGCTTCACTACCACGAGTTCGTGTGCGAGATGGCTGCGGCCTACGCGTTGCTTTGCCGCCGGAACTCGCGCCCGATCCCGTCGGCCGCGCTTGAGCGGATCGAGCGGCTGCTGGCATTCCAGGTCGGACTGGCGGGGCCAGCCAGCAACACGATTCCTTTCGGCGATGCCATCGAGGATCCGCTGTTCAGCCTGGACCCCACGGAGGCGTGGAATACGGCCGGCATTCGCGAGCTGTATCGTGCACTGTTCAGATCCGAACTCAGCCCCGCATCGCCGATGCTCCCGTCCGTCGAGCGCGCGTTCTGGCTGCTTGGCGGGTCGCTTGTACCGCCGCCGTCGAATCCGCTGGATCGGGAGGGTGGACCTCGCGTGTGGCCGGATGGCGGGTTTGCGGTGCTTCCCGATGAGGCGGCTGGCGCGCGGCTCGTTTTTCGTACTGGTCCCGCGCCGCACCACGCGGTCGTCGCTGGCCACATGCACGCCGATCTCCTGAGTGTGTGCGTCACACATCGGGATCGGCCGGTGTTCGTCGAGGCCGGTACCTGGACGTATCGCTGGTCGGCATCGGACACCGGGCCTGGACGGGCCTATTTTTTGGGGCCCGCGTCGCACAATGGCCTCGTGCTGGACGCGATCGATCCTCTCGGCGCAGTGCGCGGCCATTTCCGCGGCAGGGACGTGGTGGCTCGCGTCACCACCACACGTTGCCTGCCGGGCAACCGATTGGCCTGGATGGAAGGGAAACTGTGTGGAGATCCACCCTATGCCGGCTACCGGCGAGGTGTCGTCCATATCGCGGGCGCCTACTGGATCATTTACGACGTGTTACCCGGCGGGATCGGGACGCACACCGCAACGCTTGCCTTTCAGGCGGCCGCCGGCGTGCGCGCAACGCGTGGCGAGGCTGCAACCGTGACGCTCGAGTCCGACTCCGGCACACTCTGGCTTGCAGCAGGGGCCGGGCTCGATAGACCGCAGATCGTGTGCGGCGAATTCGATCCACCGGGCGGTTGGATTGCTCCTGTCTACGGTACGCGGGCACCCGCTCCCCAGCTCCGCTACCGCGTCGTGAACGGCGCCAAGACCACGGCATTCGCAGTAGGAGCGGGCAACGATGCCGCCGTACCGGTGGCGGTCCACGAATTGAAGACCGGATTGGCCGTGGAACTGGAAAGTGACGATACGCGCGACATCCTGGTGCTGGCCACGCACGACGAGCCCATCGACGTACATGCCGGGAATGGCGCCGCGAAAGCGGCAGCCGTATGGATGCGTACAAGACGTTCACGACCCGAGTCGATGCGGTACTTTGCCTTCGGGTCAGGCGAGCGACGGACAGGCGACACCGTCGATGCGTCGCCCGGAAGTCGATCCGGCGCGATGTCCTTGCCGGAACGCGACTTCCGCGAGATCGAGCACCTGGAGCCCGGCCGCGTGTCCGTCTCGCTCGCGGGACGCACGTGGGGTTGATGGCTCCCAACGGACACCTGCAGCCGGTATCCGGATGCGTTCCCGGGGTCGTGTTGGCAGGTGTGGCTGAGTTTGACCCAGGGGGGACCTGATTTTTGATCGTCATTCCGGGGCCGCCGCGGCTTCACCCGACGGAACCCGACTGCGTTGGCAGGACTGCCAATGCGAGCGCCATGGATGGCGCGAGTTTATCCAGTGCTTTTACCCTTGATGAGTTGCAGCAAAGACACTGGTTTATCGCCGTCGCGGGAATGACGGCACTGGATTGAACAGAGCTTCCCCGGCCTTCTGCGGTGGAGGCGTGCAAGCCGCAGCCCCGGCGGTTGTGCATGCGAGGATCATGGAATGGCTTGGCACAGCTCGTGCTTCATGTCTCGCGGTACGGCCTGCTCGCGCCATATCATGGGAGCGGCGCGGTCGTATGTTTACCTGATTATCCCTGTTGCTCAGCCAGCGGTTGGCGCAGCTGCAGGAGCGGCGGAAGCCGCGACCGGCTCTGCGGGAGCGCATCCTTCCCGCGATTCCGGTCGGGCCTTCCAGCACTCCTGCCGGTGGGTCGTCGCCGGATTGCAGCCGAGGAACAGGGATAATCAGGTATGTTGATCGATCCGCCGGATCTTCCGTTGCCACCGCCCATGGCATTTGAGAGTCCGTGCACCCGCGATCCGGAGTCGGAAATGAACTCGCTTGACGTATCACTGGATGCAACCCGGCGCGAAGAGCTCCGCGATGACCTTGCCTGTCCACGCTGCATGGGCTCGCTGAAGGATTCCGGCACGGAGCTCTCCTGTGCGGGGTGCGGCGCGGTGTATGTCGTTCGAGACGGCATCACGGACCTGCGCTCCAACCGCTACGACTATTACTTCAATCCACTGCCGCGCAAGGAAATGGAGGCGCTCACGCTAGCGGCCGAAACACAGCCGTGGGAGGACACGATCCGGCGCTTTCTGGACGGCGTAAACCACCATCCCGAATGGTTCGACGACTTGGTCGTCGATGGCCGCTATGCATGGAAATTGCTGCTGCGGCTGCCGGAAGATGCCAGGGTCCTCGATATCGGCTGCGGACTCGGGAACCTCGTCAAGAACGTCGCGCCGCACGTGCGCCGTGTCGACGCACTGGATCTCACCCTGGAGCGCCTGAAGTTCGCCCGGACACGCTTCAAGCACTTCAACCGCGACCAGTGCATCAACTTGGTGGCGGGGGGTGACGGAACGTACCTGCCGTTCCCGGGCGGCAGCTTTGATTGCGTGACGCTGTCCGGGGTGCTCGAGTGGGTCGCAGCAGACGACGGCGTCTGGGACCGTGGCGGCACGCGCGCCACGAGGGCGATCCGCGCGGTCTCGAGTTTCTTCGGCAAAACCAATCCCAGGGCAACCCAGCGGCGGTTCCTTGAAGAAATACGCCGGGTCCTGAAACCGGATGGACAGCTCTTCATCGCGATCGAAAACCGTCTGAGTTACACGTATTTCGGTGGTCGCCCGGATCATCATTCGAGCCTGTGGTTCGGCTCCCTGTTGCCGCGATTTGTCGCCAACCTGTATTCGATTGTGGTACGGCATTCGCCGTATCGCACCTACACCTATTCGATCAGTGGCCTGCGCCGCCTTTTTCGCTCAGCCGGTTTCCGGGACATGGAGTTTTTTGGGCTTACGCCAGGCTATACCGAACTGGCCGAATTGATACCTTTGCAAAAGGCAGGCCGGCTCTGGCGTCCATCGGCACCGCGGGGTGCCGATCGTATCAGGCGTAACCGGCATCTGGTGCCGGCGTACGGCGCCATCGCCTCCCCTACGGCTCCGAAGCGATCATCATTGGCGGAACAATTGGCGTCCTCGCTCGCGGGACGACTCGGGGTGGACGCAAGTGCGGTGCGCTTCACCCGCTTCGAGGTGACCAACAAGAACAAGGGAATCATCCATGCCGAGGCCGAAGGTCGCCCGATCGTGCTGAAGCTGCCGTTCAACACGTCCATCGCAGAGCGCGCATCCATTGGCTACGATTTTCTCGAGCGTGCATCGACGCGTCCGGAACTGCGCGGCCGCGTACCACGCCCGCTGGGAACGGGCGAGATCCGCGGCATCCGGTATTACGCAGAGGAACAGGTGAGCGGATCGCCGCTCAAACGCGTGCTGGACGCCGACAACAGGTTGGCGTGGTTTGACGCGGCAGCCGGATTCCTCGATGCCCTCAATCCAGGCTTGCCGGAGCAGGCGGCCACGCCCATGTCAGGCGAACTTTATCGTCGCGAGGTATCGGATCCGCTGCGGCGCGTGGGGCGCTTCATCGCACCAGCACTTGCGGAGCGCCTGGGGCATTTTTTCAGCTCGCAGTTGGAGCAAGTTGCCGTACGCACGGGGATCGTGCATGGCGACTTCGGTGCGAACAACGTGTTCGTCCGCGGGGGTGCCATAACGGGGGTCATCGATTGGGATGACATCAGCCTTTCGGGCGTTCCCGCGCTGGACGCCATCAATTTGGTGCACAGCCTGCGTCGCGACGTTCGCCATCGCGGGCGGGACGCGGGATCGATCGTGGAACTGGCGGATCCGGGATCACTCGCGGAGGAGGAGCGAAAGTTCCTGGTCGGCAGGTACCAGCGCTCCGGGCTCGATATCGATCATCATCACGCGCTGGTGGGATTCTATTGGTTGCGGCACGTAGCCGATCAGCTCGACGGGGATCTCGTGTATGACCGACCCGCAATCGACAAGCGCGTTGCCGCCGTGTTTGAAAAGCTGCTGGACCGCGCCGGACGCCGCTGACGGACCAACGACGAACCGGCGCGCCGTGCCAGCCTCCGGCAACGGCGCAACGCCCTTCCGGACCTGGCCAGCGCGACGCCTGGACCTCCTCTTTTCGTGCAGACTATCCCTGTTGCTTGGCCAGCGGTTGGCGCAACTGTGGGAGTGGCGGAAGCCGCGACCGGCCCGCGGAAGCCGATCATTTCCGCGAACCGGTCGGGCCTTCCGGCCCTCCTACCGATGGGTCGCCGCCAGATCGCAGCTGAGCAACAGGGATAATCTGGACTTTCTTGCGGATCCGCTTTTCTGGACGGCACGATGCTGAATGCCCTGGCGATATGCCTTCGTGGAAGCAAACCGGCTGGATGCATGCGCGCCTTGAGGTCACTCGCGCGCCAGGGCTTCGTCGCCGCCGGATCGTTCCAGTGCGCCCATGGGGATGTGGAGACTTGGGCGCACCCGTCTCAAGCGATCGTCGAGGATTGCCGCGTTCACGAGAACGGGCGCTTTGCTTGCTGCGTGGGGCCGCTCTGGTATCGGGGACGGTTCGGAACCGCGGCGCTCGCGCTGCTGCTGGCGGAAATCGACGAGAAGCATGAGCCGGACGAAACCGAATTGCGCGGCAATTTCGCCTTGTTCCTGTGCGCGAGGGACCGCTGTGTCCTGATGAATGACGCGCCAGGCTTCGTCCGAATCTACGCCAGTGCGGACGGCGCGTTCTACAGCACCAGCTGGCTCGCGGTGTGCGCGTATGCAGGACCGGTCGAGCTGGATGACGCGGCGGCGGCCGAGTACGTCCTTCTGGGGGCCTCGCATTCTGATGACACCGTTGCCCAAGGCATCACCACGCTGCCGCTGGGAAATGCGTTCGACCTCGAGCGCCGGCGCTCGCGCCCTCGCTTCCCGGCCAGCTTCTGGGCCGGGTCGCGCGTGCCCGCCTCGTTTGACGAAGCGGCCGACGAAGCCGACGCCCTCTTGCGTACCGTGTTCGCGCAGGTGGCCACGGCTTTCCCCGTTCGCGTACGCTCGGCGTTGTCAGGCGGATTCGATTCGCGCCTGATCCTTGCCGGCTTGTTGGCCTGTGGAGTCCACCCGGACCTGTTCGTATACGGCAACGCGCGATCGGAAGACGTTGCCGTGGCGCGGGCCACCGCGGCGAGCGTCGGCCTGCCGCTGCGCGTCGTCGACAAGGACGTTTTGGGTGAAGATCTGGCGCCGCCCGGCGTGGAACGTCTGGTCGATGCGGCGTTGTTCTTCGACGGCCTGCCCAGCGATGGCATCCACGATGCCGGCGTCGACCAGCGGACCCGGCTCGAGCAGATGGCGGGCGGCTTCCTCGGCTTGAACGGCGGTGGCGGCGAAATCTTCCGGAACTACTTCCATCTTCCGGACCGCAGCTTCAGCGCGATCGACATCGTCCGCACGTTCTATCGAGGGTTCGATGACAAGGTTTTCAGGCGACGGGATCGACGACGCGCGTACGAGGACCGGATGCAGGCGTCGATCGAGCGGACGCTGGGACTGGGCGGCGCAGCCAGCGGCCAGAAGCTCACCCGCTAACAAGTCGAGTTGGTGTACCCGCTGTTCCGGTGCCATTACTGGATGGGCGTCAACAACAGCGTGGCAGTGCGCTACGGGTGCTACATGACACCGCTTGTCGACTTGTCCCTGATCAGGCTCGCCTGCCGCATACCGCTGGCGTGGAAAAACGCGGGACTCCTCCAGGCGCGCATGATCGCGGCACTTCACAGCGGCGCTGCTGGCGAACGCTCGGCCTATGGTTTCCGCTTCATTGATGGTCCGAACCAGCGTGCCCGGCTGCAGGAATGGGCCACGCGAATGCGGCCAGTACTTGCACGGCCCTTGATCAACGCCATGCACCGCAGATCCAGCCCCCAACAGGTGTCGTCCGGAGAGGTCGAGCGTTGGCGCGCCCTGCTGCCGGGCGAGTGGCGACTGGACCGGACGCTGGATCTGCGGCGTTTGCCCACCGCGGGTGCATTCAATCGCGCTCTTTCAATCGAAGTCGTATGGCGCGAGCTCGTTGCCTGACAGCCGAGCGCCAGCAATGAAGCCACGTCGGCGCCCGCCGTTGGTCGCGTAATGTGTTCGGACACCATCGAGTTTGGTGCAAGATCCGCGCAAGCGAGCGTGATCTGGTTCCTGTCTGCAGCCTGAAGCGCCGGCGCGCGTGCATGTGCCATGTTCGTCGAAACCCGGCCCGCATGGGAGCGTTGCGTTAGGATCGCGCGGGTTTCTCGTGATCCGCGTCCGCACCATGGAGGCACCATCCGATGGATGATCAACCGAGCCCTCCCACCCGTCGACGCTTCCTGCAGTTCGTCCTGGGTCTGCTGGGACTTGGCGCCTTGGATTCATTGCGGCGTGTCCTGGCCCAGACACGGATGCCACCGCCTCCTCCTCCCCGTGGATCACCGTCACCGTCTCCGCCTCCGCCGTCATCGCCGCAGGGCGGTGCGCACATCGTGGTGGTGACGGTCACCGACGGGGCGGGACGTGAGTGGTTCGCGAAGGCGCGCGTGGGCGACGATCCGACGGTTGCCGCCAGATACCTGAAGCTCGTCTACAAGGATGGCACCGAGCATCGCGGCCTGACCGCGTGGTTCTACGCGGACGGCGTGGAAGTCGGCGTGACCCGCATCGACTGCCCGTACGACTACGTCAATTGTCGTCTCAAGGTGACCTACGACGGCGTGGAGGTGCCGCACGCCCCGAGCAGCAAGCCGGACGGGACTCTCGACTTCTGGCGCGGTTGCCGAATGCCGCCAATCCGATACGGCAAGCAGGTGGAATGGAGCGCGACGAAGATCGACCGTCCACTGCTGCCAAGCTACGCGTGGAACGAAACGCAGGCGCCATTCGACGACTCGAAGAAGGACTATACGTTCAATGGCATGGGCTGCGCGACGATGCCTGGCATGGGCAGCGGCGGTGAACGCCCCGACATCGGCTACATGCCGCAGTGGAACACGGCGTTCCTGTTGAACCCGAGCAACGAGACATGGGCGGTGGTACGCCGCGCGGACGATCACTGCGGCGTTTGGCGTTCGGTGTATTTCTCCGATCCCGACACCGGCAGCATCCTCGATCGCAACACGGCCGGCAAACTCACGAGCTACCTGCCACCAATGCAGGTCCATGGGTGGAAGAACAATGACCTTGTGCCCTATGGCGGCAGCTACGACGGCGACAAGCTGATCCCGCCAGAAGTCAATGCCCGGGGCTGGCCCAGGAAGGTGAGCGCCAGCCCCTACATTCCGAATGGCGCGCACTTGACTGCCTACGCGTTGCTGTCGGCTATGATTACCGGTACGGCACGGGACCGCGACCATGCGAGCTTCTGGTGCAACTTCCCGCTGTTCGAGATAAACCCATTGGCCACGGCCAAGGAGGGCGTCACCTCGTGGGCCCCGCGCCGGTTCGCATGGTGCATCCGGAACATCTTCCTGGGCGCGTACGTGAGCGCACACCCCAGCTATTTCGAGGCTGAACTGAATCGTGAACTGGCCATCGCGAACCCCGAGTTCATCGGCGCGAACAAGTACGGGATCATGGCCAAGTACCTCGGCTACCGCGGCCCCAAGGGTACGGTGGCAGCGGGTTGGAAAGGCGTGTCAACCTGGCAGCAGTATTTCGTGTCGATGACGATGGATGCGATCGGATTCAAACGTCCGGAGTGGCGGCCGTTCGCGAAGTACATTGCGGGCCTTCCGATGCTGTTTTTCACCCGCCCGTATGCCACGCTTGGAACGGTTGGTACCTTGTATGTGCGCGACCCGACGGGCCAACTGCCGGGCAGCTGGGACGATATCCTGCTCGTCAGCATCATCGCCTACTTCAAATGCGACGAGTCCGAGGCAAAGGCGATGATCCATGTGACCTCTGTCGAGGAGGCGTACAAGATCGCGCGCTCGATGTATGCGCGCAAGGGCGAGAAGTGGATCGGTAGATACGAGAAGGAGGTCTGCGACCTCGTTGGCAACCCACTTTCGGCTCAAGCGTACCCGGCCGATTTCGCCGCGGCGGTGGTCGCCGCGTTCAACGTGGGCGCCCCCGGAAGCGCAGCGGCGCTACGGTACATCGAGAACCTCCCGACGAAACCGGAATACCAACTCAACCAGAAATACCATCTCGTACCGAGATCGATATCCTGAGTGGAAGAATTCGCCGCCACCGATCGGCTTCGCGATATGGATCTGATCCGCACCCGAACGAGGGTATAGGCGATGAGGCCGGGGGTCTTTGTGTGGGCTGTCGGACGGGCGTGGTGATCGCAAACGAGGTGGCGCGGCACCCGCAGCCTTGACGCCCGACAAAGCATCATCGATCACAACGGAGGCAAGGCGCGAACCCGGCGTGACCGTGCTGCCGCGACCGGGAGCTGGACTCGACGGTTGCGCGGAACAGAGCGGGGGCGGCGCGGTGCTGGTGTTGACGGGGACAGCAGATCGATGACCTGAGCGGTATGTTCCAATGCGATGATGTGCACCAGTGATTGCCCGCGACGCCGGGCCAACTGTAAGGGTGAGTGTGTATACCGATGGCGACCTTGATCTTGCAGGTGTTCGCGCTGGCATGCGTGGCGGTGGCTGGAGTTGTGTGGCTGATCTATTTTCCTTACCCGTCGCCGTTGATTCGCCGCTGGCTACCGCCGCGCAAGCGTTGGCCGACGGACCAGATCCGAGGCTGGCTGGAGACCGGCCGCTTCCAAAGGGAATTTCTCAGGTATTTCTACCGCGATCCCGAGCGGATGGCGCCTCCGGGCGACACCCTGATCGCGCCGGCGGATGGGGTGATTACCAGCGCCGAGGTGCTTGACGGCGTGCGTTACCTGGTGATCGCGCTGAGTTTCTGGGACATGCACGTTCAGCGAAGCCCTGCCGCGGGGAAGGTGATCCGGCTCGAATCACAGGGCGACGCATTCACCGATGGCGAAGGACGGGAGTTCGCGTTCCTGCGGGCGAAACACTGTCCCGTGCAGCAGCGCGTGGTGGTGGACACCGGCGTTGGCGAACTTGCGGTCCGGCTCATCACGAGCCTGGCGGCGCGACGGATCGAGACTTGGGTGAATGTGGGCGACATCGTGGATCGCGGGCAACGCATTGGTCGGATCCTGCTGGGGAGCACCGTGGTGCTTGAACTGCCTGCGGCTGCGACACTCCTCGCCAAGGTGGGCGACCGCGTCCGTGCCGGCGAAACCCCCGTAGCTGAATTTCCACGATGAGCAGCTTCTTCTGGGCTTCTGACCACTTGGGTTGGGGCGTCTTTGCGATCGTCGTTTTCATGGGCGCCTGGTGGCTGCTGGCCGACCTGGTCTGGCGATTGACATCCATCCGCATCGTCAAGCTTGCCGTGTTCGCTGCCGGCGGCTGGCTTGCTTGCGTCGCGCTGATCGTGGCCGGGTTCTATCTCAGCGGTTCGTGATACGGATCCATGGTGCGCCACATGCTTGGCTCAGAACCGTGCCCAGCGGTCGGCATCACACCCTCGGGCAGAACCCGAGCCGGCATTTCGGTCGATGTCAAAATCGTCGTTGCGGTGCAACCCGTGCGTAGCCGCAAGGGGTGAGGCTATTGCGGGCGTCCACGCGCGCTGACACTGCCGCTGCGCGCCCCGCAACGTATTTGGGGCTTGCAGCGAGCCTTGCAGCAGCAGGAAACCCTGAGCCACCGCTGGGGCACTGCTGGCATTAGCCTCGGCGGAACCACCCCAGCCTACGGCTGCGCAGTGGAAACGACGGTGCAGTTGCTTTTGGCGACGGAACAAGCGCCGTACAGCGCACCACGCGCCTGCGCCAAGAGGTCCAGCCAGCCACGAACGGTCCAGAGGCTCGCCATCGGCCGAGCGCATCCTGCGGCGGGAGCATTCGAGGTACCGGTTGCACTGCCACAACGCGCTGCCGGGCTCGCGACCGCCGTTGCGGGCACCATCAAGGCGAAACGTGCCTCTGCGGGTAGAGCCGATGCGATGGCACGGCGCGCGCCGTTCGCGCGGGCACCATCCGCCGCCTGTTGTGAAGCCCGTTCGGTGCCGCATGCGGTGCGCGTCGGTCCCGCACACGCCCGACTGGACGGCGAGGGCGCCTCGGTCGTGTTGCTCGCTGCCGACAATGAACGTGCGTGCGCCTGATTGGCTGTCGCCGTCCCGGGACTTGTTACCAGGCGCCGCAGCATCGAATCATTTTCGCGCGGTGGCGGCGGGGGGTTCGTCGGGAGGCCGCCCGGCGGCGAAGTCGGATTGACAACTGGCGGGGTTGCATTGCCCCCCGGTGGATTCACTGGAGGAGAGTTCGAATTGATGGGTGGCTGGGTCGGCGTGATGGGCGGAGACAGTGGCGCAGAACGTGGGACGATCGCGAAATTCGGATAGTTCCGGTAGGCGACATTGGGATCCTTGGAAGACTTGCCGTCGGGCTTGACGCTGCGCGATTCAAAAATGCTCCAGGCGTCCGCAGCGTTGGGCAGGCCACTGTCCACGGCGGCTGCCAATCCGATTTGCACGTTCGCTGGATAGCCAGTCGCCGAATAGGCGTAGCCGAACATTTCCCCGATCTGCCATTCCTTGCTTTCCAGCTTGGCCAGGGCCGTCACCATCTCTGGCGAATCGCAGGCGAGCCCCGCCAATGTCGGAAAAGTGGCGTCATACATCTGCGTATACGTGGTAAACGGATTTCCGTTGGCGTCCTTGGCCTGAAGCTTGGCCCCTGACGCTTCGAGCCAACAGAAGCCACGCGTCGGGTTGTTCTGCCAATCCGTCATCGTGCCGATCTCGAACGGGGCGAGCCAATCGCGAAACGCCGCCGCACCCGCAAAGCCGAGCTCGGCTGCGTGGTCCGCGGACCACGTGAGGAAGTTGTGCTGCCACGCCTGTACGCCGTTCATCGTGCCGCCGTTCACGCTGAATACGAAACTGTGATCCACCTGCCGCAGCGGATTGGCATTGGGGTTGTACGTATATTTTTCGTTGAAGTCGGCGAGGGAATTGACGACGTCGGCGTTGAACTCGGATTTCAGTGGATACGTGTCCGGAAGCAACCACGCGGCATCGGCCATGTTGCGCAGCGTCCACGCCTTGCCTCGCACCTGGCCGTGTGACTGGTCAAGCAATCCTTGTGAATAGCCGCGGGACTGCGCGCTGGACCATACCTCATTCTGTGAGGCACCGAACGCCAGTTCACTCATGTAGTAGTACGAACCCGTCACCATGTAGGGCACGTAGGATTCCGCAGGCTGATGCGCGTTCTCCCAGACGTACGGATTACCCGTGTTGTAAGTGTGCAGATTGCATCCGGTGACGACAGCGTTGTCGGTGCAGTTGGGCAGCAGGTCTGTGCGATACCCGACGCTGAGCGCATTGTCGCCCTGTCCCGCCTTCAGGTTTGCGAATTCCCAGTTGGCTATGGTGACGTTGGGGTGCCTCTGGATACTTACGGGCCAGCCGGTTGCGTCATCACGGTAATGGATGCTGTAGGTACCGAGCGCATCGGTGTTGGCCAACATCCAGTTGTATGCCCGCACGTCCGGATCGATGATATAGACACTCGTCCAGCGCGGCAGCGGGCCAATGCCCGGTTGCGCGCCCGGGTTCTTCATGTTGTTGGTCTGGTCGCAATGATCGAGCGGCGCGCAGGTCTGGCGGATGCGTTCCAGGAACGCCTCGTCGGGTTGCAGCGACATGTAGCGCGACACCGCCATCGAGTCCTGGATGTACTGCGTGTCCTGCTGCAAATAAACCTGCGGTTCGGCGTTGTTCCACCACAGCACCTTGTGCCAGCGGGTGGCGGTGTACTGGGTGAGCGCGGGACTGGTGTAGCTGGCGCTGCCTGAGGTCAACATCGCGGTGTATTGCGGCTGCGCCTGCGCGGC
>Ga0134128_10000820_pt1 | contig 42122 bp, 34 predicted proteins | sample KB31754_FD_96462 | JGI IMG/M metagenome (GOLD analysis project Ga0134128, IMG submission 96462) | Terrestrial soil microbial communities with excess Nitrogen fertilizer from Kellogg Biological Station, Michigan, USA - KB3-175-4 | ecosystem: Environmental > Terrestrial > Soil > Unclassified ...
ACAGGCCATTCGGCTTCGACGGTTCCCAGAAACTCCTCGAACGCCGACGTGCGCACGACGAACCCGGGCGGCACCGCGATGCCCGCGCGCAGCAGCTCGCCGAGGCTTCCTCCTTTGCCGCCGACATGGGGGCGATCGTGAAGTCCTACGTCGGCAAATCCGCTGACACAGCTCATGGTCGTCAAAGCAATGTCACGATGCCCCGGCCACCATCGACCCGCACGCGCTGGCCGTCCCGAATGCGCGAGGTTGCGGTCCCCGTACCCACCACGGCCGGCAGACCGAACTCGCGGGCGACGATGGCGGCATGGCTCATGGAGCCGCCGATGTCCGACACCGCGGCTGCGATCTTCTGGAAGATCGGAGCCCAGGTGGGATTCGTGACCTGACAGACGAGGATGTCGCCGGTCTGCAGCCGGCCGATCTCCTCCACCGACTTCACGACCCGCGCCGTTCCCTCCACTACCCCGCTGGAAGCGGCGAATCCGCGGATCTCATTGCTGGTGGCATCGGTGCCGGCCTCGAGCCACGTGTCCAGGCTCTCGCGCGTGATGCCCCACAACATGACGATTGCCGGGTCGTCGATCACCTCCGGCACCGGCCCCAGCGCGGGCGGCGTCTCGTGTTCCGACCACTGCTTGATGGCCGCGCGCCGTTCGGCGACGAGCGCTGGCCAATGCGCAGGGCCCCGCGGCGCCGAGCCGGTCGACCAAGCATTCATCAGATCGATGATGGCCGACTCCAGCTCGTAGTGCGTCAGCTGGAAGACGTCCTCGGCATTGGCGAAGAATCCGTGCGCCGCAAGCAGCGCGCCGAACTCCCGGATCTTGTTGAAGAAAAGGTTCGTGTACCAGTGCTCGCAATAGAACTTGTGGCCCTCGACATAGGGGAAGACCCGATGCGCGAGCGCGATCATCTGGTCGTACGCAGCGCGCTCCTCGTCGTTGCCCAGAAGCTCGCGGTAATCGGCAATGAGCTGACGGCGCTGTTCCTGGAGCTTCTCGAACGGCCGCTCCACGCTTTCGCCGGCCTTGATGCGGGCAATGTATCCGGGTAGCCCGCCGAGCGGCATCGACAGGTCGTCGTTCCAGGAGCGGTGATAGTGGTAAAAGCCGTCGCCGACGTTGATGTTGAACCACGGGTTGCGGGACACCGCCAGCTCCCGTAGCCACTCCTGCCCGGGCGGCCCGGCCTGCTCGAGAGAGCGCATGAGGGTCTCGGCCGGGATGCCGTCGCGGAACTGACCGTCGATCCCCAGCTCCACGGCGCGGCGGGCCAGGCGCCGCAGCTCGTCGTCCGGCCGGAATATCTCCGCTTCGATGCCCGCCACCATGCGGGCCACCGTCTGGTCCTGGATCTCGGGAAAGGCCTTCTTGCAGAAGGCGAAGAACGTCAGGTAGGCGCCGTAGCCGAGCAGCAGGAACTCGAAGTGGTGATGCCACATCCGGAAATATCCCTCGAGCGTGCGTTGGTACGTCTCGAGGAGATAGTGATTGGACGCGATGCCCCGTCCGGCATGCACCTGCTCCAGCGGCTCGAATTCCGGCAATGCGGGCTTCGGCAGCACTTCCGCTTCGCGGATGAGCGCGAGCATCTTGCGTTTCCACTGCGCGTACAGATCCTCCCAGTGCTCGTAGTAGTAGAACGCCCGCTGCTGGAACTCCACCGTGCGGCGCGCGATCTCCTGGCTGTCGGTCACGGCATTGCCGCCGATGTATACCCGGCCATTGATGATCCGGTGATCGATCCCGAGCGTCGTCGGCAGGCAGTGCACTCGCGTGTTGGCCGCGCCGAGGGCGCAGTACGCGGCCTCCGCGGTGACCATGTCGAAGCAGGACATGGGCTCCGGGAAGTGCATGGAGTTGTAGAACCAGAAGCGCTGGTCGTCGCCCGGGCCGAACTGCACGGTATAGGGATACGCCGCCTGTGCCCGCTCGGTGCCCGGAAGCACCCGCAGCGAGCTCGGCAATGGAAAGCCCTGGAGCGGCTCTGGCCTGTTCATGCCCTACCCCCTCGCCGACGTCGCGGCGTGCCGCAGATCTCATCGATCCGCAGCAGGGAATCTAGCGCGGGGTCGGCGGGATCGCGCGTACCAGAGCGCAAGCCCCTCGGCTGCCAGCGCAAAGCATCCTCATCCGAGGCGCAATGCCGCGATCGCGTTCTCCTTGAGGATGAGCTCGTGCACCTCGGGCTTGAAGCCCGCATCCTTGAAGTCGCTCAGCCAGCGGTCGGGGCTGATCAGCGGGAAGTCGGAGCCGAACAGCATCTTGCGCTTGAGCTGCGAATTGGCGTACCGCACGAGCTGCGGCGGGAAGTACTTCGGCGACCATCCCGACAGGTCGATGTAGACGTTCGGCTTGTGCAGGCAGACCGACAGGGCCTCGTCCTGCCACGGCCACGAGGGGTGGGCGATGATGACGGTCATGTCGGGGAAGTCGACCGCCACATCGTCGAGATGGATGGGATTCGAGTACTTCAGGCGCAACCCGCCGCCACCCGGCATGCCGGTGCCGATGCCCGAGTGGCCGCTGTGGAAGATGGCCGGCAGCCTGTGCTCGGCGATGACTTCGTAAAGCGGATATGCCGTGCGGTCGTTCGGGAAGAAGCCCTGTGCGGTCGGGTGGAATTTGAATCCCTTGACGCCGTACTCCGCGATCATTCGCCGCGCCTCGCGCACGCCGAGTTTCCCCTTGTGCGGATCGATGCTCGCGAACGCAACCATCATGTCGCTGTTTGCACGCGCCGCCTCGGCGACCTCCTCGTTCGGAATCCGGCGGGCGCCGATCTCGCTCTCGGAATCGACCGTGAACATCACCAGACCGATCCGGCGCTCGCGATAGTAGGCGACGGTCTCGGCGATCGTGGGGCGCTTCCCCGACTTGAAGTATGCCGATGCCGCGTCCTCGTACTCCTTCCAGACCTCGTCCGCCGGCTGGCGGCAGGAGACTTCGGCGTGAACGTGGACATCGATGGCGACGAGATCCTGTACCTTCATGACGGCTCCCGCAGGTTGTTCGCGCATTGCCAGTCGCTCAGGGTGCGACCCTCGCCGACGAGCTGCGCCAACAGCGGCGCCGGCTCCCAGTGCAGCGGACCGAGCTGCTGCCGATACTTGAGCATCCCTTCGTGCAGGGCTTTCAGTCCGATCGTGTCGGCGTAGAACATCGGACCGCCGCGATACCTGGGGAAGCCGTAGCCCGAGGTCCACACGACGTCGATGTCGCCGGCGCGCAGCGCCACGCCTTCCTCGAGGATGCGCAGGCCCTCATTCAACAGCGGGTACAGGCACCGCTCGACGATTTCCTCCTCGGTATGGTGCTTGCGCGGCACGCCGAGCCGCGCGGCATGCTCGCGCAGAATGGTGACGGCCTCGGGGTCATCGTGGCGCGTGCGATCGCCGGGCACGTACCTGTAATAGCCGCTGCCGCTCTTCTGGCCCAGGCGGCCCGCTGAATGGAGAGCGATGTCCGCCTGGTAGTACGTCGGATCGGGAGGGTACTTGTCCGCGTTCGATTTGTGCACACTGACGCCGACGTCGATGCCGGCCATGTCGAACACGCCCAGGATGCCCATGGCCATTCCGAAGCTCTCGAGCGCGGAGTCCACCTGCCGGGGAGTGGCGCCTTCGAGAACCATTCTCTGCGCTTCGCGCGCATAGCCTTCCATCATGCGATTGCCGATGAAACCGTAACAGACCCTGGCCAGCACGGGCGTCTTGCGCAGCAGCTTCGCCAGATCCATGGCGGCGCCGATGGTGCCGATCGAAGTCTCGCCGGCCCTCACCACCTCGAGCAGAGGCATCACGTGCGCGGGCGAAAAGAAGTGCAGGCCGATCACATCGGCGGGACGGCCGGTCGCCGCAGCGATCGTATCGATGTCCAGGGTCGAGGTGTTGGTCGCCAGGATGGCACCGGGCCTGGCGACCCGGTCGAGACGGCTGAAGATCTGCCGCTTCAGCTCCATTTTCTCGAACACCGCCTCCACGATGACATCGGCATCGCGGAGCGCCTCGTAATCCGTCGCGCCGCCGATCCGGCCGAGCCGCTCCTCCAGCTCCTGCTCGCTGATGCGCCCGCGCTTCACCATCGATGCATACGTGGCGGCGATCGACTTGCGCCCGCGTGCGACCGCTTCGTCGCTGACATCCAACACGGTCACCGGTATCCCGGCGTTGGCGAAGGAGATTGCGATGCCGCCGCCCATCGTTCCCGCACCGACGATGCCGGCACGACGAAAGGCGCGGGGCGGACCGGGCTGCAGGCCCGGGATCCTGCGGGTCTCCCTTTCGGCAAAGAACACGTGGATCTGCGCCTTCGCCTCGAGGGTCGCTTTCGACCGGTTGGCGATCCGCTCCTCGAGGAGCAGCCCTGCCTCGAAGGGGTAAGTGAGGGCGGCGGTGACCGCTTCGATGGCGCTGAGGGGCGCCGTGCGATGCGGAAACTCACTCTTCGCTTTCGCTTGCAGCCGCCCGATGATTTCCGGCGTCGCGCTCGCGGGGTCGACGGCGCGGTCGCAGGTACGCCGCGGGCCCTTCCCTTCCGCTGCCAGCGACCCGGCGTAGGCCAGGGCTGCTTCACTTAGCGTGCCTTCGCTCACCCGATCCACGAATCCCAACTCGAGCGCCTGCGCCGCATCGACGGGGCGCCCGCTGAACAGCAGCTCGAGCGTCTTCCCGACGCCGATCAGGCGAGGCATGCGTTGCGTGCCGCCGGCCCCCGGTATGATGCCGAGCGTCAGTTCCGGCAGTCCGAGGCGGGTTCCCGGAGCTGCGATCCGATAGTGACAGGCCAGGGCCAGCTCGAGACCGCCACCGAGAACCGTGCCGTGCAGCGCAGCCACGACGGGGACCCGGAACTGCTCCAGCCGCCGGAACAGATCCCGGTACTCCGCCTCCTTCGGCGGGCCGGAGAATTCGCCGATATCGGCGCCGGAGCAGAACGTGCTGCCTTCCGCGGTGAGCACGACCGAACGGACGTCAGCCATTCCCTCGAGCTCATCGAGCGCACGGCCCAAACCGGCGCGCACCGCCGCGGTGATCACGTTGACGGGCGGATTGCAGATCGTGATGACCGCGACGCCGCCTCGTCGGGAGAGCGAGACGATTTCCCGGCTCATCGCTGTAGGGCTCCTGCAGAGGGCTCGCGCATGGGAGGGTTTCGAGAGTAATCCTTCCAGGCGAGCCGGGCAAACGACCACCGGCGCGCGTACCACGCCTGCCGGAGCCACTCTTCCCGCAGCGAAACCGCGTCTCGTCGCCTAGCGAAATGACGACCTCTATTTCCGTTCCCGATGCCACCTATCTCAATTTGCGACTTCTGATTCCTCCCTGGACCCGTTAACGTCTCCCGCCGCAACCGCAAAAGAGCCCGATGAAACATCAGTTTGATCATAGTCAGGTCGTTGAAACCGGGCAGGACTATCTTCGCGGGCTGAAGGAGACCGTCGTCGCATTCGCGCGCAACGCCTCGACGGAGATCTCGACCCACGACGAGAAGCTGCTGGAGACGCTGTCGCGTCGGCTGCCCGCCGGCATGGCGGTGTATGTTGCGCACACGCCGAAGAGCTCGGTCGCCGATGTCGTGCGGGTCGCGATCAAGGCTCAGGCCGCGGGATTCAATGCCTGCCCGCATCTCGTGGCCCGGAGATTTGCGAGCGAGCAGGCCCTGAGGGACGTCCTCGCGCGCCTGCGCGAGCATGGGATCGAGCAGGTGCTGTTGGTTGCCGGCGATCTGGATCGGCCCGTCGGGCCGTTCGAGAGCACGCTGCAGGTGATCGCCACCGGCGCCCTGGAAGGAGCGGGCCTCAAGCGTGTGGGCGTCGCCGGGCATCCCGAGGGACATCCGGCCGTCGGCCCCGCGGAGCTGCTCTCTGCGCTGCGCGCCAAGCAGGAGTTCGCGGCGCGATCCGGCATCGCGGTGTACATCGTGACTCAATTCGGCTTCAACCCCGAGGGAGTCTGCGCGTGGGACCGCATGCTCACGCAGGAGGGAATTGCGCTACCGGTGCACGTGGGCCTGGCCGGACCGACGCCGCTGACCAGGTTGATCAGGTTCGCCATTCAGTGCGGCATCGGCACGTCGATGAGCTCGCTCATGAAGAACGTCGGTGCCGTTGCCAGCCTGACCGGACTCGCGACGGGGCCGGATGAGATGCTGCTCGGTCTCGTGCGCGGATGTGCCTGCCATACCGGCTCGCGGCTGGTTCAGCCGCACGTGTATTCGTTCGGCGGCGCCCTGGCAGCGGCGGATTGGCTGCGGGCAGTCATGGCAGGCGCCTTCGACCTGACACCGGACGGCAGAAGATTTACCATCCGTTCCTAGCGCCATGTCCACCACTCTCGAAAGACAGCCGCTCTACATCCTGACGACCTCCTGTCCGGACACGACAGGGATCGTGGCGGCGGTCGCGGGATTTCTCGCGGAGCACAACGCCAACATCACCGAGGCGCAGCATCACGACGACCCGTACACCCGCACCTCATTCATGCGCACGGTGTTTCACGACGACGGCAACGGCCTGCCGGCGCTGGCGGCGCTCGATCGGGAGTTCGCCGGGCAGGTCGGCAAGCGCTTCGAGATGAGCTGGCGCTTCCACGAGGTGCGGCATCGCTGCCGGATGCTGGTTGCGGTCTCCCGCCACGGCCACTGCCTCAACAGCATCCTGCACCGCTGCAGCACCGGCACCCTGCCGGTCGAAGTGGTGGCGGTGGTCTCGAACCATCAGGACATGAGGAGCCTCGCCGAATGGCACGGCGTGCCCTATCACTACCTGCCCATCAGCAACGGGCGCAAGCCGGAACAGGAGCGGCGCCTGATGGAGCTGTTCGAGAAGGCGGACGCGGAGCTTCTGGTGCTGGCGCGTTACATGCAGGTCCTGACCGCCGATGCCTGCCGGTACTTCGAGGGCCGGGCGATCAACATCCACCACTCGTTCCTCCCGGGCTTCAAGGGTGCCAAGGCCTACCACCAGGCCCACGAGCGCGGCGTGAAGCTGATCGGCGCCACCGCCCATTACGTGACGACAGAGCTGGACGAGGGTCCGATCATCGAGCAGGAGGTCGACCGCGTCGATCACACGCAATCGGCCGAGGACATGTCGGTGGTCGGCAGCGAGCTCGAAGCGGTGGTCCTGAACCGGGCGATCAAATGGCACGCCGAGCGGCGCGTGTTCCGCAATGGCCGCAAGACGGTGGTGCTGAGATAAGGGATCGGAAGTGGTCGGGGCGGCCGGACTCGAACCGGCGACCCTCTGCTCCCAAAGCAGATGCGCTACCAAACTGCGCCACGCCCCGGCCGGGGAACCCGGTAGCGCCGACGACGACGCAGAAGCTACCAGGCCCGGAGGAATGATATGCGAGAATGCCCGCCCCTCAAAGGGCTGGATCGGTATCCAAATGACGGCGCAGCTGATCGACGGCCGCAAGCTGGCGGCGGAGGTCAAAAACCAGGTCCGCGGCAAGATCGACGCAAGCCTGGCGCGCGGCAGCCGGCGGCCGGCGCTCGCCGTGGTCAAGGTGGGCAGCGACCCGGCTTCCGAGGTCTACGTGCGCAACAAGCGGCGGGCCTGCGAGGAGGTCGGCATCCGCTCCGTGGCGCACGACCTGGCCGACTCGACCTCCGAGATCGCCCTGCTCTCCCTCATCGATGAGCTCAACCGCGACGCGCAGATCGACGGCATCCTGGTACAGCTGCCACTGCCCGTGCAGATCCAGCAGACCGCGGTCATCGAGCGGATCGACCCGGTCAAGGACGTCGACGGCTTCCATCCGTACAACTTAGGCCGCCTCGCGCAACGCATCCCCGTGATGCGTCCCTGCACGCCCTACGGCGTCATCAAGCTGCTGGAGCACATCGGCGTGCCATTCAAAGGCCAGCACGCGGTGGTAGTCGGAGCTTCCAACATCGTCGGCCGCCCGATGTCTCTAGAGCTCCTGCTGATGGGTGCAACGACAACGGTCTGCCACCGCTTCACGACCGGACTGGATGCCTACGTGCGGCAGGCGGACATCCTGGTCGTCGCCGCAGGCAAGCCGGGGCTCGTTCCCGGCCAATGGATCAAGTCCGGTGCCGTGGTGATCGACGTCGGCATGAACCGCCTGGAGAATGGCCATCTGGTGGGCGATGTGGAATTCGATTCCGCCCGGCAGCGAGCCGGTTGGATCACACCGGTACCGGGGGGCGTGGGACCTATGACCGTAGCGATGCTGATGCACAACACGCTCGAAGCCTTCCACCGTCGTAGCGAGCAGCCGGGTTGAGCCTGGCCAGGCGGGCACCCTATGGGCGGCCGCCCCTGCGCACACCCGTCAGGTCGACGCTGGCCGCCTTCTAGGCGCGCCGCCAGACGGTCGCACCTCCCGGTTTGTCCTCGAGGAGGATCCCGCCTCGCGCCAGCTCTTGCCTGATCCGGTCCGCTTCCGCCCAGTTTTTCGCCTTGCGAGCCTCGAGACGCGCCTCTATCCGCTGCTCGATCTCGGCATCCGTGAATGCAGCGTCCGTGAGGGGAGCGCCTGCCGTGGATTTCGAGCCGCCATGCGAGACCAGCTTCGCGCCCAGAGAAAACCATTGCTTCGGAGTGACCGACAATCCGAGTACGCCCGCCAGCGCGCGCAGCTCTGCACCCAGCGTTGCCGCGCGCGCCTCGTTCCCTGCGTCCTTCGCGGTGTTGATCTCACGGGTTAGCGCCTGCAGGACCGCAATGGCTTCCGGCGTGTTGAAATCGTCATCCATCGCCTCTTGAAAACGGGCGGTGTACCCGGTCGCGGGGGCGGAGGCCATTCCCCCGGCCTGACCCGGCAGGTCCCGCAGTGACGTCATGATCCGCCCCAGCGCCGCATCCGCCTGCTCGAGCAGCTCCAGCGAATAGTTGATCGGTCCGCGATAGTGGCTCGAGAGGACCAGGTAGCGCAGCACCGCGGGGTGGCGCACCGCCTTCTCGAGCACTTCGCGCACCGTGAAGAAGTTGCCGAGCGACTTCGACATCTTTTCGTTGTCGATGTTGACGAAGCCGTTGTGCATCCAGATCTCGGCGAAGCGGTCGCCGGTGGCCGCGCAGGTCTGCGCGATCTCGTTCTCGTGGTGGGGGAACTTGAGGTCGAGGCCGCCGCCGTGAATGTCGAAATGCGACCCCAGGAGCGCCACCGACATCGCAGAGCACTCGATGTGCCAACCGGGCCGTCCGCTCCCCCACGGGGAATCCCACGACGGCTCCCCTGGCTTGGCGTGCTTCCACAGCACGAAATCGAGCGGGTCGCGTTTGGACTCGTCGACCTCGACCCGGGCGCCGGCGCGCAGGTCTGCCAGGCGCTTGCCCGAGAGGCGGCCGTAGCCGTCGAACTTGGCAACCGCATACATGACATCACCAGTCGGCGCGACGTAGGCGTAACCGCGCTCGATCAGCTTCTCGATCATGCCGATGATCGCCGGCAGGTACTGGGTAGCCCGGGGCTCGTGATCGGGCCGCATGATGCCGAGCGCATCGCAATCCTCGTGCATCGCTGCGATGAACCGTTCCGTGAGAGCACCTATGGGCTCACCATTCTCCGCGGCCTGCCTGATGATCTTGTCGTCGATATCCGTAATGTTCTGCACGTACGTAACGCTATAACCTCGGTGCCGCAGGTACCGGTTGACGACGTCGAACGCGATCAGCATGCGCGCATGCCCGATGTGGACGAAGTTGTACACCGTCATACCGCAGACATACATGCGGACTTCGCCGGGCGTGATGGTCTGCAGTGGCTGCTTCTCTCCGGTCAGCGAGTTGTGGATGCGGATCATGCCGTGTGGATCGTAAATGATGGATCGATGGATAATCAGGCAAATCGTGCGAGCCGCGCCTGCGCCGCGCCCGCGGGCATGGCCTTGAGGAGCGGCGCGAGCTCCGGCCCGTGGCTGCGGCCAGTGAGCGCCAGGCGCAGAGGCATGTAGAGCTCCGCACCCTTTTTGCCGGTCGCTGCCCGCACTGCCGCGGCGATGGCCGGCAGGTCATTGCCTGTCTGCGCGGCCGCCTGCGCCGCTGCCGCAAAGTAGGGCTCGCCCGCCTTGCGCACGATCTCCTCGCCCTCCGGCTCCAGCGCCGGAGGCGGACCGAAGACGATCCCGGCCCAGGGCTGCGCGTCCTCCGGTAAAACCACGTTGGGTAGAACCGCCGCGATGAATGCGCTCGCCGCGGAGTCGCTCAGGTCCGCCGGCAGGACCGGCGCCAGCCATGCACGCGCCTCGCCGGGAGACAAACGGTGCGCTGCCTCCTTCTGCCATACCCGCAGCTGTTGTGCGTCGAAATGTGCCGACGACCGGCCGAGGTGCGCGGGATCGAATGCTCGCGCCATCGCCGCGAAATCGAGCAGGCCGTGCTCGCCACTCGAGTGGCCGAGGCGAAAGAGATGGTTGACCAGGGCTTCGGGACGATAGCCGCTCTCGCGGTACTCGCGGACGCTGGTCGCTCCGTGACGCTTGGAAAGCGGCGCGCCGTCGGAGCCCAGGATCAGCGACACGTGGCCGTAGCTCGGCGCGCGCAGACTCAATGCCTCGAGGATCAGGAGCTGCCGCGGGGTGTTGGCCAAGTGATCTTCGCCGCGCAGCACATGCGTGACATCCATGGAGGCATCGTCGACGGCATTGCAGAAGAAGAACGCCGCCGTGCCGTCGGCGCGCCGGACGATGAAATCTCCGATGTCGTCCGACAGAAAGCTCTGCGGACCGTGGACCAGGTCCGCGAACTCGATGCGCCGTTCGGCGGGAACCCGAAATCGCAGGGTGGCGGAAAGCCCCTGAGCGCGCTTGCCGCGCCGCTGCTCGGCGGACAGCTCGCGGCAGGTGCCGGCGTATCGGGGCGGACGGCCGGAGCCGAGCTGAGCGCGCCGCGAAGCTTCCAGCTCGAGCGGGGTGCAGAAGCAGGGATAGGCGATCTCCTGCCGCTCCAGCATCTCGAAAAAGCGGGCGTAGAGCGCGCCGCGCTGCGACTGCCGGTACGGTCCGCGGCCGTCCTCCCGGTCCGGGCCCGCATCCCAGTCCAAGCCCAGCCAGCGCAGGTCCTCGAGCACCACGGCCAGGTGGGACTCCTGGCTGCGCTGGGCGTCGGTATCCTCGATGCGCAGCAGGAAGCGGCCGCCGGCGCGGCGCGCCAGCAGGAAGTTAAATAGCGCCGTGCGTGCGTTGCCCAGGTGCAACTCACCCGTCGGGCTCGGTGCAAAGCGGGTCACCGCGCCGCCATCGAACCCAGCGGGGGTTGCGAACCCTGCGGGAGCTGTGCTGTCCATTACGGTCATGCAGACAATGGTACGGGGTTTGCCGCGGGAGTGACATCGCCCCGCCCGGCGAGGCCCCGGCGCTGCTAAGATTCCCGCCCCGACGATTCACGCGACGGAGAACAGATGCGCGCGCGGCACCGGACACTGACATCGAGACTCGCCTTCGCCCTGGCGGCCGCCTGCGCGTGCCTCCTGCTCGTGCTACCCGCGGCACGCGCGGATGACCTCACCTCCTCGAATCCCGAGGTACGGGTCACCACGAACCTGGGCTCCTTCGTCATCGAGCTGCACCCCGACCGGGCGCCGCTCACCGTCGCCGATTACCTGCGCTACGTGCACGAGGGCTTCTATACCAACACCCTCATCCACCGGGTGGTCGCCAACTTCGTCATCCAGGGCGGCGGCCACGAGGCGACACCGCCCTACGCCCTCAAGCCCACCTATCCGCCGGTCGACAACGAGGCGGGCAACGGCCTGCAGAACAAACGCGGCGCCGTCGGCCTGGCGCGTGCCGCAGGCCCTCATACCGGGAACGCGCAGTTCTACGTCAATCTCGTGGATAACCCGGAGCTCGACCCCCTGCCGACTCGCTGGGGCTACGCCGTGTTCGGCCAGGTCGTCGAGGGAATGGACGTCGTCGACAAGATCGGCGTCGTCGCAACGGGCGCGTTCGGCCCGTTCAAGGCCGATGCGCCGCTGAAGCCGGTGATCATCCAAAGCGTCGAGGTCATCACCCCGCCAGGGCTCACGACCCCGCCGGCGAGCACACCGGCTGGTGCGCCGCCATCGGGAACGCCGCCCTCGGTCACACCACCTTCGGGCACATCGTCTCCGGGCACATCATCTTCGGGCACGACGCCTTCAGGCACGCCGCCTTCAGGAACCTCGCAGTCAGGAGCGCCGCAGCCGGGGTCGGCGCCGCCGGCCAGTCCGCAGTCGCCGCCCGGCAAGTCGCAGACACCGCCCCCGTCCAGCGCCAAGCCGGCCACTCCGCCGCCGGGAACGCCCCCGAGCGAGGCCGACGAGCCTGACGGCGCCTCACTGCGGAGGTGAGGCCGGTGCCGGACCCCGCAGTGCCGCGGGCTCCGGGCTCGATGCCGGCGCGGTACCTGTTCGTCTCCGACATACACCTCGATCCGGCGGCACCCGAGGCGCAGCGGCAATTTCTCGATTTCCTCCGTGCGCAGGTGGCGGGTCCCGCAGCCACGGCGCCCGCCCGCGCGCTCTACATCCTGGGCGACCTGTTCGAAAGTTGGGTGGGGGACGATGACGTCGCGGGCGAGAGACTGGCGGTGCTTGCGGCGTTGCGCGAGCTGACTGCGAGCGGCGTTGCCTGCTTCCTGCTGCATGGCAACCGCGACTTCCTCATCGGCGAGGATTTCTGCCGCCGGACCGGCTGTCAGCTGTTGCCCGATCCGGTGGTCGCGGAGATCGGCGGCGAGCGGGTGCTGCTGACACACGGCGATGCGCTATGCACCGACGACCACTCCTATCAGGAGCTGCGCAGCATCGTCAGGACACCCGCCTGGCAACGCCGATTCCTCGGTCTTTCGCTCGCCGACCGGCAGTTGCTTGCCGACGAGGCACGCGCCGGCAGCCGGGCGCATACCGCGCGCACCATTCCCAAAATCATGGACGTCAACGCCACCGCGGTAGCCGCGGCATTCAAGGCTGCGCACGTCCGCCGGATCATTCACGGCCATACGCACAGGCCCGCCGTGCACGATGCGCTGGCGGAGGGTCACCCCGTCCAGCGCATCGTGCTGGGCGCCTGGTACGAGCAGGGCAGCTATCTCGTGTACGAGAACGGGCGTTACGAGCTGCGGTCGCTGCCTCGCTGAGCGCCTACTGCGGTCCCGGCCCGGGCCCGGGCCCGGCCGATGATGACGGCCCCCGCATACCATGCTCCATGTCGTGCATCATCATCCCGTGCATCATCATTCCATGCATCATTCCATGCCTGAAGCCGTGTTCCGGCATCAGGACCTTGAGCTTCTTCATCTGCGTCGGGCTCAGCACCGACGATAGGCGCTGCAAAGTCTCCTTATGGGCGGCCTCATGGGCCACCCGCGCCTGCTTCATCGCCTGCTCCACCTGCTGCATCGCCGTCCTCATCTTCGCGTGCTCCTCGGCGAAGATAACCTGGACCTGCTGGCGCTGAGCCGGTGTCAGATCCAGCAACACGTCCAGCTGTTCCACCCGGCGCTGCTCCATCTTCTGCCGCCACTCGGCGGCATTCCTGCCGTCGTGGTCTCCATTCCATTGCGGCGGTGGCGGGGCGGGCTCCTGCGCGAGCGTTGCGCCCGCGAAGCCCAGCATCGCCACCAGGACAACACTGCGTCTGATCATGAGATGCTCCACTCTGAGAGATGAGGTTACTCTAGCCTTCGTGGCTCACCCCGGCCGTAAGGAATGTTTGCGGTGTAAGCAATCGTTAACGCCGTGCCTGCGGCAACGGCTCAGCGGCGTCGGGGCAGCGTCAGGCGCGCCTCGAGCCCGCCTTCAGCACGATTCTCGAGAACCAGCGAGCCGCCATGCGCCTGCGCCACGTCGCGCGCGATACTGAGCCCGAGGCCGCTCCCGCCGGTATCGCGATTGCGCGAGGATTCCACGCGATAAAACGGCTCGAAGACCTTTTCGATCTCCTCTGGAGCGATGCCCGGTCCCTCGTCACACACGCTGATCTCGAGCTGCGCGGCATCCCGCATGACGATACGGGCGCGGCCGCCGAAGTTGACGGCGTTGCCGACGAGATTGGTGATACATCGCTTCAATGCCTGCGGCTTACCCGGCAATGTCCCGAGTGCCCTCCCTTCGACGGTGACGTCCCGGCCCATCTCCACGAACTCAGCCCGTATCGTTTCGAGCAACAGATTGATATCGACCGGCTCGAACGCCTCCTCGTCGTTGAGACCGCGAAAGAGCGCCAGCGCCCCACGCACCATGCTCTCCATCTCATCGAGCTCCTTGCCGAAGCGCGCCTGCAGCGCTGGATCCTCGATCTGTGTCTCGACCTGAAGGCGTAGCCGCGTCAGGGGTGTCTTCAGGTCATGCGACATGGCCGCCAAAACGCGCGTGCGGCTGTCCAGGTAGCGGTGCAGGCGGTCCTGCATGGTGTTGAAGGCGCGGGCGGCGTGGCGCAGCTCGCGTGCCCCCTTTTCCTCCAGCTTGGGCTGCCGCAGACCCCGTCCGATGTTGTCCGCCGCGGTCGCGAGCTGCGACAGTGGGCGGGTGATCCCGCGGGCGGCGATATAGAGGGCGAAGACGAGCAGGATCACCAACAGGGTCATGTTGACCATCAGGCCGATCGGCAGCGGTGTCAATGGAGCGTTGCGCGTGACCCGGTATACGAGAGTCGAGCGGTCAGGCAGCCGGATCCCGACGTCGTACGACTGCGCGGCACGGTCTGCCTGCGGGGCGAAGAAAGGCGACGGGATCGGGATGACGGCGGCGGCCGGTGCGGTCGCCGCTTTCACCGTGACGCCATAACCGTTGCCCAGGTCGGCGCGCAGCTGCTGCGACAGCACCTCCTCCAGGTGCCGTGCAAAGGGCAGTTTGATGAAAACGTGCGGCCAGGAGTGAGCCATCGGAGGCAGCGCTCGCAGCGGTCGATGCCTCCCCGGAGGGGTCCCGGGGCCTCCCGTGCCATCGCGCGCCGGCATCCCCGGCGGCGCAGGGCCGATCGGGGGCAACAGGTACGGCTCCCCGTGCCAGACGCGCTCGTGCAGCCTCAGCTCCCGCCGCTCGCGGTGCAGCGTGAGCCGCGCGGCCTGTTCCTTCAACCGCAGGACAGTGGGGCCACGCTGCTCGGCCGGCAGCTGCTCGAGCAGCAGCGTGATCTCCGTGATCCGGCGCGACCACTCCCGCACACTGCTGTCCAGGACGAACCGCTCCAGGTGGCTCGCCACGAGGTACAGGCTCGCGGCCTGGGCGAGCACGACGGCGATCACGAGAGCCGCGATCAGGCGGCCGAACAGGGACTGCGGCCAGAATGACAGGCGCATTGCGCGGTCCGGCGCCGGATCAGGCGGTCTCTACCGGCACGCCGATCACATAACCCTCGCCGTACACGGTCTTGATGATCTGCGGCGCACGCGCATCGTCGCCCAGGATCTGCCGCAACCGGCTGACCCGCACATCGATGCTGCGATCGAAAGGATCTGCTTCGCGCCCCCGCAGCAGCTCAGTGAGCTGCGCCCGCGACAACACCCGGTTACCGGCGGAAAGCAACACCGCGAGCAGACGGTATTCAGCACCACTGAGGGCGACATCCTTACCGGCCGCGTCCGTGAGTGTGCGTCGCGTCGTATCGAGCCGCCAGCTGCCGAACGTGAATTCACGCACCAACTGCGGATTGGGGTCCCGAGGCGCATTGGCTGCCCGCCGCAGCACCGCCCGAATCCGCACCAGGAGCTCCCGGGGATTGAAGGGCTTCGGCAGATAATCGTCGGCGCCGATCTCGAGCCCGACGATGCGGTCGACGTCCTCGCCGCGAGCCGTCAGCATGATCACCGGGATCTGGGAGTGGGTGCGCAGCTCCCGGCAGAGAGTCAGGCCATCCTCGCCGGGCAGCATCAGATCGAGCACGATCAGGTCGACCGCCGCGCGATCCAGGACCCGCCGCATCTCACGGCCGTCCGCAACGGCGGTCGTGCGGAAATCGTTCTTCTCGAGATACTGACTCAACAGCGAGCGAATCTCGCGGTCGTCGTCGACGATGAGCAGGTGGGGTCGGTCGGCCATGGGAAGAAGATAATCGTGCCGCGCGGGCCCGGTGTAACGAACTGTTATTCCGTACGATCCGGCACGCCAGCGGACGGCGGACCCGAGTGGAAGCGAAGCTGCGCATCGGGTGACGTGGCGAGCCGCGCCTCGTGGCCGGCCAGCTCGCGCAGCCTGTCCCGCCAGCGGGAGGGCGCAGCCTGATGCGCGAGATCCAGGTACTGCTCGAAGTGTCGCGCCTCGGACTTTGCGAGCTGCGCATAGAAGCCGCCAACCTCCGCCGGCAGCCGCGGCGCGAGCAGCCGAAAGCGCTCGCAGGAGCGCGCCTCGATCAGCGCACCCGTGAGGAGGAGATCCAGCTTGCGTCCAGGGTCTGCCGTGCGCAGCAACGTTCTCAGCCCCGAGGCGTATCTCCCCGGCCGCTGGCGCTCGAAGGGAACCTCGAGCGCCGTCATGAGCTTCTGGACCTGCTCGAAGTGCCGCAGCTCCTCGCGCGCCAGGCGCGACAGAGCCGCCGCGAGAGTCCGGTCCTCGGGATAGGCGAACATCAGCGCGAGGGCGGTCGATGCCGCCTTCTTCTCGCATTGGGCATGGTCGTTGAGGAGCTCGCGCCAGCGGGCGGCCGCCGCCTGCACCCAGCCATCGGGAGTGGGTGCGAGCAAAATCTCGGACTCACCGCCGCTCAGGGTCACGCCGGCTCCAGGAACCGCGCGAGCTGCCGATCGAGCGCCTCCGCAGCGGCGAGCGCGCTCGGGAAACGCTCCTCCGGCTGCTTCGCGAGCAGGCGCTCGAGCAGGGGCTGCAGGCCGTCGAGACCGGGCGCGAGCTGCGGGACCGGCTCCTTGCGGTGCTTGTAGATCACCGCCATCGGATTCTCGGCGCGGTACGGCTTGCCCCCGGTCAGCATCTCGTAAAGGATGACGCCGAGGCTGTAGAGGTCGCTGCGCGCATCGGTGGGCTCCCCGTGTCCCTGCTCCGGGCTCATGTAGTGCGGCGTGCCGAAGATCAGGCCGCGCTCGGTGAGGTCTAGCCTTTGAGCCTCGTCCTTCGAGAGCCCGAAATCGATGAGCGCGATGCTGCCGTCCTCGCGCAGCATGACGTTGCCGGGCTTCAAGTCGCGATGCACCACGCTTTCCGCGTGCAGCGCGGCAAGCGCCCGCGCGATCGCCGCGGCGACACGCACAGCCCAGCGCGGCGCAATCTGCGACTTCATCCGGCGACGCAGGTCGCCGCGCGGGAAGTACTCCATGACCAGCCATGCGTGCTCATCGCTGACACCGAGGTCGAAGAGCCGCACGATGCCGGGGTCGCGGATGCGCTGCGCGATCTCGTATTCCTGCAGGAATCTGAGAAACGAGTCCGGCGCCTCGCCCTGCTCGGGCTCGTCGCGCACCACCTTGAGCGCGACCAGCAAGCCTGTCGCGAGGCGCTCGGCAAGAAAGATGTCGGCCCGCGTGCCGGAGGCCACCTGGCCCACGCGCCGGTAGCCACGGATGAACGCCCCGCCGAAGCACTGCGACTCCGGCGCAGCGCGCGGATCGTCGGGTTTGCCGGGAAGGCGCATCTGCGGCGCGTTATATCACGTCCGGAGCGGCGGCAGCTTCAGGCCGATCACGAGGTCCGCCACGTTGGTGCCGGTAGGGCCGGTGCGAACCAGCGCATCGGCCGCGGCAAGCGCCGTCGCGGAATCCGCCCGCGAAAGGCAGTCGTCGGGGTCGAGCCCGGCGCATGCCATCCGTGCGCAGGTCTCGGAGTCCACCAGTCCTCCGGCCGCATCGGTAGGACCATCCGTGCCGTCGGTGCCGGCGGCAAGCAGCAGCAGCTGCGGATAACCCGGGAGGAACCGGGCGGCGGCGAGCGCGACGTGCTGATTGCGTCCGCCCCGGCCCGGGAGCGCCGGCAGGCTGACCGTCGACTCCCCGCCCCAAACCCGAACCTGCGTGTTGCCGATGAGAAGCTCGTGGGCAAAGCGCGCGCCGAGACGGGTCGCCTCCCCCGAAAATCGTTGCTGCACACATTCCACGGTGAGCCCTCGTTGCAACGCCTCCATGGCTACGCCGGCCATCGCCTCGGTCACCGAAGCGACGACCTGCCGCTCGACGCGATCCACTCCGCCCGCAGCGGGACCGAGCAACCCCGAACCGATGACCGCGGGATCGTCTGTCGGTACATCCGAGATGAAAAGGGCACGCGCGGCGCGGCCACCGAAGCGCGCGGCGAGACGTCCGCCCTTGATTCGTGACAGGCGCGCGCGCTGCGCGTTGAGCTCGCCGATCGCAACGCCCCCCGCGAGACCGCCGGCGGAGAGTTGCTCGAGCTCCTCGAGCTAGACTCCGGGTTCCAGCACTTCCACCAGGCTCGAGGCGCCGCCCGATATCAGGAAGAGCGGCAACGCCGTCGCCGGCAACTCGTGCACCCACTCGAGCAGCCGCGCCCCCGCCGCGAGCGAGCGCTCGTCGGGCACCGGGTGAGCGCTCTCGTGAGCCTCCACGCCGGGTAATGACAGGAGCTCCGGCGCGAGATGTCCGCTCTTGGTGATGACCAACACCCGCTCGAGCGCGGGCCCGAGCGCATCGACGGCGCCGAGCGCCATGGAAGCCGCCGCTTTGCCGACCGCCGCGACCCAGACAGGCCCATCATCTCGCGCCGGCGGCCGCGCCAGCAGCGCCTCGCGCACACACCGCCGACCCGCGACTCTCTCGAGCCCGGCGTGGAGCAGTTCGAGCAGGAGCCGATGCCGATCGGAAATCATCTCGGTAGGTCATCGATTGACGAGACCGTATCCCCAGGCAGGGACTGCGCAGCGCAATGCCCGGATCCAGCGCTCGATTAAGAGGTACGGATGACTTTCAGCAGGCGCCGGTCGCCGCGCAGCTTCTTCGCCTCGTCCGAGCGCTCGAGCTGCAGCCTTTCCAGGTACTCCGGCGTCACATCGCCCGTGACGTACTCGCCGGAGAAGCACGAGGTATCGAACTCCTCGATACGCGCGTCCTCGTGCTTGCAGGCGGCGATCAGGTCGTCGAGATCCTGATAGATCAGCCAGTCCGCGCCGATGAGCCGCGCCACCTCATCGACCCGCCGTCCGCTCGCCACCAGCTCCCGCGCCGCCGGCATGTCGATGCCGTAGACGTTGGGGAAGCGCACGGGCGGCGCGGCGGAGGCGAAATAGACCTTGCGCGCTCCCGCTTCGCGCGCGAGCTCGATGATCTGCGCCGAGGTGGTGCCGCGCACGATGGAGTCATCCACCAGCAGCACGTTCTTGCCGCGGAACTCCAGGTCGATGGCGTTCAGCTTGCGGCGTACGGATTTCTGCCGCTCTTCCTGGCCGGGCATGATGAAGGTGCGGCCGATGTAGCGGTTCTTGATGAACCCTTCCCGGTACTTGACCCCGAGGCGCTGCGCCAGCTGCAGAGCGCTCGTGCGGCTCGTGTCCGGGATGGGAATGACCACGTCGATGTCGTGGTTGGCCCGCTCGCGCAGCATCTTCTCCGCGAGACGGTCGCCCATGCGCATGCGGGCGCGATAGACGGAGATGTTGTCGATCTTCGAGTCCGGGCGGGCGAAGTATACGTATTCGAAGATGCAGGGGGTGTGGCGCACACTGGCCACGCACTGGTGCGAGTGGAGCCGCCCGCCCTCGTCGATGAACACCGCCTCGCCGGGGGCGACGTCGCGCACCAGCCGGAAGGAGAGGCTGTCGAGCGCCACGCTCTCCGAGGCGAGCATCCATTCCGGGCCGCGCGGGGTATCCCGCTGCCCGAGCACGAGAGGCCGGATGCCGTTGGGGTCGCGGAACCCGAGGATGCCGTGCCCGATGATCGTGGCCACCACGGCATAGCCGCCACGGCAGCGGCGATAGACCGCATTCAACGCCGCGAACACGTCGGCCGGAGTGATGCGCGGGGTCCCGATGCGCTGCAGCTCAGAGGCGAAGACGTTGAGCAGCACCTCGGAGTCGGAAGTGGTGTTGAGATGCCGGCGGTCCTCCCGGATCAACACCTCGGCGAGCTCCGTCGCGTTGGTCAGATTGCCGTTGTGGGCGAGGCAGATGCCGTATGGCGAATTGACGTAGAACGGCTGCGCCTCGGAGGCGCTCTCGCATCCGGCGGTGGGATAGCGCACGTGGCCGATGCCGGCGTGACCTTTGAGCTCGACCATGTGGTGCTGCTGGAAGACATCGCGCACCAGGCCTCTGCCTTTGCGGACACAGAGCTCGCCGTCGACGTAGGTGGCGATGCCTGCAGCGTCCTGACCGCGATGCTGCAGCACCGTCAGCGCGTCATAAATGCGCTGATTGACTGCGCTGGTTCCGACGACACCGACGATTCCACACATGGTCCTACCTCGAAGAGTCAGCGCCGACCAGCACGCGCAAGCCGCTGGCCACGGAGTGGCCGTAGGGAAGCAGCGTGGAATGGCGCCACCACACCTCGCCATCGAGCTTCAGCAGCTGGCCGAGGATGACGAACACCCCGATCAGCACCGCGCCGCGCGCCGCACCGAACAGAAAGCCGAGAAAGCGGTCCGTGCCACTGAAGATCGAGAGGCGCACGTAGTGCCCCACGATGGCGCCGAGTCCGGCGCCGAAGAGCAGGATGAGCGCCACGATGATCACGCGCGCCGCCCAGGGCCGCACGTAGCTGGCGCCGAGGAGCCCGCCGAGATGCGGCTCGATCATGTCCGAGAAATGCCAGGCGACGAAGAGCGCCACGATCCAGGTGCCCAGGGCGATGGCCTCGCGCAGAAAGCCGCGGATGGCGCCCACGATGGCCGACAGCACGACGGCGGCGATCACCAGATAATCGGCGATGTTCATGGAACAGGGTTTTGCGAGGACGCGTGGGCGCTCCAGGAAACCGCGGCGGATTGTACAAGAGCGGTGGGGCTGTCGCTCGGAAACGCATCACCTTACGGGAAGCAGCTCGCCGCGATGCCCGAGAGCCCGCAATCGGGCAGCAAGATGCTCCGCCCCGCTGCGATCGTGCGCCGGACCGGCGCGTACCCGCCAGAGAACACGTGAGCCGGCCCGCGCGGAGGACACCGACATGCGGAAGCCCCGGCGCTGAAGCGAGTGCGCCAGGCGATCCGCATTCCGGCGACTGGCAAAACTGCCAAGCTGCACCACCCATCCTCCGGATGAGGCCGAAGAGGCCTCCCGCACCGAGGTATCTGGGGCCGATTTCCCACCCTGCAAGCGGCGCGACTGAGCCGGCACGTGCTGTGGCGCAGAGCTTTCCTCAGGGGTCTCCGCGGCGCTTTCCGCGGAGCTTTCCCCGGGACTTCGGGCGGCGCTTTCCGCGGAGCTTTGCGTCGGGCTTCCCCCGGAGTTTTCCCTGGAGCTCTCCGTGGAGCTGTCCAGTGAGCTTTCCCCGGGCTGCGCCGACGCTTGCGCCGGCGGCGCGGCAGCACCCTCCGGGGCTTGCGGCGTCCCGTTGAGTGTCAGGGTATAGGAGCGAAGCGGCGGCTGCGCATGCGCAGCCCGCCCGCCGCCAGTGACCGCCGAGGACGCCGCGGTCGAAGATGCGGCAGGCGCGGACTTCGTCCGGATCGGCCCGGTCAGGAGCTCCGGAACCAACAGCACGATCAGCACCACCAGAATGATGGCGCCCGTCAGTCGCTCTTTCACGCCGCGGAGTATACCCCAAGCCACTCCAGCGCCGGCCCCACCGTGTGCACCGAGCCGCAAACGACTACGCGATCGCCCGGACGCGCGGCCGCGCGCGCAGCCGCGCAGCCCTCAGGCACCGAATCGGTGAGAGTCGGGTCGTGCACCACGGGCTCGAGGCGCCGCGCCAGCTCCGTCGCGGAGATGCCGCGCGGACCCTCCAGGCTGCAGAGGAACCAACGATCCAACGCCGGTGCCAGTGCGCTCGCGATCGCCGGGGCATCCTTGTCGCCCAGGATGCCCACGACTCCGAGCGTACGTCCCTGACACGGCCGCTCGGCGAGCTGCGAGGCCAACACCTCGGCGGCGGGCGGGTTGTGCGCGATGTCCAGGATCCACTCGACCACCCCGGGGACGATCTGAAAGCGGCCCGCGAGCCGCACCCGGCGCAGCGCGGCGGCCACGGTCTGCGTATCCAGTTTCGCCACGACTTGCGCCGCCGTGTTCGATCGCTGTCCGTGCGCGGCGAGCGCCTCGAGCGCAGCGAGGGCCGTCGCCGCATTGCGATACTGGATCGGACCCGCGAGCGCCGACGGCGGCAGATCGCCGAGACTGAGCCGGGCTCCCTGGTAGCTCCAATGCGGCTCTCCCCGGGGCGCGGGCGCCAGCTGCCAGCTGAAATCCCGCTCCGCGACGATCGGCTTCGCGCCGAGCCGCTCGATCGCGGAATACACGCTCGCCGGCATGCGCGCCGTGCCGAGCACCGCCGGACGGCCGGAGCGGAAGATGCCGGCCTTCTCCGCACCGATCTCCTCCAGAGTCTCCCCCAGCCAGTCGCGATGATCGAAGCCTACCGAGCAGACCACCGACACGTCCGCATCGACGAGATTGGTGGCATCGAGGCGTCCTCCGAGTCCCACCTCGAGCAGCGCCAGCTCGACGCTCCGCTCCGCGAAGAGGAGCAGCGCCGCAAGCGTGTTGTATTCGAAGAAAGTCAGGCTGGTGGCGCCGCGCGCCGCCTCGATGCGCTCGAAGGCCGCGACGATGGCCGCGTCCTCCGCCTCCACGCCGTCGATCCGGATACGCTCGTTGTAGCGCAGGAAGTGCGGCGAGGTGAAAAGCCCCACGGACCGCGCGGCCGCAAGCCACACCGCCTCGAGATGCGCCGCGGTGGATCCCTTGCCGTTGGTGCCGCCCACGGTGACGACCGCGGACTGCGGCCGCTCGATCCCGAGCCGCCGGGCCACCGCCCCCACGCGGGCAAGGCCGAGGTCGATCGACTTCGGGTGCGCGGCCTCCTGCAGCGCGAGCCACTCCGCGAGCGAGCGGGCCACGGGCCGCCGGACGCTCAGGCAGCGGCTGCCGGTTGCTTCAGGAGCATGCGAAGGAGCGATGCGATCCGTTCACGCATGTCGCGACGGTCGACGATCATGTCGAGCGCCCCATGTTCGAGCAGGAACTCGCTGCGCTGGAAGCCCTCGGGCAGCGTCTCGCGTACCGTCTGTTGGATCACTCGCGGGCCGGCGAAGCCGATGAGCGCGCGCGGCTCCGCCAGGTTCATGTCACCCAGCATGGCCAGGCTCGCCGAGACGCCGCCGGTGGTCGGGTCGGTCATCACCGAGATGAAGGGCAGATGCGCCTGTGCGAGGCGCGAGAGCGCCGCGGCGGTCTTGGCCATCTGCAGCAGCGAATAGAGCGCCTCCTGCATGCGGGCGCCGCCGCTTGCGGTGAAGCAGATCAGCGGCTTGCCGTGCTCGATGCAGTGATCGGCGGCACGCTTGAAGCGCTCCCCGACGACAGAGCCCATCGAGCCGCCGAGAAACTGGAACTCGAAGGCACAGGCCACCACCGGCAGCTTCTCGAGCGTGCCCGCCAGCACGATGAGCGCATCGGTCTCCCCCGTCGCCTTCTGTGCCTGGGCGAGCCGGTCCTTGTAGCGCTTGCTGTCGCGGAACTTCAGCGGATCCTCGGGAGTGATCCGCGCCCCGATCTCTTCGGTCGTGGCCGGATCCAGGAAGCGCTCGAGCCGCTCCCGGCCGCCGATCCTCATGTGATGACTGCACTTCGGACATACATACAGGTTGCGCTCGAGCTCGGCGCGATAGAGCACGGCATCGCAGGCCGGACACTTGATCCAAAGCCCTTCCGGCACCGAGCGGGTCCGGCGCTCGGTCTTGATGCGCGAGGGCATGATCTTCTCGAACCAGGACATGCGAGCCACCTAGGGTGGGAAGCCAGCCGGGATCATATCGCAGGACGGCGGGGGAATTAGGAAGGCGGCCGGATAGCGCACGTGCCAGAAGTAGAGCCCGTCCGCCGGCGCCGTGGCGGCGCTGAGCCGCCGATCGCGGCCCGCGAGCACTTCCGCGGCCCAGGACGGGGGTGCATCGCCCTTACCGATGCGGATGAGGAGCCCCGCGATATTGCGCACCATGTGGTGCAGGAAAGCATTGGCTGTAGCCTCGATCGCGAGCCAATCGCCCTGACGCGCGACCGTCACCCGCTCCATGCGGCGGATTGGCGATTTCGCCTGGCATCCCGCGGCCCGGAAGGCGCTGAAGTCATGCTCACCCTCGAGCACCGCCGCCGCCTGCGCCATGGGTTCGGCATCGAGCGGGCGATGGATCCAGGTGGCGCGATGCGCGAGCAGGCCGGAGCGCGAAGTGCGATTGAGGATCAGATACCGGTACGTGCGCGCCTCGGCCGAGTAGCGCGCGTGAAAATGCGCGGGTACGGGGCGTACCCAGGAAATGCTGATGTCGCGTGGCAGGTCGGAGTTGGCTCCCAGCGTCCATGCCCGCATGCTGCGGCTTGCGGCGGTGTCGAAATGCGCGACCTGCCCGCGGGCGTGGACGCCCGCGTCGGTCCTGCCGGCGCAGACGAGGCTCACCGGCTCGGCCGCCACCTTGCCCAGGGCCCTCTCGGCAAGCATTTGGACCGCCTCCGCCGAGGGCTGGCTCTGCCAGCCGGCGTAACGGGTACCGTCGTACTCGAGTCCGACCGCAATACGCGTCATTGAAAAGCAGGACGACCCGGACAGGAGCCCGGATCCAGTACTGCAACTAACCGGGCAACGATTCCATCAGGCGCTCTGCTTCCTGGCGCTGTGCCGTCGAGCCCTCCTGCATCACTTCCTCGAGGATGTTGCGCGCACCCTCGGGATCTCCCATGTCCATGTAGGCACGCGCGAGATCGAGCTTGGTGCCGACCTCGCTCATGGTGACGGGCTCCAGGTCCGGCAGCGCGAGATCGTCCGCCGACAGCTTCTGCGTCGCAGTGAAGGCGGTATCCGGCACCGTTGCTGTACCGACATCGAGGTCGAGATCGGCACCGTTTGCGCCGTGGCCAGCGGCCTCATGCTCCGCAGCGCTGAGCTCGTAGTCGACACCGCCCGCATCGAGCGCCGCCAGCCGCGAGGTCGCAGCGGTGTCATGACCGTTCGCGCGGCCATCACCCTCGGTCAGCACCGCCTCGAGCTCGCTCTCGTCGATCTGCCACGCGTTGGTGGTGCCGGTGGGCTCCGGCGACGGCTCGGCCGGACGCTGGCTCGCCTGCTCCATGATGCGGCGCGAGTGCTCGTCGAGTCCCGCGACCATGGTCGGGGCCTCGGATGAGGCTTCGGTCGCCTCGCCCGCCTGATCGACCGCTTCGAATGCTCCGAGATCCAGGCCGAGGTCGTCGATCGCGAGCTCGGCCGTCTGCTCGGGATTGCCTTGCTTGAGGGCCGTCTCGACCTTCTGCCGGATCGTGGGCTGCTCCGACACATACAGCGCCGGCTGCTCGATGGTCGGACCCTCGATCTCCGTGCCGAACTCACCCGGGATCTCATCCCCTCCGGGCATGGTCGCGGTCATTTCCCGCGTCGAGCCGGTGGCGTTATCCGCAAAGTGGGTATCGAGCAGGGCCATGTTGCGATCGGTGGCGGTACCGGGGGACTCGACCGTCACTGCCCCCGACTCGGTCTCGCCGAGCGCCGAGCCGATGTCGAGATCGAGGTCCTGGGCATGCTGGCCGGTGCGTCCGGACGCCACGTCGAAGTCGAGACCTGCGACCTGGCCTCCCGCGAGGTCGAGGTCGACCCCCGCCGATGCCGCGCCGCTCACAGCGGCGCCGCCCGCGAACAGCGGATCCTCCGGCGCGAGCTGCTTGCCCATGATGACGATCTTTTCCCACTCGCCCGGCGCGGCTTCGGCCCGGCTAGCGGCCAGCTCGCGCGCGGTCTGCAGGAACTGCTCTTTGTTGCCCCACACGAAGAAGACTTCGAGGAGCTTCAGCTTGAGGTCCCGCCGCTCGGGCTCGCGCCCGATGGCGATGCGGATGAGGTCGGCGGCCTGATCGTACAGGCCGTAGGCCATGTGAAAGTCCGCCTCGGCGAGCGGGTCGCCCTGATCGAGGTTGACTGCCGTCTCGCTGCTGATCGTCTGATCGGCCGTAGTGACGTGCTTGGCGGATACGGGGCCCGCAGCAGCCGCGATCCTCGGCCGCTCATGCGTCCCGGTCTCCTCCACGACGAACGAGTCGTCATGTTCCGCGGCTGCCGGACGAATCGAGGCCGTATCGCCTGGTGATGGCTCCAACCTCGTGTAGGGAGAGGGGCTTGCTCCCGCCGCCGCGAGGCGACCCAGCGAATCGTCCAGGTCCGACTGCCGGCGCGAGCGCCAGCTCTTGAAGCCCAGGTAGCCGAGCGCGGCTGCCACCAACGCGGCGATGACCCACCAGTAGCTCGCGAGCGTGTCGAAGAGTGAGGGACCCGAGGACGCCTTGAATGAGTTGGCGGCCTTCGCCGGCGGACGATGCGCCATGTGAGGCGCTGCCGTCGGAGCATGCTGCGGTGCCGGAGTGCTCGCGACGGGCGGCGGCTGAGCCGCCTCGCTCGGCGGCGGCTGGGCGGGCGTCTGGGTGGCTGCCGGCGGCGGATTGGCTTGCTCATGGTTGACACTGCTCGCCGTCGGCGGCGAGCCGGCCACAGGCGGACTCTCTGCGGGAGCGGCCTGCGGGGCCTTCCCGGCGGCAAGCTGAGCCTGCATGCTCGCGAGTTGCGCGTCCTTCAACTGGAGCAGGCGATGCTCGTCGGAGAGTTGCGTCTGCAGACTCTGAACCTGTGCCTGGAGCGATTTGACCTCACCGCTCGAGGAGCCCGCGGTAGCAGCCGAGCCGGAAGCTCCGGCACCGCCCTGCGGGGCGACCAGCCGCAGCCGGCCCGGGCCGCTGCCCGCGCCCGCTGCCTCCTGCGAGGCGCCGCGCCAGGCGGCGTACTGCCGGCGGACTTCCGCCGTTGCGTCCGTCGATGAGATTGCTGCGACCGAGGCGCTGTCAGGAACGCGCAGTACGGCGCCCGAGCGCAGCAGGTTCATGTTGCGTGCGAAGGCGTCGGGATTGGCCTGATAGATGGCCACCATCCAGGAGCGGGTCGGGCCGGAGCCGGGTCCGGAGCCGCTCAGCCGGCTGGCGATGCCGGAGAGGGTCTGGCCGCGGTGCACGATGAGCGAGTGCGGCTCGCCACCCGCGGGGGCAGCCGAAGCAGGAGCGCTCTCGTCCGCCGATGACCCGGCGGAGCCGGGTGCAGCCGCAGCCGGAGCTGCAGCTTGCGCCGCCGGAGCCTGCGCCGGGGCCTCAGCCGCCCGGGACTCCGAGCGCGCGATCTCGCCGCCGCGCTGTGCAGTGCCGGTGGCAGCCGGCGCGACCTGCTGCGCGGCAGCCTGTGACTGGTTCGGGACGTAGACCGGTGGATCGAGAAGGACGGTGTACTCGCGGATCAGATGACCGCGATCCCAGTTTGCCTCGACCAGCAGGGTCAGCACGGGATCGGTGATGGGCTGATCCGACGTCAGCTCCACGACCTCCCGGCCGTCTGCCGTGCGCAGCGTCTTCACATGGACATCGCTCAGGAACTGCGGCCAACTGAGGCCGTAACGAGCAAAAGTGTCCTGCGAAGCGAGCTGGACCTGCAGGTTCTGCAGCGCGTCCGGCGAGGCGTCGAGCAGCTCGATCTGAGCCTTCAGAGGCTGATCGAGAGGTGAAAGGAGACGGATGTCTCCGAGGCCGAGGGCGAACGCCGCTGAGGGCACAACCAGCAGCAACGCCACCGCCCGGCTTGAGCGTTTGGCGACCATTACGACACCCCGGGAGGCATCAGTGAGTGGAATAGACTGTTAAAACAAAGGGATGGCTGCATCTTGGCAGTCTCATCCGATCGAGGCGGCAATATAACTTAATTGGGCGGAAAGCCAAAGCGACCGCAATAGAGAATGAGAAAAGATGCACCCGCGACCCATAAGTTAAGTCCGATTGTCGATGGCGGGATATTCACGCAGGGGCAAGACATAAACTGTGTCGTATTTCTAAGACTTTAATTACTTGCCTTCGGAGCGGGCGATATTCGGGGTGGTCGAGCGTACATCGGCGTTCTGAGCCCGGTGGCGCAGGTAGTGGTCCATGAGGACGATTGCGAGCATGGCCTCGGCAATGGGGGTAGCCCGCAGACCCACGCAGGGGTCGTGGCGGCCGGTCGTGACGATTTCCACCGGCTGGCCTGAGGTATCCACCGTCCGGCCCGGCACCTGGATGCTCGAGGTCGGCTTCAGGGTGAGATGTGCCACGACGTCCTGGCCGGAGGAGATGCCGCCCAGGACCCCGCCGGCGTTATTGCTGGCAAACCCCTGGGGAGTGAGCTCGTCGCGGTGCTCGCTGCCGCGCTGCGCGACCGCGGCAGTGCCGGCACCGATCTCGACTGCCTTGACGGCATTGATGCCCATCAGCGCTGCGGCGATGTCCGCGTCGAGCCGGCCGAAGACCGGCTCTCCCAAGCCCGGCGGCACCCCCGCCGCGATGACGGTCACGCGCGCGCCGATCGAGTCTCCCTCCGAGCGCAGCTTCCAGATGAGCGCCTCGAGCTCGTCCACCCGCGCAGGGTCGGGACAGAAGAAGGGATTCTGGTAGGCGAATGCCGGATCGCGCGCTTCGAGGGTGAGCGAGCCGACCTGGCTGAGGTAGCCGTAGATCCTGACGCCCAACCGGGTCGCGAGGTACTTGCGGGCGATCGCCCCCGCCGCGACGCGCATTACCGTCTCGCGCGCCGATGAGCGGCCGCCGCCGCGGTAATCGCGCAGGCCGTACTTCTGCTGATAGGTGTAGTCGGCGTGGCCGGGCCGGAAGCGGTCCTTGATCTTCTCGTAGTCACGCGAGCGCGCATCGGTGTTCTCGATGAGAAGCCCGATCGGCGTGCCGGTGGTGTGGCCTTCGAAGACACCCGAGAGGATGCGGACCTGATCGCCCTCCCGGCGCTGGCTGACGAACTTCGAGGTGCCGGTGCGGCGCCGGTCGACATCCTGTTGGATGTCCACCTCCGCGAGAGCGAGTCCCGGCGGGCAGCCGTCGACGATGCAGCCGAGCGCCGGCCCGTGGCTTTCGCCGAAGGTCGTCACCGTGAACAGCCTGCCGATGGTGTTGCCTGACATCTCGTGGGTTACCTGCGAACCTGCTCCGCGGTGAGGAGAAACACCCCGCCGCCGCCGCGCTCGAATTCCAGCCAGAGGAAGGGAAGCCGCTTGAACGCCCGGCGCACAGCCGCCTCGGTATTGCCGACCTCGACGATGAGCAGCCCGCGCGGTCGCAGATGCGCGATCGACTCCCGCAGGATCACCCGCACGGAGTCGAGGCCCTCGCGCCCCGCGGCGAGCGCAAGCGGCGGCTCGTGACGATACTCGGGCGGGAGTCCTGACATCTCCCGCCGCCCCACGTAGGGCGGATTGGCGACGATGATATCGTAGCGCTGGCCCGCGAGGGCGCTGAAATGGTCGGATCGAAGGAGGCGCACACGCCGACCGATCCGGTGGCGGCGCACGTTGATTGCGGCGACCGCCAGCGCCTCGCGCGAGATGTCGACCGCGTCGACGCGCGCCCGCGGCAGCGCCTTCGCGCAGGCGATCGCGATGCAGCCGGAGCCAGTGCCGACATCGAGGATCCGGCGCACCCGCGCGGGATCGATCCACGGCGCGAACCGTCTCTCGATGAGCTCTGCAATCGGCGAGCGGGGAATGAGCACCCGCGGATCGACATGAAACGGCAGCCCGGCGAACCACGTCTCGCCGGTGAGGTATACCGCGGGAATCCGCTCCGCGATGCGCCGCGCGATGAGCTCGTCCACGCGCTCGATGCCGCGGTTGCCGACACGCCGCCCGTAGATGGCGCGGCCTCCGTCATCAGGCAGATCCAGGGCATGCAGCACCAGGGCCGCGGAGTCGTCCCACGCATTGTCGGTCCCGTGCCCGAAGAAAACTCCTGCCCGGCGCAGCCGCCGCGCGCCGCGCTCGATGAGCTCGAGAACGGAAGGCTTATCGCGGGCGCCTGCTCGTGCAGCGGCGGCACTCGGGGAACTCCGCCTCGCCCGCGCCGCAGCCTCATGCGGCGGCCTGCGTCCGGCCGACTTCCCGATGCCCCGCTTCCCGCGGGGCCGCGCTTTCGCCGTGTGGGATAATCTGTTCATGACTGCTCGACTCTTCTGGATCCTCGTCGGCCTCGGCGCGCTGTGCGCCGCGCTCGCCGGCTTTCTGCTGGCCGCGGAAATTGACAGCTCCCGGCCGGTGCTGGCAAGCGGGACTTGGTTGCCGGACGCCAGGCCGGTCTCAGACTTCCACCTGCTGGACAGCCAGGGACGGCCATTCACCCGCGCGTCCCTCCTCGGCCACCCGACCCTGGTGTACTTCGGGTTCACGCATTGCCCGGACGAGTGCCCGGCGACACTTGCGGCGCTTGCACGGGTCAGGAAGCAGGCGGATCTTCCGGCTCTGCAGGTGCTCTTCGTCACGGTGGACCCGGAGCACGACACGCCCGCGGTACTCGCAGCCTATTTGCGGCATTTCGATCCGAGCTTCCTCGGTGTCACCGGTGACCCCGGCGAGATCCGCCGCCTCGCTGGCAGCCTGGGGATCGGGATCACGCGCGTCACACTACCGGGCGGCGGGTACGATTTCGACCATACGATGGCGATCCTGCTGTTCGACTCAGGCGCTCGGGAAGTCGGCGTATTCACGCCGCCTTTTGACGTGCGCCAGCTCACGCGATCACTGCGTGGCGTAGCACCGGAACTGCGCGCCGCAGCCTGATACACGCATGGACGCCTCAACAATGCCGACGGATTCTGCGACGTTACGCGCACGCCTGTTCGTTGCAATGCAATACCTGCTGCCGCAGCACTTTCTGTCGCGGCAGGTCCACCGGCTGGCCCGCTGCCGGGTGAAGCCGGTCAAGAACGCGCTGATCGGCTCGTTCGTGCGCCACTTTCGCCCTGATATGAGCGATGCGGCGGACGCGGAGCCGCGCGACTATCCCAGCTTCAACGCCTTCTTCACCCGTAGCCTGCGCCCGGGATGCCGTCCCATCGATCCGGATCCGCGGGTGCTCGTCTCGCCCGTCGACGGCACCGTGAGTCAGATCGGACGGCTCGACGGTCTGCGCATCCTGCAGGCGAAAGGTCACGATTATTCCGTCACGGCACTGCTCGGCGGCGCCTCCGCCTGGGCGGAGCGCTTTGCCGGCGGCTCGTTCGCAACGCTCTATCTCGCGCCGTACAACTATCACCGCATCCACATGCCCGCGGCAGCGACCCTGCGCGGCGCGTGGTTCGTTCCCGGAAAGCTCTTCAGCGTCAACACGGTGACCGCGGCGGCCGTGCCGGGACTTTTCGCGCGCAACGAGCGCGTCGTCTGCACCTTCGAGGAGGGCCCGCTCGCCTTTGCGCTGGCGCTCGTCGGCGCCCTCTTCGTCGGCAGCATCGCAACGGTGTGGCATGGGGATGTGACGCCGTGCAGCCCTCGCCGCGCGGCGGAGCTCCCGGTCGATACCGGGCGGGCGCCGACGCGGCTCGAGCGGGGAGCGGAGCTGGGACGATTCAACATGGGGTCCACTGTCATCCTGCTGCTGCCGCCGGGAGCGGCAGAGTGGCTGCCCGGGCTGCAGCCGGGCTCGCCGGTGCGCGTCGGCCAGACCCTCGCCCGTCTTGCCTCGCCATGACCGGCTCCTCGGATTGGCGGCCCACCGCCTCGCGGCAGATGTTGCGCCTGCGCGGCGCACTGCTGGCGCGTGCACGCGGCTTCTTCGCCCACCGCGGCGTGCTGGAGGTGGACACGCCGATCGTCGTGAACGCCCCGGTGACCGACGTGCACATCCACACTGCGCGCGTGATGCTCGAGCCTGCCTCTCCCGGCGGGGCAACACGCCAGCCCTTCTTCCTGCACACCTCGCCGGAATACGCGATGAAACGCCTGCTTGCGGCGGGAGCGGGCGATATCTACCAGATCTGTCACGTCGTGCGTGCCCTGGAGCGGGGCCGCCTGCACAACGCCGAATTCACGCTGATCGAATGGTATCGGCTGGGCTTCTCGCTCGATGCGCTCATGAGCGAGGTGGAGTCGCTGGTGCGCGAGCTTCTCGGCGCGACGACCGCCTCCCGCGCCGGCGTGCGGGTGAGCTATCGCGAGGCATTCCTGCAGGCGCTCGAGCTCGATCCCTTCACGGCGCCGCTCGAGCAGCTCGTGGAGCACGCGCACCGCGCAGGTTTCGAGGGCACTGCGGACCGCGACGAGCTGCTCGAGTTGCTGATGGGAGCGGTCGTCGGACCACGGCTCGGCCAGGGAACGTTGACCTTCGTGCACGGCTATCCCGCCAGCCAGGCGGCGCTTGCCCGCCTCGATCCGCACGATCCGCGCGCGGCGCAACGATTCGAGCTCTACTGCGACGGCATCGAGCTCGCCAACGGCTTTTACGAGCTCGCCTCGGCGCGCGAGCAGCGCAACCGCTTCGAGCGCGATGTCGCGGAGCGCCGCCGCCTGGGCCTGCCGGATGCCACCTTGGATGAGCGTCTGCTCGCGGCGCTCGACGCCGGCCTGCCGGACTGCTGTGGCGTGGCGCTCGGCTTCGATCGTACCCTGATGCTCGCCGCGGGCGCGGAGCGCATCGATGCGGTCCTTCCCTTTCCCATCGAGAGAGCGTGAGCGGGGGATTCATGACGTACAGCAGCAACCCATACGACTTTTCGGACAAGCGCTCAGGCTACGAGCAGCTGGCCGGACAGCTTCATGGCCTTCTCGAAGGCGAAACGGACGCGATCGCCAACGCCGCCAACACTGCCGCCCTCATTTTCGATGCGCTGCCGGAGGTGAGTTGGGCAGGCTTCTATTTCGTGCGCGGCGGCGAGCTGGTCGTCGGACCTTTCCAGGGAAAGCCGGCGTGCGTGCGCATTGCCCTGGGCCACGGTGTCTGCGGAACGGCAGCCGCACGCCGCGAGACCCTCATCGTCCCGGACGTAAATGCCTTCCCGGGCCACATCGCCTGCGATGCGGCCTCGCAATCGGAAGTCGTGGTGCCGTTGATCGCGGCAGACCGGGTCGTGGGAGTTCTGGACCTCGACAGCGCGCGGCTCGCCCGGTTCGATGAAGCCGATGCACGCGGCCTGGAGCGGCTCGCCGCGCTCTTCCTGCAGGCGAGCCGCCTCGAAGATCTGCGCTAGCTACTGCTTGGCGCGCGAGACGTACTCGCCGGTGCTGGTGTTGATGCGGATGACTTCGCCTTCGTTGATGAAGAGCGGTACCCGCACCACGGCTCCGGTCTCGAGCTTGGCCGGCTTCTGGCCGCCGGTGGCCGTGTCACCCCGCAGGCCGGGGTCCGTCTCGACGATCTTGAGCTCCACGTGCGCGGGCACGTTCACCACCAGCGGCTCGTTGTTCCACAGGGTGACGATGCAGACCAGGCCCTCCTTCAGCCACTGAGCGTTGTCGCCCAGGGCGGCCTTGCCGGCCGTGTACTGCTCGAAGTTGTCCGGCATCATGAAATGCCAGAAGTCGCCATCCTGATAGAGGTACTGCATCTCCGTATCGACGACGTCCGCCGCCTCCAGCGACTCGCCCGACCTGAAGGTGCGCTCGATGGTGCGGCCGGTCTTGAGATTGCGCACCTTGATGCGGTTGAAGGCCTGGCCCTTGCCGGGCTTGACGAACTCGTTGTCGACGATCGCATACGGGTCGCCTTCGAGCAGGACTTTCATGCCCGAGCGGATCTCGCTGGTGGTGTAGCTGGCCATTTCTTTCTCGTGGCTGGGGCGGCAGAATGCGCGGCCCCTCCTGTAGGAGCCTTTCTGGCTTGCGCAGGCGACTTTTTCCCATTAATTAAGGGCCGCGTATGATAACGGCATCGGTCCACACCCGCCACCTCGAGCCTCGGACCTGGCAGCAAGAGCTCGCCGAGGCGATCACGAGCCCGGAAGAGCTCGCGGCGGCGCTTGGCCTGGCCCCGGTGGCTTTGGTCGGGGCGCACGAGGCCGCAGGCCGCTTCCCTTTGCGCGTACCCCGCAGCTTCGTCGCCAGAATGCGCGCTGGCGACCTCGAGGATCCTCTCCTGCGCCAGGTCCTGCCCGTGGCCGCGGAGCTTGCGGATCAGGCCGGGTACGTCGCAGATCCCGTCGGCGAGCACAGCGCCGTGCGCGCCCCGGCCCTGCTGCAGAAATATCGGGGCCGCGCCCTTCTCATCACCACCCCGACCTGTGCCGTGCATTGCCGCTACTGCTTCCGGCGGGAGTTCCCGTACGCGGAGCAGAACGGAGACGCGCCGCGCTGGAGCGAGGCGCTCGCCGGCATCGCCGCCGACCCCTCGCTCGAGGAGATCATCCTCAGCGGCGGCGATCCGCTGTCTTTGAGCAATGCGCGCCTCGAGAGTCTGACCCGCGCGCTCGCGGCCATCCCCCATGTGCGGCGCATCCGCGTCCATACCCGCCAGCCCGTGGTGTTGCCTTCACGGGTCGATGAGGGGCTCCTGCATTGGCTGCGCACCAGCAGATCGCCGATCGTGATCGTGCTGCACGTCAACCATCCCAACGAGCTCGACGCGGAGCTCGCCGCCGCCTGCGCGAAGCTGCGCGCCACCGGCATCACTCTGCTCAATCAGTCGGTTCTGCTGGCCCGCGTAAATGATGACGCGGAGGTGCTATCGGAGCTGTCCGCCCGCCTCTTCGATGCGGGAGTCCTGCCCTACTATCTGCACGCGCTCGACCGGGTGCGGGGAGCGGCGCATTTCGCGGTTCCCGACGAGCGCGCCCAAAGCCTCGTCGGACAGCTCGCTGCGCGTCTTCCCGGGTACCTCGTTCCCCGGCTCGTGCGCGAAGTGGCGGGGGCGCCGGCGAAAGCAGGCCTCGGTGTCACATTCTGAGACTTGGTGCATCGGGCGCGTACCGGCCGGGTGCTAGAATTTTCCGGCTTCGCCGTTTCTGACCCCCGCATCTCCGGAGAGCGCCTTGACAGAGCAGAACGCAGTTCCGCTCATCGTACTGTCTTCCAACCGGGACCCGGTCGAGGCCATCAACAGTATCCTGCGCCGCGCCGGCCACCCGGTGCACTGCACCTGGATTCCCGCCCTCGGGGACCTGCCCGATGCGTTGCCGCAGATCAACCCGGAGCTGCTCATCGACGTCACGGCATCGAAGGATGAGCTCAAGAGCGTCGTCGAGATACGCGATCAGGTGGCACCAACCCTCCCGCTCATCCTGGTGGCGGAAACGGTGGACGAGGGAACCATTGCCGATGCGATGACAGTGGGTGCGCGGGACGTGGTCTCACTGGTCAATCCCACACGCCTCGCCGCCGTGCTGGGGCGCGAGCTGCGCGCCTTCCGGCTGGAGCGTGCGCTCACTTCCACGCTCAAAACCGCTCACGACGCACGCAATCAGCTGGAGAGCGTGCTGCAGCGCTCGAACGATGCGATCGTGCAAGTCCAGGAAGGGATCGTCATCGATGCCAATCCGGCGTGGCTCGAGCTCTTCGGGGTGAAGGACTCGCTGGTCGGTCAGCCGGTGATGGATCTGTTCGACGAAGCGTCCCAGCCGGCGCTCAAGGGGGCGCTGGCAGCGTGCCTGCAAGGCCGTTGGCATGACCATGCCCTCAAGGCAACGGCCCTGCTGCCGGAAGGCAGCGCGATACCCGTGGAAGTCGTGCTGGCGTTGGGTGACCACGATGGCGAGCCAAGCGTGCGGCTGGTCGTTCCCGCCAAACCTCGCGACGAGCAGAAGCTCGTCGAGGAGCTGAGCCACGCCGTCCACTCAGACCATACGACCGGGTTCCTGCACCGGCCGGAGCTGATGGAGGCGCTGCGTACCCGCCTCGCCGCCGCGAGCGCGGGCGGCATGCGCTGCCTCGCATTGATCAAGCTCGACAAGTTTGCGGCCGTGGAGCGTGATGTGGGCGCCACGGCCAGCGAAGACGTCCTGATGGGAATCGCAACGCTCCTGAAGGAGACGCTGTATCCCAACGAGATCGTCGGCCGTTTCGGTGGCGTAAGGTTCCTTGCGCTGCTCGAGCGCGGCAACGACAACGACATCCAGGCGTGGGGCAAGCAACTCGTCGCGCGGGTGCAGAAGCACATCATGCGCATCAAGGACAAGACCGTCGCGGTCACCTGCACGGTTGGCCTGTCTGTGGTACCGCCAAGCGAGCCGAACCTCGACTCCATCATCGCGGATGTCGTCGACGCGTGCGCTAAAGGAGTCAAACAGGGCGGCAATCAGGTACTGACTTCCGGACGAGCCGACGTCGAGAACCGCGTCCAGGCCTACGATCAGGTCTGGGTCAAGCACATCAAGGCAGCGCTCATGGAGAATCGCTTCCGTCTGGCGCAGCAGCCGGTGGCGAGCCTGCAGGGCGATGACCCCCAGATGTGGGACATGTTGGTCCGCATGGTCGATACGCAGGGCAAGGAGGTGCTGCCCGCCGAATTCATGGCCGCCGCCGAGCGCAACGATCTGCTGAAGAACATCGACCGCTGGGTCGTCGGCGCCTCCCTCTCCTTCGCCGCGCAGCGGCGGCCGCAGTGCCTCTTCGTGCGGCTTTCGAAAGATACCGCGCGCGACGCGACCTTCGTCGAATGGCTGGACGGACACATCCGCTCGAGCCGTGCCGAGCCGGCGCGGGTGTGCTTTCAGGTCCCCGAGGAAGTGGCGGCGAGCTTCCCGCAGGTGAGGATCCTCGCCGGCGGACTGCGCCAGCGCGGGTTCCGCTTCGCGCTCGAGAGCTTCGGCTCCGGCCGCGATCCCCAGGGGATGCTCGATTCGGTGCCGCTCGACTTCGTGAAGATCGACGGCGCTCTCGTCCAGGCCCTGGCGCGCGACTCGCAGCTGCAGCAGCGCGTGCGCACCCTGGTCGAGTCGGCGACCAAGCGCAGCGTTCAGACCATCGCGGAGCGCGTCGAGGACGCCAACACCATGGCCGTGCTCTGGCAGCTCGGCGTCCAATTCATCCAGGGCTACTTCGTCAACGCTCCCGAAGAAGTCGTGATGGGTTAAGTATGCGTTGATTGGCCGAAACCGGCCTGCGGCCGTTTCGGCGAGCGCGCCATTTGGCTCATTCAACCCCGCGGGCCAAGGGCGGCCTTGGCCCGCTCAATGGTTCGCTTTCGGGCTAGCCCTCGGAAGGGGGCAGCACGGCCTCGAGCCTTTCGACCTTTCTCGGCCAGCCGCGCGGCAGCACGGCGCCACGTTGGGCGCGCTGGCCGCGATAGGCCTTGAGATCGCCCCACTCCAGCGTCTTCTGCTTCTCGCCCGCCCAGAGGACGAGGGAGCCCTTCGGCGGCACCACCGCGACGCCCGTCATCAGCTCCTCGCGCGCGGCGGCCTTCTTGCCCGGGATGTCGTACAGCTTGTTGCCCTTGCCGCGCGGCATCTCCGGCACGTCGCCGATCGGGAAGACGAGCAGCTTGCCTTCGCTGCTCACCACCACCACCAGCGACTCCGGCGAGGGCACGAGCGCCGGCGGCAGAACCATGGAATTCTCCGGCACCGTGAGCACGGTCTTGCCGGCACGGCGGTCGGTGATCAGCTCCTTCAGGCGCACCGTGAAGCCGTAACCGGCGTCGCTCGCGAGCAGCCAGAGATCCTCGGGCTCGCCCATCATGACGCCGGCGAACTTGGCGCCGTCGGGCGGGTTGAGGCGACCGGAGAGTGGCTCTCCCTGGCCGCGCGCCGAGGGCAGCGAGTGCGCCGGCAGCGAATACGTCCGCCCCGTGCTGTCGATGAATATCGCCTGCTGCAGGCTCCTGCCGCGCGCCATCGACTGGAAGCCATCGCCGCTCTTGTAGGAGAGAGAATGCGGGTCGATCTCATGGCCCTTGGCGGAGCGGACGAAGCCGCCCGTCGACAGCACCACCGAGACCGGCTCGTTGGCAATGAGGGTGGTCTCGTCGATCGCCTGCGCGGCCTCACGCTCGATGATGCGGGTGCGCCGGGCGTCGCCGTGCTTCTCCGCATCCTCGCGAATCTCGCTGGCGACCAGTTTCTTCAATCGCGCCTTGCTCTTCAGCAGGGCCTCGAGATCCTCGCGCTCGGCGGCGAGCTGCTTCTGCTCCTCGCGGATCTTCATTTCCTCGAGCTTGGCGAGGTGGCGCAGCCGGGTGTTGAGGATCTCCTCCGCCTGCTCTTCCGAAAGCTTGAAGCGCTTCATCAGCACCGGCTTCGGCTCGTCCTCGCGGCGGATGATCCGGATCACCTCGTCGAGGTTGAGATAGACGACGAGCAGGCCTTCCAGGATGTGCAGTCGCCTGTTGACCCGCTCCAGCCGGTGCTGGAGGCGCCGCGTGACGGTGGCGATGCGGAAGTCCAGCCATTCCGAGAGGATGGCTTTGAGCCCCATGACGCGCGGGCGCCCATCGAGCCCGATGATGTTGAGATTGACGCGGTAGTTGCGCTGCAGATCCGTCGTGGCGAAGAGGTGGTTCATCACCTCGACCACGTCGACGCGATTCGATCGTGGCACCAGCACCAGGCGCACTGGATTCTCGTGGTCGGACTCGTCCCTCACGTCCTCCACCATTGGCAGTTTCTTCGCGCGCATCTGCTCCGCGATCTGCTCCTGCACGCGGGTCGGAGAGACCTGGTGCGGGAAGGCGGTGATGACGACATTGCCGTCCTCGATCTCGTACGTGGCCCGCGCCTTGAATGAGCCGACGCCCTTCTCGTAGAACTCCTTGAGATCGCCGCGGGGGGAGATGATCTCCGCCCCCGTCGGCAGGTCCGGCCCTTTGACGTGCTTCATCAGCGCGGCGGTGGTGGCTTCGGGATCCTCGAGCAGGAGGATGCAGGCGGCCGCGACCTCACGCAGGTTGTGAGGCGGTATGTCCGTGGCCATGCCGACGGCGATGCCGGTCGTGCCATTCAACAGCAGGTTGGGCAGCCGCGCCGGCAGCATCGAGGGTTCCTCGCGCGAGCCGTCGTAGTTCGGCACCCAGTCGACGGTACCGTCGGAGAGCTCGGCGAGCAGCACCTCGGCGTAGCGCGCGAGCTTGGCTTCGGTGTAGCGCATCGCCGCGAACGACTTCGGGTCATCCTGTGAGCCCCAGTTGCCCTGGCCATCCACGATCGGATAGCGGTAGGAGAAGGGCTGCGCCATGAGCACCATGGCCTCGTAGCAGGCGGTATCGCCGTGCGGATGGAACTTACCCAGCACGTCGCCGACGGTCAGCGCCGCCTTCTTGTGCTTGTTGGCCGCGGCGAGGCCGAGCTCGCCCATGGCGTAGATGATGCGCCGCTGCACGGGCTTCAAGCCGTCGCCGATCGCGGGCAGGGCGCGATCGAGAATGACGTACATCGAGTAGTCGAGGTATGCCTTCTCGGTGAAAGTCCGCAGCGGCTGCCGCTCTACGCCTTCGAAGTTGAGTTCCTGGTCTTGCATTGCAATGGTCTACTGTACTGCGGTTACACCTGGACGTCCGCCAGGTTGCCCTTCTGCTCCAGCCAGTCGCGCCGGTCGCCGGCGCGCTTTTTGGCGAGCAACATGTCCATCAGCTGATCGGTATTGTCCTTGCCGTCGATCGTGAGTTGCACGAGCCGCCGGGTGCGCGGATCGATCGTGGTCTCGCGCAGCTGCGCGGGATTCATCTCGCCCAGGCCCTTGAAGCGCGTGACGGTGGGCTTGGTGCGCGGGCTTTCCTTCTCGATGCGCTTGAGGAGCTGATCGCGCTCGCCGTCGTCGAGCGCGTAATACACCTGCTTGCCGGCATCGATACGGTAGAGCGGCGGCATGGCTACGTAGACGTGCCCGTTCACCACCAAAGGACGGAAGTGCCGCAGGAAGAGCGCGCACAGGAGCGTCGCTATGTGCTGACCATCGGAGTCGGCGTCGGCGAGGATGCAGATCTTGTGGTAGCGGAGTTGACTCAGATCCTGGGCCCCCGGATCGACGCCGAGCGCGACGCTGATGTCGTGGACTTCCTGGGAGGAGCCGATCTCGCCGGGCTCCAGCTCCCAGGTGTTCAGGATCTTGCCGCGCAGCGGCATGATGGCCTGGAAATCCTTGTCGCGCGCCTGCTTGGCGGAGCCGCCGGCGGAGTCGCCTTCGACCAGGAAGAGCTCGGAGCGGCGCGGCTCCTGGCTGGTGCAGTCGGCGAGCTTGCCGGGAAGCGCGGGGCCGCCGGAAATGCGCTTGCGCACGACCCGCTGGGCGGCCTTGGCCCGTTCCTGGGCGTTGGCGATCGCGAACTGCGCGATGCGTTCGCCGGCATCCGGATGGCGGTTGAGCCAGAGCGCCACTGAGTCGCGCGCGAAGCCTTCGACGAGGCCGGCGGCATCGCGCGAGGCGAGGCGCTCTTTCATCTGGCCGGCGAACTGCGGCTCGTGGATTTTCACTGACAGGACGTAGTTCGCCTTTCCCAGACGTCCTCGGGGGTGAGCTTGACGCCCCGCGGCAAGAGATTGCGGAACTCACAGAACTCGCGCACCGCCTGCGCGACGCCCGATCGCAGGCCGTTGACGTGGGTGCCACCCTCGGTCGTCGGAATCAGATTGACGTAGCTCTCGCCGATCGCGGCCTCCGCATTGGGCGCCCACAGGAGGGCGAAGTTCACCGCGTCGCTCTCCTCCTCGCGCTGGCCGGTGATCGGCTCGTTGGGCAGCCGCTCGTTATCGGCCAGCTCTTCGATGAGGTAGGCGCCGAGGTCGCCGGTGTAGAACCACTCATCCTTCTCGCCGGTGGCCTCGTTGGTGAAGGTGATGCGCAGGCCGGCGCAGAGCACGGCCTTGGCCTTCAGGGTGTGCTTGAGCTGGGGAACGGAGAACTTGTCGGAGTCGAAGAACTTGGGGTCGGGCCAGAAGCGCACCGTCGTGCCGGTATTGCGCTGGCCGACGCTGCCGACCACTTCGAGCTTGGAATGGACTTTGCCGTCCTTGAAGCTGATGTTGTATTCCTTGCCGCCGCGCTTGATCCAGCACTCGAGGTGCTTGCATAGCGCGTTGACGACGGAGACGCCGACGCCGTGCAGGCCGCCTGAGAATTTGTAGGTCTTGTCGGAGAACTTACCGCCGGCATGCAGGCGCGTGAGGATGAGCTCGACGCCGCTCACCTTCTCCTTGGGGTGGATGTCGACGGGCATGCCGCGGCCGTCGTCGGCGACTTGCAGCGACCCGTCCTTGAAGAGCGTCACGTCGATCTGCTTGCAGTAGCCTGCGATCGCTTCGTCGACGCTGTTGTCGACGACCTCGTGGGCCAGGTGGTTGGGCCGCGAGGTATGGGTGTACATGCCCGGGCGGCGGCGCACGGGCTCCAGGCCGCTCAGGACTTCGATGTCGGAGGCAGTATAGGAGCTGTTCATCGGATCAAGAAAAGGGGATCTGGCAGCAGAAGGCGCGAATCTTACCCCGTCGGGCCCGGAGCGCATCACAAAAAGGCTCCTGGCCAGAACGCCGTTAGGCGCGTCGCTCTGGCCATCCGTGGCGGCAGGGCACCCGGCCCGCGCGGTCCCGCGCGGGCGTTCGCCGCATGCGGCGAACCCCTGTAGGCTCGCGGATCGCCGTCCTGGCGATCAGCGTCTGGCAACGAGTATTTTGCGCTGCGCTCCTACTTCAAATCCGCAGCGAGTGCGGCTCTTACGGGCTCGGGAACCGGATCTACGGAATGCCGGTAGCGGTCGTGATCCACGCCGGCCGCGAGTGCTGCTCCGCTCTTCAGCGCGGCGATCATGGGCGAGGTGAGCTCGAAGCGCAGGAAGTGCACTGCGGAAGTTTTCTCAGCGGTCTCGCGCTCCAGGTCTTCGTCGGCGATTGCATACACACGGTCGTGGCCGAGCACTTGGACCCAGCAACGGTCTTCGAGGCCGATTAGGAGCGCCAGCTGGCGCTGGCGCTCGGTGACGTCGGGGAACTCGATGAGAAGGGTCGCTTTCCAGTTGCTGCCGTCGGGGATGAGGGGATTGTAGGCGTCGAGCTCGTCGCGGATGCCTTCGGGCTCGAAGATGCGCTCGGCGCGCAGCATCTCCTGCACCTGGTACTGCATGGTGAGCCGGTCTTCGAAGGACCAGGTGACGTTGGGGCCGACGGCCAGCTTGCGATTGCGCTTGTGCTCGAGCACGCGGGCGCGGAACGCGGGGCGCTCGCGCGCGTAGAGCTCGAGGCTCATCAGGTCGGGGGCGGTGAGCTTGTCCATGGCGCGCTCCGGAGCAATGGGGGTGCCGTGTCAGATTCCGTAGGCGAGCCGCAGGAGGCTGAGCGGATGCTCGGGCTCGCCGCCGCCCTCGAGGCCG
>Ga0134128_10000821_pt1 | contig 42055 bp, 35 predicted proteins | sample KB31754_FD_96462 | JGI IMG/M metagenome (GOLD analysis project Ga0134128, IMG submission 96462) | Terrestrial soil microbial communities with excess Nitrogen fertilizer from Kellogg Biological Station, Michigan, USA - KB3-175-4 | ecosystem: Environmental > Terrestrial > Soil > Unclassified ...
TACGTCGGCTCCGATACCCGCGTCGGGCAGTGCGGCGCGGATGGCCGTAGTCCGCTCGGCATAATGCCATGGCCGGTAGCGGCGGTGCATCCTGCGCAGAATCGTGTCCGAGCCGGATTGCAGCGGCAGGTGCGCGTGCGGCGCGAGTCGCGGATGCCGGCCAATGGCGTATTCACGAAAGAGCGCCAGCAGGGCCGGAGTCCAGTCCATCGGCTCGACCGAGCTGATGCGAAGGCGCGGCAGGCCGGTTCTGGACAAGATGGCCGCGACCAGATCGGTGAAGTTCCTTGTCGGACTAAGGTCGCGCCCCCAACGCCCAAGATTGATTCCGGAGAGGACCAGTTCCTTTCCTCCGCTTTCGACGAATGCCTGAATTTCTTCCAATACGCGATGCGGCGGCATCGATCGGCTGTTTCCCCGGATCGAAGGGATAATGCAGAATGTGCAACGATTGCCACAGCCATCCTGAATCTTGAGAGATGGACGGGTCCGGTGGCTGGACTGGCCGATGGTCATGCGAGCGGTGGCCGATGGTGGGGCTGAAGACAATTGAAAATCGCTATGCGCGAAAATATCTCCGGATAGAAAAAAAGGGCGAACAGGGTTTGCTATGTGCTCCGATTGCAAAGCCGTAAGCGGCACGAAACCGGCAGAAATCCCGGCCGCCGCCCCTACAGCGACGGATGCAACCTGGTTCTTGTGACTATTGCCGATGACCGCAGAAACCCCAGGCAGTTGAGCAATTTCCTCCGGCGCCCGCTGTGCGTAACAGCCAGTCACAACGATGCGGCTGCTCGGATTTTTTCGCAGGACACGGCGAATGTACGCACGGGCGTCACGGTCGGCCTCGGCGGTAACGGTGCATGTATTTACTACTACGACGTCGGCGTGTTCGATGCCATTGGAAGGAAATGAACCGAACCCTTCCATCTGCGCCGCGATGGCGTCGCCGTCCGCCTGGCTGGTGCGGCATCCGAAATTTTCGATATGATACCGGGCCACCGCCCAGTGTAACAAGCGGTGGAAAAGTTGATTCCGGTCTGGCGGGGGCATCGACAGAAGCGGTGGAATTGGCTTACATTGATTGCGTGTACAGAAGGGAACTTTGATAAACATGAAACGCCGCATTCTGTTGGTGGACGATGAACCTGCAATCCTGCTTACATTGAAGGCTCTCCTGGATATTCACGGTTTTGATGTGGAGACCGCATCCTCCGCGCGGGACGCAAAGGCGAAGTTGCGCAATTCCACCTTTCATATGGTGATTACCGATATGAGAATGGAAAATAACGAGGCTGGTCTTGAGGTGGCGCGCGCGGCGAAGGCGGCCGAATACCAACCGGCGGTCGCGTTGCTGACGGCATTCCCGATGAGCGACGATACGTGGCGCGAGGAAGGCGCCGATGAAATGCTGGTGAAGCCGATGAATAGCCACGCCTTGATCCGCCAGCTGGAAGCGCTTCTGGTCGCGCATGAAGATCGCAAGAGGCCGGTGGAGAAAGTGTCTACGCTGGCTGCCTCCGAGGGCAAAGATCGGCGCAAAAGTGCGGCCCGCACCTCGGCGGCACGCACGTAGCGAGTCGCCTGTCAAACTTCAAGTCCGACGGAACGCATCAACTTAAGGGCGTTCGTCGTTGAAACAACTCCGGGAGTCAGGCGGTAGTCGAAGCGCAGCTCGCCGTTTTCAAATCTATCTTCAAAGTGGAAGTTGGCGGCTTGTCCAGCCATCCCCTCCGCGATCTCCGCCAGCGCCAGATCGTGCGTTGTGACAAGTCCAATTGCGCCGCGGGAGAGCAGGGTTCGCACGAACGATTCGGTTCCTGCACGCCGATCGTGGGAATTTGTGCCCGACAATAATTCATCCAGCAAAAACAAAACCGGAACCTCGGCCTGACTTTGTTCGTCGATCTGTTTTAAGCGCATAATCTCCGCATAAAAACGGGAGAGACCGCCTTGAAGCGAGTCGAGAATGCAGATCGACGCGGTCACGGTGAGTCTGGACAATACCATTTTGCGGGCGCGAACCGGCGCTCCAGCCTGGGCTAGGACGACGTTCACGCCAACGCTTCGGATGAAGGTGCTTTTCCCGGCCATATTCGGACCGCTGATTACCAAAAGCTGAAGTTCGTCATCGAGCTTTAGATCGTTCGCAACCGCACGGGAGACTGGAAGCAGTGGGTGAGAAAAGGCTTCTGCGTGCAAGCTGGGGCCGTGCGCGACGAAAACCGGAAACGGGTCCTGGGGATGTTCATAGGCGTAACTCGCCAGGGAATTCAACGCTTCTATCTCGCCGACAACCGCGAGCCAGCCACGTACGGATGGACCGTACCGGGTCCGCCATGCCTCTATGATCGCCGCGCATTGAGCGGTCCAGAAGAGGAATGGATCAAGGCTTTTCACAAACAAATTGTCGCGAGAATCCAGCCATTCCACCCGTTGCCGCAGTCGGCAAATCACCTGGGATACAGGTTCTTTCTCAATTTTCAGGATAGCTTGCAAATCCGTCAGCTTTTTTGTGGTGAAGCTCTGCTCTTCGATCCGGCGGAAGACCGCTTCCAATAGATCCAGATCATGTGTGGCTTCTTCGATCGCAGACGCGGACTGATTTACCCGAAGATGAACCTTGTACGTGACAATCAGGTTCAACACCGTCATGCCAAGGGTGACCCAGCCCCAACCCAGGAACCACCAACCAGGCAGGCTGAGTACCCAGAGAACAGCCAGCGCAGGCGCAACGATTCCGGCGAATTTCGGATTGAGGCGGGTGCGTACCTCGCTCCATGCGATCAAGGCTTCCGGCCGAACGCCCACCTGGATAGCCTCTCCGGCAAGCGCCAGTTTTTCTCGAAAATCGAGGCGAGGTTGAAGCTCCTTCACCGCGTCCTGGCGGGCCAGTATTTCACCAATTGGAGCGGGGGAAAGCAGCCAGGCCGCAAGTGTCTCCTCCCCGGCGCGTGTGCGTGCGGTTGAAAGCAGTTCGAACATGCCTCCTTTGCCAAACAGGTCGAGATCGCGTGCGTAGGGATGGGAGGGATCGAGGAAGTGTTCGCCCTGTTGCCCGGTTCCCATCCAGCGATCTTCCAGGCGGGCCATTCCCTGCTGATACATAGCCTTCAGGCGTGCGCAGCGGTGAAGAGAGCGGAGCGTTCGTTCGTGGAGGACAAATAGGAAAACAACCGCAGCAACCGGCACGGAAAGGACAAAAATATAGCCGGGATAATATTTTGCGAGACCAACGGCGGCAATCAAGGTGAGCAGAATGGCGGCGAGCTTGGAGCCTGCAAGGACGTTGCTTTGCCTGAAAAAGCGAGCCTCCGCTGCCAGCAAAGCGGACAGTCGCCGGGCATATTCTTCGGCGGGATTGCTGGCTGTCGGTTCCATTCCGCAATTATCTCAAGCCGTCTTCGCCGTCCCAGAAAGTGGGGTCGTTCGGTTTCGAGGCGGCCATTCGTTCGATAGAAATTCAGTGATTGTTTTAAGACGGTACGGCAACGAAAACGGCATTATCAACAAAGATACCGGGAACCATCTGACAGCTCCTGCTCGTTAATTCTTTTGTCAGATTCCGGATGGCTCCTGGGCCCTATGCGATAAAACCAGCTGGCACTGTCATTTGCGTCACTGAAGTGAAGTTGGTTAGGAATAGGCGTAAGGCCGCCAGGCTCGCGAAATCCGATCCCATTCTTCTGCGTGCTTTTTCTCGCAGCAGAGCCAATCGGCAACCATACAGAGGGTAATGATGGCTTCGTTGCACGCATACAGTGCGTTAGCCGATTCTGCATCTGTGTACCTACGCCCAATGGCAATGCCGTTCTGATCCTCCGTGATGCGACGGCGCAGAGCAAGCGCGTTCTGATGGACGAAATTAGAGAGGCTCCGCCAGGTCTCTAGCAGCATGGCAAAGTTCCACATATTGGTGCAGCTTGGGGCCTTGCTCGGGCATGGCTTCTTCGAGTAGCTTGCCAACAATGCTCTGTACTTCTCGTAGTGCCCCGGTCATAGGTTCACCGATGGCGTCCTTCTCTGGAAAGAGCCACATCATTTCAGTATCGACAGCGCTCCGAAAGGCATTCAATAGGACGGAGGGCGTTACGGACTCCGCGGCCTCACTGACCGGCTTTAGGCTTGCAGTCAGCGCGGCTGCTTGCTCCGCCGTGGGGCCGTCGCCGTAGTACGCACCGAGGCTAGCCTCACGGGTCTTTATCAGCTCCGCATGACGGCAGACCAATTGGAATAACGATTCCCCGCTCTCAGGCATGTTGTGAGCGATCATACAACTTAACTACCAATGAATTGAAGGCAGGAGAAACTTCGGGGAACATCTCTTTAGGCGTGAAGCACCTGCCTTCTAAGCCGACGAACTATTCTGAACTTCTGAAATGGCGATATCAGGGCAATGCGCTCATTGACCGCTCCACTTGTGCACTGGACTTGGATAGGTGCTGGGGAAACGCGCTTTGATGACAAACCGTTGAATTTCACAGCGATTCGAAACGGTTGAGACCGACTCACCATCTACATTGTGCCGTCATTCGCTGATTTGTACCCGCATGTGTTACCATTACAGTACGCTCCAGTGATTTGGTTGTGAGCCGTTCTTGCCGCACAAAGGTAAGCCGTCCGCAGTTGCACCTCCCAAGCCTCTCCAGCGTGATCGCTCGCAGCCGATTTGGCGTTTCCGAGCGATGCGGCGAAGCGAAGCGCTTCCCCGAAGCAGCTGTCATGCGGCATTCCGAGGTCGTTTCGTTCTTCGTTATCGACCCCTAGAGATTTTCCGAAGCCTATTTTCTGAAAAACTCCGGCATCCCATCACGCTATTTTTTCTTTCCTGCTGCGGCACGAAGACCGCAGAGGCAAGCAGTGTGTTCCGTCCTGTGCAGCAGGTGCAAGGCGCAGCGGCGCGGAAACAAAGGAAAATTTTGACTCAATTTACAGATTTCACTCTTTTGCCGGCGCTTCAAAAGAAGCTGGCGCAGGCCAATTTCATTACCCCCACTCCGGTTCAGGCGGGCGCGATTCCTCCGGCGCTGGAAGGCCGCGATGTTCTGGCGACGGCGCAAACCGGAACCGGGAAAACACTCAGCTTTTTGATTCCGATTATCGAAGGTTTGCAAAAGACCTCGGCGAAACCGGAACAGAATCATGGCCAGAAACAAGGTCCTCAGGGCCGGGGAAAGAGTCCATTCGCCCTGGTGCTGTTGCCAACCCGCGAACTGGCGATGCAGGTCGAACAGGCTTATCGCAAGCTGGCGCTTGACACCGGATTGCAGCCCGCGCTGGTGGTTGGCGGTCTGTCTGAAGGTCCACAGTTGCAGGCGATCCGTCGCGGCGCGCGTCTGATCGTCGCTACTCCCGGCCGTCTCGAAGATTTTCTCCGGCGCAAGCTGGTCCAACTCGATCAGGTGCAGATTCTGGTGCTGGATGAAGTGGACCGGATGCTGGATATGGGATTTCAGCCGGCGATCAAACGCATTGTGGCGGCGCTGCCCACGCAGCATCAGACACTTTGCTATTCTGCGACGCTGGAATCGCCGGTGAAAGAAGTTGTACGGGATTATCTGAAGAACCCCGCGCGGGTTGAGATTGGTTCTGTACTGAAGCCGGCAGAAAACGTTCGACTGCAGACTTTCGAAGTCCCGACGGACAAGAAACTGCACTTGCTGGAGCATCTTCTACGCTCGGAACTGGGCAGCTTTCTGGTATTCGTCCGCACCAAGCATGGAGCAGATCGGGTAGCGAAAAAGCTGAACCAGTCCGGATGGAATGCGACCAGCATTCACGGAGACAGGACTCAGTCGCAGCGTACTGCAGCACTGCGCAGCTTTTCGCAGGGACAACACCGGATATTAGTGGCGACCGACGTAGCTGCTCGCGGCATTGATGTGGCGCACGTTGCGCATGTCGTGAACTACGATATGCCGAAGATGGCGGAAGACTTTGTCCATCGTGTTGGCCGCACGGGCCGCGCATCGAAGAGCGGTGTCGCTTCGACGTTTGCAGCCCCGGAAGAACGCGGGGACCTGCGGCGGATCGAACGCGCTTTGAAGATCACGATGGAGCGTTTCCGGGTGAAGGTTCCGCTACCGGCATAAGCAGCATCCCCAAACACAGAGATGGCGTTCCTTCCGGAGCGCCATTTTTATCCACCCGAAACGTTTAGAGCAGTTTTCCTGTTGCTATAGATCGCATTCATCATCGAAATGCCGTTTTTCTTAAGGAAAAACGGCGTCGAGATCTTCGCTTCGATATGCCCCTACAGGAAAACTGCTCCATCATTTCGCCCGGCGAGCGGCGGTTCATCATAATCGGAATCTCGCTTCGCATGGATGCGTTCCCGCCCGCATGCGCGTTGAGAATCGCGCATGGAATAAAGAATCGCTGCGTCTCTCGACCGCCTGAAGCTATGGAAGCGCCTGGACGCGAGTAATTCGGCACTTCGCACTTTTCCGCGTCGGTGTTTTGATCTCGGCATTGCTTCCGTCGATGATGAAATCAACCGAGGAGCCGACGGGAAAGTTGGTTGCGTTTGTGCTGTGGTCCTGCGATGTGCGGCATTGATAGCTGTTTACCACGGTATCGATCGAAAAGTCGTATTGCTGGTGTTTCTTTTTTGCGGGAGCGAAATTGGTGGGTTGCAGGTCTTTGATGATACCTGTGTTCTTTTGTTTCGCGGCCAGGGCAGGCAGCCCCATCAGGACGATAATCGCAATCGATGCCAGTTTTTTCATTATTTTCTCTCCAGTCTTTACCGGATGGCCGATGTTAGTCCAGCTTGAACCCGCCCAGTGCAATTGCCGCAACCAGTACCGGAAATCCAAGTGATAGGGATTATAGGGTGACCCGGGATTGTTTGTCAGGCTGACATTCTCCGGGGCGTTCCCGTATACTGACTGAAGCCATAAAACTGTTTTTAGACGGGACTTACCATGCCGAAGTTGAAGACGCACAAAGGCGCGGCCAAGCGCTTTAAGAAGACCGGAACGGGTCGGGTAAAGCGTGGCCAGGCCTTCATGCGGCACATTCTGACGTCAAAGGAAACCAAGACGAAGCGCCATTTAGCCGCGTCCGCCATGGTCTCTGATGCCGACTTGCCAAAAGTGCTGCGCATGATTCCATACGCCTGATCGGCTTTTTTTGAAAGCCAAGGGCTCGCAAGCCGGTCAATAAGATTGCTTTGGGGCCCCCGAATTTCGATTTCGCGAGATCAGAGCAAGACAAGCGAGTGAAGAGGCGATCGGGTTTGAAAAACCTTCCTGCCTCCAGCCGCGACAATATACGCATTTGGGAAACACAAAAAGGAGAAACCTACCATGCCTCGCGTAAAACGTGGCAATAAACGCAAAGAGTACCGCAAGAAGATTCTAAAGCGCGCCAGCGGCTACTTCCTTACGAAATCCAAGCTGTATCAGGCTGCGGAAGAGGCCGTCGAGCGCGGTCTGAAGTTTGCCTACCGCGGTCGCCGCGAAAAGAAGCGCCAATTCCGGTCGTTGTGGATTGTCCGTATCGGCGCTGCCGCCAAGCTGAATGGGCTGAGCTATTCGCAACTGATCCATGGCCTGAAACTGGCCGGTGTCGAGTTGGACCGCAAGATTCTGGCCGAGATCGCGGTGAAGGATGCTGCCGGTTTTACCGCTCTCGCAGAGCAGGCGAAAGCTGCGATCGGCAAAGCTGCTGCATAACGTTTATCGGAATCGTAGAAAAGGCGCATCTTTCGAGATGCGCCTTTTTTGCTTTTCGAGGGGGATGCCAGATCAAATCCGGCGGCGGTTGTACAAGAAATCCCCGGCGGCAATGATAGTAATCAGCGCAATGATGCCTTGCGAAATGACGCAATAAAGACACCAGACCTCCAAAATCGAAGCCTCGATGTGAGAAAAATAGAGGGCGAACAGCAGTCCGGCCAGGGCGAAGATCAGCACCCAACGCCGCTGGCGAAACAACGCCAGCAGCGCAATCAGAAGATATCCGGCAACGCCGACGGCGGCCACGGGCACTCCGTGGATCATGGAATAGCGACTGTGATTGACGATTCCGCAGTCCCAGTGGGCGTTGATGTCGCAGGGTTCAGTGGACGTGGAATAGTGGACGCGCCATGCCAGCGATGACACGACGATGCCTGCAACGGCCAGCAGAAAAATAATTGTCCGCAAGGTACTTTTCCCTCCCCTCCGATTTGACCACGCCGCGAACCGTTCCCGCACCCCTTTCTAATTATTTTGGGATCGGCGTATCGACTCTCTCTCATTTATCCTCAACAAAGCAATGTCTTCTACGTCCATTCCAACTTTACAGAGCTACGCGTCCGATCAGCTCGACAAGGCCTTCAAAGAACTTGGCGCGGAGCTGGATCACGAAACCGCCGCCCTTCGAACGCCAGAAGATCGGGAGCAATTTCGTCTGCGCTGGCTGGGACGGAAGCAAGGCCGCCTGAAGAGTATCAGCGATGCATGGTTGAAGACCGCGCCCCTGGAGGCCCGAAAAGCGCTCGGCATACATTTCAATCAACTGAAGCAGCAGATTGAACAGGCATTGGAATCCGGCTCTGCAGCGGATCAAGCGCCCGCGACGGTTACGGATTCGATTGACACTACGCTGCCCGGGATTCGTCCCGGCCACGGCGCGGAACATCCTCTGATCCGGACCATGCATGAGATTGTGGGCGTCTTTGAACGCATGGGATATTCCGTTGGGGTGGGGCCGGAAGTTGAAACCGATTATTACAATTTCGAATCGCTGAATTTCCCCCCGGACCATCCCGCGCGCGATACCCAGGACACGCTGGTGATTGCTGGGCAGGAACAGAAGCCGCTGCGCGACCGGTTGTTGCTGCGAACGCATACTTCACCGGTGCAAATCCGCACGATGGAACAGCAGCCGCCGCCGGTGCGGATTGTCATCCCTGGAAAAGTTCACCGTAACGACGCGGCCGACGCGACGCACTCACCCATCTTCCATCAGGTAGAGGGATTGTGCGTGGATGAAAACATTACCTTCAGCGATCTGAAGGGCACGCTGGACCACGCAATGAAAGAATTGTTTGGTTCGAGCGTCCGCACCCGATTTTTCCCTTCATTCTTTCCATTTACAGAACCCAGTGCCGACGTGCAGATCAGCTGCATTTTTTGCGGCGGCAAGGGCTGCCGCAAATGCAAACACTCCGGCTGGATCGAGTTGCTTGGCTGCGGCATGGTAAATCCGACGGTGTTTGAATTTGTTCGCGGCAAGCAGCCGGCGTATGACCCGAAAAAAATTTCCGGCTTTGCCTTCGGCATGGGTGTCGATCGGATCGCGATGATGAAATATGGCATCAGCGATATTGGCCTGCTGTATTCCGGCGATCTGCGTTTTCTGGAGCAGTTCGCATGAAGATACTTTCCGCGTGGCTGCGTGCCTATTTGCCGAATCTCACCGTTACCGATCGCCAACTGGCCGACGATCTGACCTTGCGAGGGATCGCGGTTGAAGGCGTGTTTGACCTGGGCGCGAAAGACGGGGGCGCAGGCAAGGGCTGCTTGTTCGAGACGGACATCACGACGAATCGGGTTGATGCCATGAATCACTATGGCGTTGCGCGCGAGGCCGCGGCGATTTACGACATTCCGTTGACGCCATTGGACGCTTCGTTGCCGTCCGCGAAACCCACCAAGCAGCCCTATCCAGTGCGCATTGAAGCGCCCGATCTTTGCGGCCGTTTTACGGCGCGGGTGCTGCGGAATGTAAAGATCACTGCATCGCAGGGCGAAGTTGCGGAGCGATTTGCATTGCTGGAGCAAAAGCCGATCAGCAACGCTGTCGATGCCACCAACTTTGTGACCCTGGCGATGGGCCATCCGACGCACGCGTTCGATCTCGACAACCTGGAAGGCGGCATCGTGGTTCGCCGCGCTCGCGCCGGAGAACGCCTCAAGCTGCTGGATGGGACCGAACGCACGCTGGCAGCGGACGATTTAGTCGTGGCCGACGAGAAAAAGGCGCTGGCGCTGGCCGGGGTGATGGGCGGCTGGGACACCATGATTACCCCCGACACCAAAAACATTCTTGTCGAGGCCGCGTGGTTTGACCCGAGTACGGTGCGGCGCTCGTCACGGCGGCACGGCTTGCATACCGATGCGTCGCATCGCTTTGAACGGGGCGCGGATTTTTCTGCTCCGCCGGTCGCCTCTGCGTTGGTCAGCCGCTTGATTTTGGAGGCGGGTGGAGAAATTGAAGGCGAGCTGGTGGATGCCGTGATAGCGGAAGCTGCCGAGCGTACGTCGGGCCGGCCGGCGATTTCGCTGCAGTTGAGCGAAGTGAGCCGTATTTTAGGAAAGACGGTCGAACGCCAGCCCATCGAAGCCAAGACGGTGGAGCGCTACCTGACAGCTTTGGGCGCGCAGGTACAAAAGGCCACGCCGGGAGCGTATGCGGTCAAATTGCCCAGCTGGCGGCTCGATCTGGCGCAGGAGATCGATCTAATTGAAGAGATTGCGCGGTTGCATGGCTATAACCGCTTCGCCAATACGCTGCCTCCATTCGCGGGCACTGTGGTCCAATTGCCGTGGGCAGCGAAGGAGCGCGTGCTGCGTCGAAATCTTCTCGCGGCGGGATACACCGAAGCTGTCGGCAGCACTTTTTGCTCTGCCAACGATGCCATCACCTTTGCTGCGCAGCCAAACACCTATGTCCAGCTAGGCAATCCGCTCAGCGAAGAGGTTGGCTGTCTACGACCCTCTCTGCTGCCTGGAATGCTTGCCATGCTGATTCATAACCTGAATCGCGAAGTGGATAATGTCCGCTTATTTGAAATGGGCACGGTCTTTACATTGCAGTGGAGCGCGAGTCGCGCTCCCATCGATCAAGTGGTGGAAAGGCCATCGTTGGCGATCGGGGCCACGGGCGCCGCATTTGCCGCACATGCGACGACGGCTGCGCGGGAATACAGTTTTTACGATTTGAAGGGGATTGCCGAGGAACTGCTCTCGAATTTTGCCACGGAACGGATTTACTTCGATGCGTTTCGCGATCCAGGCGGATTGATGCCGCCGTGGCTGCATCCGGGAAGGTCTGTGCGTGCGGTGGCCAACGGCGAGACCATTGGATTTTTCGGGCAGCTTGCGCCCCAGGAATCGCAGAACCGCAAATCGCGGCAGACGGTATTCGTCGGGGAGTTCGACCTGGAACGTCTGTACAGCCTGGCGTTGCGCAGCCCGATTGCACGCGAGCTTTCGCGGTATCCGGCGGTGGTACGGGATTTTTCATTTCTGTTTCCACCCACAGTGCAGTGGCGGCAGATTGCCGAAGCCATTCATTCACTTGACATAGCGGAGATGCGCAGTTTGCGGCCGCTCGAAATCTTTCGGGATAAAAAGATCGCAGCATCGGACGGAGTACCCAGCGGCTATTCCATGCTGGTGCGGGCTGAGTTTCAGGCGCCGGATCGCACCCTGCGGCTGGAAGAGCTGCAGGCCTGGGCGCACAAAATTTTTGCCGCATTGATGGAACTGGGCGGGCAGCCGAGGTTTCCCGCCGAACTGCTCTAAGCGGTTTTTCGCGGCTGTCCGAAAAGATTTCATTGCTTCCCTTCTTGTTTCCCTCGTGCGATGGCGCTGGACCAATTTCCTGTCAATGTACAGTTCTGGAAAGAAGTTCACGCATCCGTTCCCCAAAGAACGGATGCACATCGTAGCGGCTCGCTCCTTATTGCAACAGGAAAACTGGTCTATACTGCGCGAAGAGCATCTTACTTATTTGTGATGGCGATTATGGCAAAAGAGCAGGAATTGACGGTGGCGGCAGATACATTTGCCGCTTTGGAGCAGCGCGTGGTGCGCGCAGTGGATTTGTTGAATCGCGAGCGGGAACAGCGCATGAACGCCGAAAAACAGCTAACCAATTTACGGGAAGACCTGGAAGCGCAGCACTCTCAAACCGAGATGCTCCGAAAAGAAATCGATGAGCTGCACAAGGAACGCGAAACGGTTCGTACTCGCGTCGAACGACTGATGTCCTCGCTCGACGCCATTGAAGCTTCTTAATCAAGGTGTTTACAGAAGAACGAAACCAACGGAATCGGGGGGAGTATGAATCAAGGCGAGATGCAAAAAGATCTCCCGCAGGACCATTCGGAAAATACTGAAAGCGAGCCCGAAAAGGCTGCGGAGCAGCCGGCAGTGCCTCATTGCAATCTTGTGGTCGATATTTACGATCAGATGTACCATCTGCGCGGACCCGATCCAAAATATCTTCAACAACTTTCAGCGTTAGTGGATGCAAAAATGCGCGCGGTGGCGCAGCATGGCACTACGGTCGATTCGCTCCGGGTCGCAGTGCTGGCGGCGCTGAACATTGCGGACGAACTGGTGACATTGCAACACCAACAGGACACGCTGGCGGGCAACGTCGCGCTCAACCTGAAATCGCGCACCGAGACCTTGGCCGAGATGCTGGATGCTGTTCTTGAAGGCAACCGTAAGGCGGGTTGATAAAAATGGATCGATTCGACATTGCCGAAGAATTGAAGAAGATTCGCTCTCGGGAGGCAGATGTCAGCTCAACGACTCTGCTGAAAACCGATACGCTGCGTGTCGTACTGATGGCGCTGAAATCCGGGGCGCAATTGCATGAACATCACGCCGATGGAAGGCTTGTGCTGCAGGTGCTCGATGGGGAAATTGAATTCAAAGCCGAGAATGCGAAACAAGTATTGAAAGCAGGAATGATCGTAAGCGTCGAGGCGAAGACGCTTCATTCGGTCCGCGCCCCAAGTGAAGCGGTCCTGCTGCTTACCATCGCATGGCCGCAACCGGACCCGTCAAAAACAGATACGCACCGAAATATCGGATACAGATAAGCCTGGCGACCTTGATACGACCTGCACTCCAAACATTTTTGGATGACGAGCCAGAGGTTGCATGGGAATGCGATGCAATCGACTGCCGACCGGCATTTCTCCGGCTTGCCAACTGGAGTGATGCCGGTTAGCATCCATGTAGAAACCGGCCTGCAAAGCAGGTGCGGTGGTTAACGCTGGTTGAACCTACATTCATTGAACAGGGAACTTGACTCGTATATTTGGCTCGGTGCGCAGTGTCCGCCAGTCCGGAATGCCTAAAGAGCCTCGGCGGGTTCCCACCGTCTTAGGACGGGTTCACCGGCGCATCACTGTACGGCCCCGTGGGTCGGCTTTCTATTTTGACGCATTTTCACAAATGCTGTGGAGTGGTGAGTTCCTATTCCGTGCAGCCGTTCTTTAACGGAACGGTCGCGCCAAGATTCCCGACGACTTTACACCTTTTGTGAAAATGCTATAGGTCGATCGCAAAATTTCCTTTGACCTGCCAGTGTATCCACGTCTATTTCAGTTCGGGCCAGTCGCAGTGCCCACCTACGGTGTTTTTGCCGCGGCGGCCCTGATCGCAGGGTTGACGCTTGCCACGCGAGTGGCGGCCAGGCTGGGCCTTCAACCCAACCAGGTATGGAACTTCGGTCTGACCGGTGTATGCAGCGCCGTGATCGGTTCGCGGCTGCTGCTGATTTCCGGCAACTGGCACGATTTTGTCGCCTATCCAATGGTGATGCTCACCATTCCGGTTCCACGAACGACAGATACTGTTCTGCTGGAGATTGGACTGGGCATCTTCGCTGGCCTGCTTTATCTGACCCTGAAAAAAATGCCGTGGCTGCGCGCCCTGGATGCCGCTGCCCCCGGCTGGGCCCTGGGCCAGGCGATTTTAATGCTCGGATGTTTTTTGGCCGGTTGCGACTATGGTCTTCCTACAGCGATGCCCTGGGGCGTGGCATTTCACAGTCGATGGGCATTGCTATGGAATGGCACGCCGCTAGAGACTCGCTTGCATCCGACGCAACTATATTTTTTCCTGCTCCAGGCTCTGCTTTGCCTGGGATTGCTCTGGTGGCTGCCGCGCCGCAAACAAGCTGGAGAGATGGCGGGCATCTGGCTGCTGATATCCGGCCTCGCGCAGTTTTTTCTCGATTTTTTTCGCGGCGACAACCGGCCAATGATTCTGGGAGACGCGTTGTCGCTGATGCAGGCGATCGACTTCTGCATGGTTGTCGCCGGAGCGGTGCTTTTGCTGCGGCATTCGTCGTTGAGGGAAATTGAATACGCCCAGGAGGATGTGTGAGAAAAACTTCGGGGCAACGGAAACCGGAAGACGATTTGCGCGAGGAATTCGATCCCGATTGTGAAGAATCTTCCGCGGACGCGAAGCGAGAATTCTTGATCGACGACGCCAGTGCCGGTCATCGACTCGATCAATTTTTGACGGCGCAGCTTCAGGACGTCAGCCGGGCGCGGGTGCAACAACTGATTGAACAGGATCGGGTGCAGGTCACTGGGCCGGATGGAGTTGTCCGGCCAATAAAAGCCGGCATGAAGCTGCGTTCGAAGGAAACCGTGACAGTCACAGGCGAGGCTATGGCAGCGCCTCTGCGCGCAGAGCCGGAGGCGATCCCGCTCAATATCGTGTATGAAGACGAATTTCTCGCGGTGGTCAATAAACCGGCAGGAATGATGGTGCATGCGGGATCGGGCGCAACCGACAGCGCCAGGAATCGCGGCACGCTGGTGAACGCGCTGCTGCATCACATGGCTCGCCTTTCCGCGACCGGCGGCCCGCTGCGGCCCGGCATCGTGCATCGCCTCGACAAACAAACCAGCGGATTGATACTTGTCGCCAAGGACGACAGCGCACATCGCCGCCTGGGAGAGATGTTCGCGCGGCGCCAGGTACACAAGACCTATCTCGCCCTGGTGCATGGAATGGTCAAGCTGGATCGGGGGACAATCGATCATTCGATCAGCCGCGATCAGCAGCGTCGCACGCGGATGACAACCCGCCGCATGGGCGGCAGAACAGCCCTATCGCATTATCAGGTGCGGCAGCGGTTCAATTCGCGCTACGGCCACTTCACCTTGCTGGAAGTGAACATCGAAACGGGGCGAACCCATCAGATCCGGGTTCACCTTTCTTCCATCGGGCACCCAGTGGTGGGCGACACGCTTTATGGGGCGCCACAGCAAATTCTGCCTCGTCTGGAAGCGCCGGTGACGCGGGTAGGGAGAGAAGCGGCTGTCCGCGATGCGATTACGCTGAATCGGAATTTCCTCCATGCAGCCCGCTTGCAGTTTACGCATCCCCAGACGGGGAAACAGCTTGAGTTCGAAGCGCCGCTACCGGGCGATTTAGACGATTGGCTGAAACGGCTGGCTTCCGATCCATCGCCGGGAAGTCCATCCGATGCCGCACTGATAAAATCGAGAAAATGAGCCGACAGGACCGAAAAAAGCCGAGCAACTGCATGGGTAGGGCTCTGCGAACACTCGCCGCAAGCTCCATCGCATGTATATTTCTGTGCGTTCCGGCCCTTGCGGAGAACGTCGCCGCAAGGCAGACGGCTCAAGCCACTATTCCATCGAACAAGACTCAGCCGGCTCCAGCAAACTCTCCGAACTCATTCCAAAAAACAGCCGAACCCGGACAGCCGCAACAGCAGCCGCAGCAGTCCACGCAGGAAACGGCGGTTACAGATCAGAACGGCGCCTATACGATTACTACGGTAGTCAATGAGGTCAACCTGATCTTTACCGTGACCGACAAACACGGGCACTTTATTCGCGACCTGAAGGAAAGCGATTTTTCCCTGCTGGACAATCAAATGGCGCCCGCCGAGGTTTACAGCTTTACCCAGGAGACGAACCTACCGCTGCGCGTCGGCCTGGTTATCGACACCAGCAGCTCGATCCGCTCGCGGTTCGAGTTTGAACAAAATGCGGCGGTTGAATTTTTGCTGTCGGTGTTACGACCGAAAATCGACAAAGCATTTGTGATGGGCTTCGATGTCACTCCCGATATCACGCAGGGCTATACGAACAATGGCGATCTGCTGAGCACCGGCATCCGCAAGCTGGCGCCGGGAGGCGGGACAGCCCTCTATGACGCGGTTTATTCCGCATGCCGCAATCAGATGCTGCCGCTGCATGGTCCACCCCTGATTCGCAAGGTCATCATTCTTCTCTCCGATGGCGACGACAACCAAAGCCACGCTACGTTAGACGATGCCGTCAAGATGTGCCAGCGCGCCGACACCACCATTTACTCCATCAGCACCGATGACAGTCCCAGCCGCGACCGCGGCGATGACATTCTGAAAGCGATGTCCCTTGTAACCGGCGGCAGGGCGTTCTATCCGCCTCGCCTGGAAGATGTTTCGAATGCGTTTCAGGGCATCCAGGAAGAGCTGCGCAGTCAATACTCGCTGGTATACAAACCGGCGGATTTCAAAGCGGATGGCGCCTTCCGCCCGATCTTTCTCACGTCCTACGATCGCAAATATAAGGTGCGCGTGCAGAAGGGATATTTCGCGCCCCGGTCTCCGCAGTAACCAGGTCTCCGCAGTTAAGCGATGCATCTATTGTTCCGTCGGCCAGCCTCGCTCCAATAGATGCGTCAATCCCGCTTCATCCAATACCGGTACATGCAGACTGCGAGCTTTATCCAGTTTGGATCCGGCTTCCTCTCCGGCAACTACATAGCTGGTTTTTTTACTGACGGAACCGGAAACGGTTCCGCCTTCGCGCTCAATGCGTTCCTTGGCCTCTTCGCGTGTTAACGTCGGCAGCGTTCCCGTCAGAACAAATGTCAGCCCGTTCAGCTTGGAAGAGACGACTTTCCGTTCTGCGATAAAGTTCAAACCAGCGGCGCGCAATCGTTCAATCAATTCGCGATTGGCGGCCACATCAAAGAAATCCCGGATTGCGTTGGAAATTCGCGGCCCAATTTCAGGCACGCGCTCCAGGTCTTCGCGCGTTGCGTCCATCAACCGGTCCATGGTTCCAAACGCGTCGGCAAGAAATTGTGCCGTGCGCTCGCCCACAAAAGGAATGCCAAGCCCCAGAACAACGCGGTCCAGCGGAGCCTGGCGAGACCGGGCAATCTGCTGGAGCAGCGATCGCGCCGTTTTTTCACCGATGCGCTCCAGCGAAAGCAGCGCGGCTTCATCCAGTTGATAGATGTCGGCGATGTTGCGCACCAGGTCCCGCTCCGTGAGTTGGGTGACGACGGCCTCCCCCAGCCCTTCGATATTCATTACCTTCCGCGCCGCAAAATATAAAAGGCTTTCGCGCAGCCGAGCCGGGCAATTGACGTTGATGCAGCGCCAGTCGACCTCGCCTTCTTCCCGTACGACACCACTGCCGCAAACGGGGCATTCCGCCGGAAAATGAAAGTCTCGCGCGTCCGACGGACGCCTTTCGCGCAGCACCGCGACAACCTTTGGGATTACATCTCCCCCGCGTTCCACGGTAACGAAATCGCCGATCTTCAGTCCAAGCCGTTCGATTTCGTCGGCATTGTGCAACGTGGCGCGGCTGACGGTGGTGCCCCCGATGGGTACCGGGGTCAATGCGGCGACCGGCGTCAGTTTCCCGGTGCGACCCACCTGAACCAGAATGTTCTCTACTTGTGTCACTCCCGATCGCGCGGCGAACTTGTACGCGATGGCCCATCGGGGTGCTCGGCCTGTAAGTCCCAGCCGGCTTTGCAGCTCTGTGCTGTTCACCTTGAGAACGACGCCGTCGATCTCATACGGCAAAGATTCCCGCAAAGTATCCGCCTTGGCAATAAATGCCCAGGCTTCATCGATGTCGCGGGCTACTCCACGCTTTGGATTTACGTGAAACCCCGTGGCCGACAAGGCGTCCAGCGCTTCACTCTGTTCGGGGAAAATATGGCTGTGCTCGTTCAGTACGAAATATGCATAAAAATCCAGCCGCCGTTGTGCGACGATGTTCGGCTCCAGCGTGCGCAATGTTCCCGCAGCCGCGTTGCGTGGATTGGCGGCGGGCGCAAGACCCTGTTCTTCGCGTTCAGCATTCAATTTCTGGAAGGCTGCGAGCGGCAAAACAACCTCTCCGCGCACTTCAAAGTTTTCCGGCAAGCCGGTGGCCCGGAGTTTCGCAGAAGAAATACTGAGCGGGACGGAGCGGATGGTGCGGACATTGGAAGTGACATCTTCACCGATCACTCCGTCGCCGCGTGTCAGTCCGCGTTGCAAGTACCCGTTTTGATAAGTAAGGGCTAGGGATAGGCCGTCCAGTTTCAATTCGTAGACATATTCGATCTTTTCGCCACCGGCGAGACCGTGGACTCGACGATCCCATTCGCGCAGCTCGCTTTCGTCGTAAGCATTGTCGAGCGAAAGCATAGGCCGTGAATGCGGTACCTTTGCGAAGCCTTCTTTCGGCTTGCCTCCGACACGTTGCGTGGGCGAATCCGGCGTCAGCAGTTCAGGATGGCTCTCTTCAAGCGTGCGCAACTCGCGCATCCAGGTGTCGTATTGTGCGTCGGATATCTCGGGAGCATCCTGGACATAGTAGAGATACTCATGGTGGCGCAGCTTCTCGCGCAATGCTTCGAGCTGCCGTTGAACATCGTTGGTGAAGGATTTTGCGGACATCGAGAGAATTATAGAGAGAACCGGTGGCAAGCGTTCCAGGTGCACATTCGTATTCGATAATGCGACAGCCCTACAGCGGTCAACCCGTTACCACATGCGGAGACGCGAGCGCAAAAAGATAGGCGGTCAAGATGTCTTGACCGCCTGTTCGTTTCTCTCGAAGCAGCTATTCGTGGAAAGAGACCAGGGACATTGGTTGTGTCAATCCAAAGACAACTTCGGAATTCTTAGGAAGGATGGCCTGATGATTTTCAAGCAGCCAATGGGCGCCGACGTAACCCGCGGCCGCTCCACCGGCGATCAAAGCCGCCGGGCCGCCGGCGATCAGAAAGCCGGCTGCCGCCGCTCCGCCGCCAAATAAGCCTGCTTCCGCAATTGTCCGTTTGCCGTGGTCGAGACTGGTGACATTGCCTTCAGAGTCTGGCTTGGTGCGGGTGGATTGGCCCACGTCGTAGACTTCCGCATGCAGAAAATATCGCGCTCCATCGGGCAGCACCACTTCATCCGGACGCAGGCGAATCGACGCGCCACCGGTGATGCGCCGGCCGGAGCTGACCGATGTTACACGACCGGTCACGGTGGATCCGATTGGGATCACCACACGGTTGTTCTTCAGAACCGGTTGCACCACGCGAGCGCTGAAAATCGCTCCGGGTTGGGTGGTGGCGGTTGAAAGTTGTTGGTTCAACGAAACCGTGAGCGTAGTTCCTTCGGGCAACTGGTTCGGACCGGAGGGGACGCTGGTCACGATATCGGAATCGCCTCCATCCTCATCGATAACCGCCGGGGGCCGGCTCACCAGGCCCGGATGATCCACGTAATCCCGATCGTTGGGAGAAGTCGGCATCGACTCCATGTGGGCCGTTGGCTGGCTGGCGGTGATCGTCGAATTCGCGGAGCTGGCTGAGGCTGGAGGTGTCGAATCCAGATCGTTGGTGACAATAGCGTCATCCGGCGGATGAGAAACGCCCTGATACGGGCTCGGCTTCGCGGTTTGCCCGAATGCCGTCGCCGCCATAATGAAAGCGAGACTTGCAGCAGTTAACAATTTCATCGTATTCCCCCACACCCCTGAACACCAATCTGTTTCGACGCAGCCAGAATGCTTCGCGTCAACTTCGCAGCTTCGTTCGGCTGCAAGACCGTTCACTTTTCAGTGTAGTAGAGTCCGTGTCTGCGCGAGATCGGGGAGATTCATCAGGTATCCACGTAGTTATGGGAATGAATTATGAAATCTGCAATTCGATTCGAATCCTACTTTCTATGGGGCTGCGGAGCCCATCTGCTGGAATGGCCGCCGTCTGGTGCTTTGTTACAATGAGCAGGTAAGCATACGCATGTCAGAACTAGTTCACATGATCCAGGCGATCGGAGGAAACTCGATCCCGGTGGATCGCCGTCCTCGCCTCAACGACAGACTTCAACATAAAATTCTCAGGAGTGATATGACCGAAATTGTCTCCATCCACGCTCGCGAAATTCTGGATTCCCGCGGCAATCCTACCGTTGAAGCGGATGTGATCCTGCAGAGCGGAGCGATTGGACGGGCAGCGGTTCCCAGCGGCGCTTCGACGGGAGAACATGAGGCGGTTGAGCTGCGTGACGGCGATCAGGAGCACTATCTGGGCAAAGGCGTTTTGCAGGCAGTGGAAAATGTCGAAAGCGTGCTGGGTCCGGAGTTGACCGGGATGGACGCAAGCAATCAGCGCCTGATCGACCAGACGATGATCGCCATCGATGGCACGCCCAATAAGGGCCGCCTGGGCGCGAACGCGATTCTTGCTGTCTCGATGGCTTCCGCGCGTGCGGTCGCGAATGAACTGCGCATGCCTCTCTACCGTTATCTGGGTGGCGTTCATGCCTGTATTTTGCCCACGCCGATGATGAACATTCTGAATGGCGGCGCGCACGCCGATAATAATGTGGACTTTCAGGAATTTATGATTATGCCCGCCGGCGCGGAAAGTTTTTCCGATGCGCTGCGTTGGGGAGTGGAAGTCTTCCACACGCTGAAAGGCGTATTAAAGAAGAAGGGCTACAACACTGCCGTGGGAGATGAAGGAGGTTTTGCTCCTTCACTGAAGTCCAACACGGAAGCGATTGAAGTCATCCTGGAAGCCATTACGCAGGCAGGATACAAGCCGGGAGAGGACATCTTTCTGGCGCTCGATCCGGCGGCCAGTGAGTTCTTCGACTCCGATAAAAATAAGTATGTCTTCAAGAAGTCCGACAAGAGCGAATATTCCAGCGAGGAGATGACCCGCTTCTGGGAAAGCTGGATTCGGCAATATCCCATCGTTTCGCTTGAAGACGGCCTGGCGGAAAACGACTGGGAAGGCTGGGCTCATCTGACGCGGGAACTGGGCGACCATGTGCAGTTGGTGGGGGACGATCTTTTTGTAACCAACTCGGAAATTCTGCAACGCGGGATCGACGAAGGAGTTGCCAATTCCATTCTGATCAAGGTGAACCAGATTGGCACGGTGAGTGAAACACTGGAGGCGGTCGATCTGGCGCGACGCTACGGCTACACCTCGATTATTTCGCATCGCAGCGGCGAGACTGAAGATACCTTCATCGCCGACCTGGCGGTTGGGACCGGCGCCGGCCAGATCAAGACTGGGTCAGCCTCCCGCACGGACCGCATTGCGAAATACAACCAGCTTTTGCGTATCGAGGAAGAACTGGGCCAGGCGGCGCAATTCCTCGGTCTGGAGTCGGTCAACTTCGGCGAGTGATCAGACTGCTTCGACACCGCGACCGGAGTTTCCTTGTCGTATATCAATCCTCTCCTATAGGAATTTCATGGCGAACAATAAGCCGCTTGTTTTGACGATTCTCGATGGCTGGGGCTATCGCGCGGAAACCAAGGCCAACGCCATCGCGCAAGCGCGCAAGCCAAATTACGATCGATTGCTGGCGGAGTTTCCCAATACACTGCTGCGCGCCTCCGAGCACTTCGTCGGATTACCCGACGGCCAGATGGGAAACAGCGAAGTCGGCCATCTGAATATTGGCGCAGGCCGCGTGGTGCATATGGATATCACGCGCATCGACGAAGCAATTCAAAACGGCAGCTTTTTCCGTGATCCCGTGTTGGTGGATGCGATGCGCCTCGCTGCTTCCCGTGGGCGCAACGTGCATCTGCTCGGGCTGGTTTCCGATGGAGGAGTGCATTCCCATCAGCGGCATCTGTATACACTGTTAAAACTCGCCAGGCAGGAACAGATTGAAAGACTTTTTGTGCATGCGTTTCTGGATGGAAGAGATACATTGCCCACCAGCGGCGCCGAATATCTGGAACAACTGCAACAGCAGATGCGCGCCATTGGAACAGGTGCAATTGCTTCCGTTTCCGGACGCTACTATGCGATGGACCGCGATCGCCGCTGGGAACGGGAAAAGAAAGCGTTTGATGCGATGGCGCCCGGCGATCCTGAAGGCGGTTTTCATCACGATCCCATCGCGAGATTGCGACAGTCGTACAACAACGGCGTGACCGATGAATTTGTCATTCCTTTCACCTGCGTGAATGCCAAAGGGAAGCCGCTTGCCTCCATTGCCGATGAAGATGTCTGCATCTGTTTCAATTTCCGCGCCGATCGGGCGCGCCAGATTACTCGCGTACTTGCTCGAAATAGCGGCCTGACGGCGCAGGATGGCCGTGACCTGCCCGGTGCGGACGACCTCGACACGGCGATTCCCCGCAACACAGTACCGCACAATCTCCGCTACGTGTGCATGACGCAGTATGACAAGTTGTTCACGCTGCCGGTGGTTGTGCCGCCGGAGTCCATGGACAACCTGTTGGCCAACATGATGGCGCAGGCGAATTTGCGCAATCTACGCGTCGCCGAAACAGAGAAGTATGCGCACGTGACGTATTTTTTCAACGGCGGAATCGAGAAGCCGTTTCCCGGCGAAGATCGGATTCTTGTGCCATCGCAAAAAGTTGCTACCTATGATCTGGCTCCGGAAATGAGCGCCGCCGGCATTGCAGACGTAGTGACCAAGGCTGTCGCTGACACCGCATTCGACGTTGTCGTGGTGAATTTTGCAAATGCCGACATGGTCGGCCACTCCGGAAAATTGGAACCGACGATTCGCGGAGTGGAAACCGTAGATGCATGTCTCGGGCAGATATATCAGGCGATCCGCCAGCACGGTGGATCGATGCTGATTACCGCAGACCACGGAAATGCCGAAATGATGATCGATCCTGTCAGCGGCGGCCCGCACACAGCCCACACCACGAACCCGGTTCCTTTCATTCTGCTCACCGAGCAAGGGAAAAAATTGAAAGTGAAGGAGGGCGGATCGCTACGCGATATCGCTCCGACGGTCCTCGATCTGCTCAGGCTGCAACAGCCTAAAGATATGACAGGAACTTCATTGTTCCATCGATCCTGAATGTTGCGGTAAGCCTCTACTTTGACTCGAGGGGCAAAGGACTTGCCAGATATCGAGCCATCACTGCAGAACACATCTCATCCTTACTCGTATTCAATGTCCAGGGTGCCAGTTCTGGAGAAGCATTTGTCGCTGGATGCTGTAGATCAATAACAGCGATTTTTCCGTCGTCATAGATCGAAGCATAACGGGTACGGAGATGATCGAATTGATGATGAGACACAACCGTCAACAACCACTGTTGTCGTAACCACTCGGAATTTATATCAGGGTTTTCCAGCGCCTTGCATGCCTCGACATCCATCCAGCGGGCGTATTGATAGTCGTAAATAAGATAGCGAATTGAATTGTTGGCTAGATATTTCGACAGCAGATGATTGCCAGCCTGGAATGGCCACCCTGGAGCTGGTCCAGAAGCCCCCGGCCAGTCTGCAAGATAAATTGTGCGGCTTCGATAATTGAACAAGAATGGGTAAGCTGCATTTTCCAGAGTCACGCTGCGTTGGGGCAGGGAAGACTCCACTGCCCGATATTCATTCTGAATATCAGGACTCGCCAGATTCAGGCCGCTGAGACTTGCACACAGGGATGGCCAATAGTCATGCCACTCCAGCCGAAATTGACGGAAGGGTTGAGGTTTTCTGCCAGCGACATCGTAATAAAAAAACATCGAAACCATTGCAATAAGACCAGCGCCAAATGCCACCCGAGCCATGTGAAACTTTATGCTACTTTTCGCTGTGCTATTGGACAATGACCCCGCGACAACGCAATAGAGAAGTACCGCGCTAAAAAACTGCGGGAAGTTGTAACGCCAGATTGAGTCTCCGCCACTTGCGCAATTCATGGCGGTAATCGCGATCGCCGCAGCGATCAAAATGCCGATGCTGAATTCGGCACGCCGATCTTTTGGAAGGGAATTCTTTCGCTGCTTCAGTGCAACCATCTGGATCCATGCAAGCACCAGTAATGCTGCTCCCTGAAGGAAGATTTTGATCAACGTGCGCACAAAATGAAACTTTTGGGAGGAAGGGAACAATCCATAGTTCGAATAGTCAAACCCGCGACCTAGAACCGGAAATAGATATGTCCCACTCGTCAATTTCATGGCGATCATCCATGCGGACATAACAGTCAGAGTGCCGAGTCCCGCAATGAGGAAAAGTGTGAGAGCAGATATTCTTTTTCTTCCGATGGAAATCGCGCATAAAACCAGAAGGAATGCACCCACGCATGGCAGATATGTGGATTTCAGCGTAATCGTAGCACCGCCAATTATTCCGGCAAGAAACGCGTACCGGAAAGCCCCGGCGTTTTCCTCGGTGAAGGCCTTCCATAACAGCCAGATCATGCCTAGAAACAAAGCAACCGGTAATACGGTAAAGGTGAGATTCATCGTCTCCTGGGGAATGAGATAGGCGAGGAATTCTAACCATGCGATTTGCATGATCGATAGTTCAAAGAGAATTCCGAGATCAAAAAGAATGCCGCCAAGGAGGATCAGACCGAATGCCCTGTCTGCGATTGCGGTGTTTGCAAGGGACGCAAAAGAAACAACGAAAGATTGAAGGAAATATCCTCCGCCCAGGCTGGTCGCCACTCGTCTTTCGCTGAACGGGTCAAAGGCAAAGGAGTGAGCCTCCAGCATTTTATGGGGAAAAACGAGATAGGCTGGTCCATCATCCAGACCATTTAAAGATCCCAAGCGAATTGTTGCGGCGACACGAAAAATTAAAAGAAAAATTGTCGCAGTTAATACTATGCGGGTCAGGGGAGCGGCCTGCTGCCAGAGCGATCGCCATAGGTAATTTTTTTGCTGTTGACTGCGAGATATCCCAAAAAACAAAATTCCTACGGCAATCATTATCAGAAAGACGACGCGATAGGTCAGGTGCAACAGATTAAGCATGCCACCCAAAAATATGGTCACAGCAATTCCCGACAAGCAAGCTGCGGATGCCGGTAAAAATGGAAGTCGCAAAATCTTATCGGTGGCTCGTCCCCAACCTGTAAAGGAAACGAGCATGATCCAAATGCCCACAACCGCATATAGAAAAATGGCCAACGATCCGATGGAGATGGGGTGGTGAACACCCGTTATCAATGGGTACTGCGGAATATCGATCTGGATGTCCTGGTAGAGCGATGGCGTTGGAACAAACATGGGCCTATTCTCGATTTCCTTCTTCTAAAGATATATTCGCGAATGTTTCACAAACGATTTTTACTTATAGGTAAGCTGCTTCGTATGCGTATCCAGCGGATGGGCAGTCATATATTTGGAAAAAACCTGCAAGCACATCTGATCTTCGTTCGTGTCAAGAGTCCAGGCTTTTTGGGATGAGTTGGGCACGATTGGAGATTGCAGATCAATCACAACAATGTGTCCGTCGTCATAAATTGGCTGGTGCATGGCACGGATAAGATCAAACTGATGATGAGTTAATAGATTAAGAATCTGCAGCGCGTGGTCTACTTCAGAGAAATGTTCTAGATGCGGAATTGCCTGGCATGATCGCATATCGAACCAGTTTGCATAGTCGTAGTCATACACAATATAGCGAACAGAGTTTTTCGCTAGAAATGTTGCAACCGCTTCTGGATTGTGTGTAAAGGGCCAACCGGGTGGAGGGCTTGCAGCGCCAGGCCAATCGTCCAAGAGGATTTTTCTTTTGTCCCGACCGGTCAACAGAAATGAATCTGTTGTCGCATCTAAAGCGACAGCGCCCGGGGGCAATGCCGCTTCGACTGCGCGGTAACGTAGAAGATCAGCCGGGCTAACCAGTTGCATGCCTGACAGGCTCGCGCGCAGATTTCCCGGATACAAACTCGCTTCAATCTTCATTCGTTGGAATGGCTGAATGTGGCCACCCTCGAAATCGTAATAGAAGATGCAGCCGATCAAAGACAATAAAGCGACTGCATATCCGGTTTGGATGCGCCGCGTAGCAGACCCTTTGCAATAAACGGACGCTTCCGCGGCAAAGAAGACCAGAATCGCTGTAAAGAATTGTGGAAAGTTGTAGCGCCAGATGTAATCGGCGCCACTTTCATAATTGAAAGCGGTAATCGCGACCGCGGCAGCAATTAAAACGCTGAAGCTTAACCGGGATCTCGTATCCTGAATTCCCGAAAGATACTGGACTCCGGCCAAAATCAGTAACACAACTCCTTGCAGAAACACACGCAGAAGAGCTCTGTTGCTGCTGAACTTTGGCATCGCATGAAAAAGACCGTAGCTCGAATAATCCACTCCATGCCCCAGGACCGGGAAAAGGAATGTGCCGCTGTCCTGTTTCATTGCAAACATCCAGGCAGCCATTATTGCGAAAGCGGCAAGTCCGGCCACAAGTGGCAGGCTCCATGCATGAGGCCGTTTGGTTCTCCAACAAGTGAATCCATATGGGAGAAACGCGAGAGTCCCAACATAAGGCAGATATGTAGATTTCAGGGCAATGATGGCTCCGCCAACCGCTCCGACCAACACCGCGTACCGCCATCTCTCACTTTCAGACTGCTCCAGGCTCACATAGATTGCCCAGATCATAGACAGAAACAACGCAATCGGCAGAATTGAAAACGTTAGATTGAAAGTTTCCTGGGGCGCCAGATAGGCGATAAATTCCAATGCCGCAATCTGCGGAGGCGAGAGACCAAAGGCCACGCCAAGATCCAAAAGGGCAAGAAACATCAGTGCCAGGCCGAGCGTTCGATCTGCCATGCCGATGTGCGCCAAGGATGTTGCGTTGATGACAAAGGATTGCAGCAGGTAGGAACCGCCGATGCTGGAAATTACACGCCGGTCGCTAAAAGGGTCCGCTGCGAAAGAGTGTGTGGCAAGCATTTTCTGCGGAAACACCAGATAGGCGGAGCCATCGTCCTCGACACGAAAATCACCCAGACGTACCGTCGCAGCAACCCGTAGAACGAGGATCAGCAGGGTGATCGTTATTATTGCCTGGGACCAGCCAGAAGCGCTGCCCCAGAATTTCTTCCATCGATATGCTTCCGGTCGTTCCTTGAGAAGGAGGAAGTAAAGTAACAGCCCGATACCCGTCAGTACATATAGGACGCTCGAATAAATCGCATGGATTGAATTCAGCCATCCACCCCAAAAAATAATTACTGCAATTCCAACTGCGCATGCCGCGGATGCTGGCAAGCGTGGAATCCGCAGCAATTTACCTGCAGCTCGTCCCCATCCTGTAAAGCTGACCAACAGGAGCGAAGCCCACGCCAATGCGCCAAGAAAATAAACGACAGATCGAATGGCGATTGGCTGCGGCAAGCCGGTGAAAGATGGATAAGACGGCAGTTGAAAATTGTTCAGCGCCTGTGCCAGGGAGGCCGGAAACGTCATGCAATATCCTCAAGTGAACTGAACCCTGGAGAGTGTTGCTCCCCAGCCGGGCAGCGATCCATTTTGCTTACGATGCCTTGGCCAAAAACGTTCAGTGTTCAGAAAAGCAGCAGCAACCAGGACACAGAAAATATATCAGTTGTCGTTGCTCAGTCTTTCACTCAAAAATCGTCGAAAATGATTGCTTGGATCTCAGATAAATTCACATCGCGCAGACTCAGTGCATCCTATTTCGGGATGGTTGGTCCGCCTGAGCGGGTAGAATCCCCGGAAACCATCGAACTGCATTGTCGTGGTACAGCTTGCGGAGCACCGATGGCGATAAACCCAAACCCTGGATTTTTCTTCCTTTATAGGTCCATGTTTCTGTAGTCGCGAAATACTTCCAATCCCGCGCATAAGTCTTCTTCACTTTATTCAGAGATGCTTCGGTATTGTCGCTGGGCAAGATCGAAAAATCCGTTCCATACAGAACACGATCCTGATACCGAATCAAAAATGCACGGACTTTGTCGCGTGGCTGCAACATTAGATACGGCACCCGCGCGGCGGTATCCACAGCGAAATTTGGGTAGAGATCAAATCGTTTTGCAATTTCGTTAACATCGACTTCCATGCTGCCCAGATGCGCGCCCACAACCCGAAGTGTTGGGTTCTCTTTCAACATGTGATCTCGCGCCGCAAGGATCGCTGCTTTGGCAGGCCATTTTGGGTGCAGATAGGCATACTCCTGCGGATGCCGTTGATAATACTGATGATCCAAACTAGTGGGGTTGGGAGGAAGCCAGCAGGAGTCCGGTTCCGCTAAATGAGCAATGACCGTGCGATTGTGAGCGGCAATATCCTGATAAATCGGTGTGAAGACTGGATCATCGGGCATCAGGTATGCGCCTCCCTTTTTCTTGATCTCCATGCCAATCGTCTTATAAATCTTTACTGCCACGGCACCATGGGAAAAATTCTCATTCAGTTGATGAATGGCTTGTTGGCTAAACCCCGGTTTGTCGAAATCATAGGGGCTGAACGTTGTACACAAAGACGCGTGTCCTCCGCTGCCGCGAACGAGCAACTGAACTCCATGCAATTGGGGTTCCAACGCTTTGAAAAACGGATCGCGATCATCTAGTACGGCGATATCCAGAAAATGCAGATTGTATTGCTTCAAAAATGCGTTCAAGGAAGAGTCGTCCTTGTATACGTGGACATGTGCGTCGATGGGATCGACCGCCGCAAAGGATCGCAGCAATGCATTTTCCTCGCTATTCGTGGGCGAAGAAGATTGTCCGGCGGCAAAAACGGCAGGAACAATTTTAGAATTGAACAGTACAAATGAAGCCGTAATAATCGCTATCGACCAAAGCAGTCTGACTTTCTTCATTTAATCCTTCTGCAATAAAAGAGTGTGGACGTCCAGTATCTTCAATCTGCTCCATCTCCGCAACGTATCTTTCCTGCTTGCCGGAGAAGTCATTCAATATCCTCAAGCGGACTCAATGCCAGAATGGTTGCTACCATCGCATCCGAAGGTTCGATTGCGGTACTACCTTCAAAGCCGCTTCATCGTTCGCACTCAACGCCCGCCTGAAACTGAAACTAATGATGGCGAAATATTCCAGCCTCTGACTTCCAGTTTCGGTGCGCTTTTCGCTGCATCTTCTGGATATTGAATCTCAATCGTTCGAGCTTCTCCCGGCAATAAAGAAAAATAGTTGTCGCTTAGATAGGCTGGCAGGATTCGCGAGCCGTCCGAGACATTCTCCAGAGTCAGCTTGATGGCGAGAGCCGCGGTCGCCGCCGGGTTTCTAAGCTGCACAATAAGATGATTTCCATCTCCGTTGCGTTTTGAAGTTGCGGAAGCTGCCAATGTTACGACTGGCAATTGGTTCAGTTGACGATATGCCGGCTCATCGGCGCCCAGCCAATAGAAGTTGTCCGATAGTAGCGCGCCGGAGCTGGCCTTCAGTTCGAGCTTGACGAAAACCATTCCGGAGGAAAGCAGAGGAGCGAGGTCGAGTTTCACTCCATGACTTACATCATCTTCTTGCACGCTTATTTGCTGCTCCTGCTGTAGGAGCAATTTGTTTTGCAGGGAATAGACCTGCTCCGTCACCGATAGGTTGGAGAGAGCGTTGAGCGTCGTATTGACAACATCGACCTGATAATTGGAGAGATCCAACTGCACATGGATCGGCTCGCAAGCCTTTTTCGTCGCGTAAAAGGATGCATTGGTGTCGTAGTCGTGGGTGACAATCTGATACATCAGGCTGGGCCATGCGGATTGCGTCATCCATATAAGCCGGGCGCTATTTGGCGCCCAAAGATGAGCGCTGAACCCCTCAAAGATGGCCCGGTGAGCGACGTAGTTCAACATTTGCGCTTTGCGAACAAAATCCTCAAGACTTGTGGCCGCTCCGAATTCTGCATCCATCACTTTCAGAAACGCCGCAGCATCGCGCCGATGCCAATCGTGATATGCCCAGACGTCGCTGATCGGCCATTGGTCCGCCGGGGCCATCATGGAACGAAACGTTTCCAGGGTGGGAATGGAAGCTGTCCCTGTCTCCATGGAAAATCCACGATTCAGCGTTGTGTAATATAGCGCCGGATTTTGATAGACGTATGGTCCGCTGTCCTGAAGATTCACTCTATTTGAACTGGGCGAGTAGTAGCGGGTTCCATCCAAAGAATTCAGAAGCGCGACCATCCCCTGATTGAGCGCGGGCTGAGGCACGCCCTCATTTCGACCGCACCACACCACGATCGAAGGATGATTGCGGAAGCGCAGGACTGTGTCCCGCGCATTGGCAAGGAACAACGCAGGATCTTCCGCTTCAAGATTGTAGTTCTGGGTCGATTCCCAGAAGTCGTTCCAGATCATCAACCCGTATTTGTCTGCCAGGTCGTAGAGCGTCTCTTCCGAATTCTGGCCCACCCAATTCCGGATAATATTCACATGGGCATTTCTTTCCAGGCGAAAGTATGGTTCCAGGTGATCCTGCGAAACATGTTTTAGCATGTCATCCACGCCCCAGTTGCCGCCGCGAGCAGCGATCCTCACCCCATTCACTTTAATCACCAGATACGGAGCGGCTCGGGTGTCCTCGATGGCATGGACGGCCGGGGAATTCTCTGCACCGGGCAGAAGAGAGGCGACCCAGGTTTTTATTGGACTCGGCCGAATGGTCTCCAGCTCTGGCCTTGTAGTGAGAGAAGTGAGCCATTTTTCACGGGCCGCGGGATCGGAGCTGTTCCTGGGAATAGCCCGCGTGCCTTCATGGGTTACATCGACAACCTGCTGGCCAAGCAGCATTGCTTCGGTGGGAGAAACTTCAACCCGGCGCAGATGGCCGGTGGAGTCTAACAGGCTTAACTCATAAGTAACTTCACGAATTCCGAAGTTGAGTTGCTTCGCATCCGATTCGCCGCTGTTTCCATCGAATGTCAGCTTTAGGCGGTATAGCTCCGGCTTGCCGTATCCATTCGGCCACCACAGTCGCGGATGGACAACAGTAAGCTGGTGAAATTCCGCGGGCGTCAGCTTGACGATCGTTTCACCCGGAGGAAGGCTTACATTTTTTGTGACGACCGTCTGATCGAACGAGGCCGTCAATTTCCCCTCGACTGTTTGATCGGAAAGGTTTTTTAGCGGCACATTAATATAGACCTTTGCACTGTCAATATCCGGCAGCGGCAATTTGGTGATTACCTGCGAATCGCCAATCTTCACTTGACCGGTCGCGGTCAGAGTCACGTCCTGCCAGATTCCTGTATCACGATCGCGAATGGCGGGGATCCAATCCCATCCTTCGGTTGCCACAAAGGTCGGACCATCGAGGCACAGGATGCCGCCATTCGGCCCCCGTCCCGCTTTCAACGACTGTTCGTGTGGAATGCCGGGATGCGGCGGCGGTGAAATCCGCACCGCAAGCGCGTTCATGCCCCCTGGCGACAGCAGTCCAGTCACATCGAAAACCCCGCGGATGAAAGCGCCCTGGATCGAACCCAGCCGATGGCCATTCAACCATACGACAGCACCATAGTTGATTCCGTTGAACGTCAGCGTCAGGTGTTGACTCTGAATGGACCGGGGCGAAGGAAACTCAACTCGATACCAATAATCCTGTTTGTTCAGCGACTCAGGAATTGCCAGATCATTCAACCCAAAATTCGGGTCGGGATAAATTCCACGGTTTATCATCGTCGTCAGAACAGTGCCGGGAACAGTTGCGGGCAGCCAGCCATTTACATTGAAGCCATCGCGCGCGATGTCCGGCACAGAGGCGTTCACCTTGCCGGCTTCCGTCAGTCTCCAGCCTCCAGTGATCGTCCATTGGTGGTTCGAAATGGGCTGGAGCGTGGCCTTTAAAGCCGGAAGTGGTCCAACGACTGGCTTGGAAAATGGAGCCTTGCTTCTTGGCATGGTCGCAGGGTCCTGCGGAGCGGCCATTCCGCGTTGAGCCTGGGTTTGCACCGGCCAGGATTCCGATCCGTCTTCAAAATGCACGGTTGAAAAATCGACGGGATGTTTGTAGAGCTCGACTATTTCACTCGGAGTCAGGGCCGTTTGCATCCAGATGAAGGATGCAATCTTCCCCGCGAAATGGATTTGCGTTTCCCACGGATATACGGTGGGCGCCATCTCTACAATCGGACTGATGCTGCCAAACGCCAGGTTGCCGCTGGCTGTTTCCTTTCCATCGATATAGAGACGGGTGGTGACACCATCGAACGTCGCGGCAAGCAGGTGCCATGATTTTTCGGTCAGGCGGACCGGAGCTTCCACGCGATTTCCCTGTCCGCCTCGAAGGAAAAGGCTCGTATCGCTCACCACAAAATATCGCGAATATTCCTCCATCGGATCGCCCATGCCGGCAACCAGCGTTGGCCCGTGGGCAGGTTCCTGCATCCATACCCAGCAATACATGGACCAGGGAGAATCAATCGGCAGTTTCGTCTGCCCATCGCCAATTGGCTTGATCAGACCCTCTCCGCCCGCAAGAAATACTCCGTTATAGCCGTAAGAGATGGGTGCTGGAGTGGCGGACTGCGCGGGTGCCGCCAGCAAGCAGTTCAAGGGAAAAAAACAGACCATGACAAGAGCAATGAACTGCGAATGCGGCAACAAACGCCGAAATGGTTTCATAGACCTCTTTCCCATGAATGCGAATTGTCGGTAATGCTTTGGGGCGCAATGATGTCTGGTGGATTTTCAAACTGGCGACATGAAATGATTATCAGGTATTGGCGTACATGGCGGGCGCGGAACATATCTTGCAGGGATCGTTTCTATGTCCGCGGGCCTTATTTCACGCCGGTACACGCTATCCGCGAATAAAATTCCGCCACGCCGCGAACTCCCGCGTTTATTCGGAACAAAGCTCCGGCATACTCCCCATTTTCATTTGGATTATCGCCGCCGGCCGTCGTGATATATAGATCGAAATAATTGTCGCCTCCGAATGTCAGACTGGACACCTTCTTTGTTGGAAGATGGATGCGGCGGTCCTCTTTTCCATCGGTGCTGTAACGAATCGCGCAAAAGCCATCCCAGTGCGCCGACCATAAAAAGCCTTCGGCATCCACCGTGGCGCCGTCTGGAAATCCGGCGGCTTCATCGCTTCTGATAAATAAGCGTCGGTTGGTCAGAGAGCCAGTCCGTTTATCGTAGTCAAACAGGTAAATTTCTCTGGCGAATGAATCGGTATAGTACATTTTCCGATGATCCAGTGAAAAAGCCATCCCATTCGAACACTGGATCCCCTCAGCCATTACCGTCAGGCTTCCATCAAGATCAAGGCGATAAAGACGGCCAAGCCGCGTCGGAGTGGCCATGGTTCCGCAAAACACACGTCCCACCGGGTCCGCTAAAACGTCATTGAAGCGCGATTCTCTTTCTTCTGGAATCTCGGAGACGATCGTGGTTAACGTCCCCTGTGCCCATCGTCGAACGGCGCCACGCGCCATAAAGAGCAGAAGCGCGCCATCACTCTCAATCGTGAATCCGCCCACGACATCGCCTTCATGGCATTGCTCGTATACCTTGCTCGCGGGGTCGTAGCGGAAGATGCGTCCATTCGGTATATCGCACCAATAAAGCCGCTTGTCGATGGGATTCCAAAGCGGGTTTTCGCCAGTATGGCAGTGGTAGTTGGCAACCATTCGCGGAACAATTTCGGCGGTATGCGCGGTACTTTCGTTCATAGGCATCCACTTGGTGGATATCGATAAGCTCTTCCTCGCCCATCATAAATGCTGAAGGCGGCATCTTTATTGCCATCGACGCGCCCTAAGTTTCGTGGGCTGATCGGAAGCGGGAAATCGGGCAGAGCGGAATTGCATCGTGGCAGATGCTTACCGGAGGCAAGGAGGAGGAACGACGTTGATTCCACCCATATCAGGCTATGTCATTGATATTGTTGGTGGGCGCTATAGGATTCGAACCTATGACTTCCACCGTGTGAAGGTGGCACTCTACCGCTGAGTTAAGCGCCCAGATTGGGGTCTACAGAGATGACCAAGCACCGCGGCAGCCGGGCGGCTGCGGATCGGAAAGATGCCTTCAGCGTGCTTTCGAAACCCAGTATACGCTAGAATCCGAGCACCACCGCGATAGGCAAAAATGGCCGGCACAAAAGACGATCCCCACGATTCTGGCATACCAAAACATGATCCTGAGCCGACGGTCTCGAGTGCATCGCAGCGCGATTCTGTGGAGTCAGACCCAGGGCAGGGAGCCGAACCCGAAATAGTAAAGCATCCTGAAAGTTTCGGGAAAAACGAGCCAGAGGATGGGGAACTCAGCGAAGCAAGCCATGAAAACCCGGCGGAAGACCCCGATTGGGATTCCGAATTGCCGCCGGAGGCCGAATTTGAGCCATTTTTAGACGAAAAGGCGCAACTTTCCCCTGAAAAACGGGTACCAGAAGACATGGGCACGATTGCGCTGGAAGGCATCCCGAGAAACCGATCGACAGTCAACCCGGTTCCCCCATTGCTCCGGGGCATCGGTCCCAGCCAGGTGGAGCAGCTGACCGACGCCGAAATCATGCAACGGGCTGCAGCCGGAGACGAAGGCTGTTTCGATTTTTTGGTGACCAAGTACCGGCGGCCCATCATCGGTTTTATGTACCGGATGGTTCACAACCAGGCTGTGGCGGAGGAGCTGGCGCAGGAAGTTTTTCTGCGCGTATATCGGGCCCGGGAAAGCTACCGCGCGGAGGCGCGATTTACGACATGGCTGTATCGAATTGCCGCAAACATGGCGATCAACCATGCACGGGATACAAAACATGAACGCGCGTCCTACAGTGTGTATCTCGACCAGTCGGATGAAGAAACCGGGAGCAAGCCCGATCTGGCCGATTCGCGTCCGATCGCAGAGCAGGACCTGCTGCGCGACGAGCGGATGAAACGCATTCGTGAACATGTCCTGGCGCTGCCGGAACGGCAGAAAATCGCCGTGATCATGCACAAGTATCAGGAGATGGACTATAAACAGATCGGCGCCGTGTTGAAGTTGAGCGAGTCGGCGACAAAATCGCTGTTGTTCCGGGCGTATCAAACGCTGCGTGACCGGCTAAAAGAGTTTGCTTAAGATGAAAGGAAAGGAGATGGCTGCGATGACATGCGAAAAGATTCAGGCGTTTTTGCCGGATATGATTGTTGATTCCGCGCATGTTCCCGCCGACGTGCGGCAGCATCTCGCATCCTGTCCGCTCTGCGGGAAAGAGTGGGATGAACTTCGGGCGACCATGCAATTGCTGGATGAGTGGCGGACGCCGGAACCGAGCCCTTATTTCGATGTCCGAATGGCAGCGCGTTTGCGGGAGGAGAAAAACTCCGCCCCCCTGACCTGGCTGGAGCGGATACGCGCCCGATTGCTGTTCAACAGCGATCTGCGTCTGCGTCCGGCAATGGCAGCTGCACTTGCTCTGCTTCTGATGGTCGGAGCCGGATCGTACGAGGGCTTCGTTCATCTGGACAGAACACGGTCCGCCAGCGGGCAAAGCGTTTCTGCTACCGTTCGGGATTTAGAACTTCTCGATTCCAACGCGCAAACCTTGCAGCAGATGGCTGCCTTCGACGATTCGGACGCCGGCGTTGGGCAGGGCGCGGGCAACGGGTCTTCCGAATAACGGTTGCGGGCGAACCAGGCGGTTACCGGTGAACATTGAATCTATAGAGACAAGGATTGCAAGCACAGAGGTCTCGGACTCTGCGCTGCGAGTGGACAGATGGGAATGTCGGATGAACTACTCCGTAAGATCAGCACCGCGTGGCGAGCTCCGCGATGGGAGAGACGAACTTCGACTTTTTTCTCTGTGTCTGCGAAAAAAATTGTTCTGGCTTTTGCCGCCTGCTTTTTGCTACTGACCGCCTGTGGCCCCGGTTGGTCGCAGGCTCGTCCTCAAGGACATTCCGGTGACGGGATGCAGCCGAGAGGAGGATATCGGTATGGGCCGGGTTACGGTCCGGATTACAGCCGGGGAAGGCTCGGTCCTGGTTATGCCGTACATCCTTCGCCGCGCCAGCAACATCTTCCCCAATGGTTCCGTCAACATCAGCACCTATCGCCCCAGGAGCAGGAACGTGCTTTGCGTAGCGAGCCTGGTTTCAATCGGTTGTCGCCCATGGAGCAACAAAGGCTTTCCAATCGTTTGCGGCAGCTGGATACCATGCCGCCGGCGGAACGCGAACGCACGATGGATCGAATGGAGGCTTTCGAAAGATTGTCCCCCACCGAACGGCAGCAGGTACGAAGCACAGTGCAACAGGTGACGCGAATGCCGGAGTACCGTCGCCGCATGATGCATAAAGCATTTCATGATCTTTCTCAGATGCCGCCGCAACAGCGCCGGGAAATCATGGACTCTCCTGAATTCAGAGGGCAGTTTTCTTCGCAGGAACGGGGATGGTTGGGCACCCTGCTGAGCGTCGAACCCTATGCTCCAGCGTCCCAGGCAGCCCCGCATCCATGACCGCGCGCGGTGCAAAAATAGCTGAGAAATTCTTCGATGCTGGCCGAAACGTCGCTTAAGAACGATATCGATTTAGACCCGGTGCAGGTTTGACCGCGCCATCAACCGCGGCTATCATAGGAATGCGGGGTGGAGCAGCCCGGTAGCTCGTTGGGCTCATAACCCAAAGGTCGCAGGTTCAAATCCTGCCCCCGCAACCACACGAATTTGCGTAGGGATGGCTTCTGAACCATCCCTTTCGTTTCCAAGCAGATGCCAGCTTCCTTCAGCCACGTAGTGGGACTTGCCGTTCCCCGTCTGCGGCACCATGCGGATCTCCGAAACATGGTTGAGCAACTCCTTCCGGACAGGCCCCGGATCGCCAGCCAGCAGAGCGCGCAGGTTCGCCATCCTCTCCGTGATGAAGTTGCGGATGTCCGCCAGATGCGATTCCACCGAGTCATCCCCCTGAGCCCATAGCTGGTCGGTGATGTCACGCAACTGCTGTTCGCGCTCGTGGATCGCTTCGACCAGAAAAGTGGAAGGCCCGGTTTCCGCCGCCGTCGCCGCCAGTCGCCGCAACTCCCCTTCGAGCTTCTGCTTCCGCTCCCGCATCTGCGCCAGTTGGTTCGAGAGATTGGCGAAAGCACTCCTGACGTGGTTTCCAAACTCGTCCAAAACGTAGCCAATAGCGTCAGGCTGCAAGACCTTGTTCTGCAACTCATCGAGCAACTGTTCTTCGAGCCAGTCCTTGCGCACGGTGACAGAGTTCGGGCAGGTCCCACGGTTGAAGTGTTGCGAGCAGCCGTACCTCGGGTAGTGGCCGTAGGAGGTGTATCCGGTAACGATGATGAGATTGGCTCCGCACAGGCCGCACTTCAACAGTCCACTCAGGAGATAGGGACTTGTGACAGAACGAGGAATCAAAACGCCGCCGCCCTCGCGCACACCATAAGGTTTTCCTGACATGCTCCTGTCGGTCGCGCACGCGCTGCCATAGCTCATCGCTGATGATCTGCAATTCAGGATGCGCGACGGTGCGCCATTCGCTCTCCGGTCTCGCGCGCCGCACGCGCTTGTTGGTTCCCGGCACCTTCACGAAACGGGAGCTGTTCCAGATCACTTTGCCGTTGTAGAGATCGCGGCGCAGCATCGCCCGGATGCAGGTCGGACACCACGTCGCGTACCGCTTGCCCGCCCGCGGTCTTGGTGGCGGAATATGCTCGCCATTCAGGGTCTTCGCAATCGTCTTGAGCGACTGCCCCTCGGCGGACATCTCAAAGATGCGGCGAACCACCGCCGCCTCGCTCTCGGTGATAATCAGTTGCTTTCCCGTCGTTCCAGCCACAGGAATTGAGTCATAACCGAAGCAGCGACCACCGGTGTGCTGGCCGCGCAGCATCAGACCTTCGAGTCCGCGATGGGTTTTCTTGGCAAGCTCCTTCACATACAAGCTGTCCACCATGCCGTGGACGGTGACTAGCACATGCGCCTGCTCGTTCTCGGAATCGATGCCCTGACTACTGACGGCGATGAGGCGGATGCCGGCGAAGTTCAGCTTCTCGAAGAAGGTCAACGCATCTTTGGTATTTCGAGCCAGCCGGCTGCTGTCGTCGAGCAGGATGATGTCGAAGGGACGTGAAGGAGAGAGCGCGGTCTCCATCATGCGCCCCAGGCCGGGACGGTCAGCGCCGACGCCGCTCAATGCTTCATCGACATAGACATGCTCTTCGAGAAAGACAAACCCGCGAGAATGCGCATACTCGCGGCAGATACGAAGCTGGTCATCGATGGAGAGCGGACTCTGAAGATCGCTGGAATAGCGGGCGTAAGCGGCACATCGCAGAATCATGGTTCATCACCGTCCTTGTCGGACGTTACCTCTGAAGGCCCCGTTGTCGCAAGTCGATTCTGCTTCTTAATTTCGGTCAGATATTCCCGCACCAGCGCGGGGATAATGACATTGTCCAGCCAGGATTTCGGCGTGGGCATGGGTCCAACCGCCGCGACCGATCGGTGGATTGTCAAAGCGATCGTTGGCCGGCATTTTAGCTGGGGAAAACAGTCGTCTGTCGATTAGGGCACATGATCCCAAACGGGCTCGGAAACAAAACTTTTACGGCTGGCGCTGACACTGGAGCGAAATGGATTTGGCCGAGCGCTGCAGGCCAACGTCCATAATTCCCCTACCGTACCGCCGATCTCGATAGGTCCAAATATCGTGTTCACGCTAAATCCCCGCAAATCCATCCATGGGAAGATTCGGCGGCACCGGTCCATTGGCCAGCCTATAAGCCTTGCCGAACTCGTACCCTCCCATGAAGTCCACAGTGCTACCGAAAAAGGGTGAAGGGTGTGGAGATTTCGAATATAGCCGAGTTGCAATTATCTCTTCCATCAGGACACAGACTCTTTACTATCTCACCAGGACAAGGATTCTCCTTAGAACCCCTCATACGCTTCACGAAAAAGCGTTAAGTATGCTTCGGCATCCACGGGACGCGGATTGGTTTGACTATTGGGATCGTACATTGCTGCCCGCGCCAATGTTGCTAGGAGGTCCTCGGGGACGTTCAGTTCCTTCAAGCTACCCGGAAGATTAAGCCTGATATTGAGGGTATGGAAGAATTTTGGCAAATCGCTATTTGCCGGAATTTCCAATACTTTGCAGATTTGCCGATATTTATCGCCGACGAACTCACGATTGAACCGCAATACAAAAGGAAGCAGCAACCCATTCAGGGTACCATGATGTAAAAAAGGTTTATGAAGCGCGCCTAAAGGGTGGCTCATCGCGTGTACTGCTCCAAGTCCTTTTTGAAAAGTAAGACCGCCCTCAATCGAAGTCATCATCATGTGCCACCGAGCTTTTTTATCAGTGCCTTCATCGCAGGCCCGCGCGATATACTTCACTCCGCGAGCCAAGCCGCTGAGAGCTATGGCTTCCGCCGGAGGATTGATACGCGGAGACAAAAAGGTTTCAATGCAGTGTGAAATCGCGTCCATTCCCGTTCCCGATGTGAGACTTGAGGGCATTCCAAGGGTTAGTTCCGGATCGCAAATGGCCGATTTTGGGATTAAATGCGGACTGACGATGGGCAGCTTATATCCATCTTCCATAATAATGACGGCAGCTCGACCGACCTCACTGCCGGTACCTGCTGTGGTTCCCACAGCAATCACTGGGGCAACGCTCGCGCCAATTTTTCGGCAATCTTTATTAATGGAAGAATATTCATCTAACGACCCGGGATGCGTTCCCATTAAGGCGACGGCTTTCGCCAGATCGATCGGCGATCCTCCGCCCACCGCGACAATTCCATCGAATTTTTCATTACGAAATTGCGCCGTGGCCTCTCGGACTGTCGCTTGAGTAGGGTTGGAAAGGGTATTATCGAAAATCTGCTTTTGATGAAGAGCTGGCAGATGTTGGCTGATCCGATCAAACAATCCACATTCTCGAATTCCCTTATCGGTAATTACCATTGGGAAGAAAACGTTCAGCCGACGCAATTCATTCTTCAGTGTGGCAACCTCTCCAAAGCCAAAATGGATTTCGGTCAAATAGCTGATAAGCGCCATATAAGCAAATTTGCTGCTGAGGTTAAATACCTCAATTCTGAGGCAATCTTTCGGATAAGGGCGAGGGTATCCAACTGGCTCTTATGCCAAAATCCGTTAGGATCACCTGTGCCGCATTGTAGCCCGGCAAACCTGTGATATTCCCGCCTGGATGGCTGCTCGACCCGCAAAGATAGAGTCCAGGTATATGCGTGCGATAATTTCCCGCTCCTGGGAACGGACGATTGTACCCAATCTGACCGCTTGTAAACGCGCCGATCAGCAAATCTCCATATCGCATATTTGGAAAACAGCGTTCCACGTCCAATGGGGAACGTGTAAAAGAATCGATCACCGACGACTCTAAATTCGGAGCATAATTGCGCCAAAATTGAAGCATTTCATAGCCATGTTTTTTTCGTTCCCGGTCCCAGTTTTTTGGGTCGCCGTGCAGACGGTAAGGAAGTTTTTCCCACATAAACGCTGTATGGAAGCCTGGAGGAGCTTGACTGGGATCGAAGAGCGTTGGACATGCTCCCCACATTACTGTTGGCGGAATCGACCCCTGCTCATGATGTCGAACAATGTTCGCGTATTGATTGATATGGTCCAATCCCATGATGACCATAAAAGCCCGCATCAGTTCAGGATGATTCTCAGACGCCTTGTAATGAGGAGGTTCTGTCAAATTGAGATTTAAACTGAACAAAGGCGCAATAAGGTTATATTGAAAGTTTTCCACATGGGATCGAATTGTGGCTGGCACCTGCGAGTCATCCAGCAATTCCAGAAAGGTTTGATGGGGATTCAACGAAGAAACAATAAATTGTCTCGCTAAAATAACTTCTCCATCGTCCAATTCAACCCCAGTTGCCCTATCGTTTTCCATCAATATCCGTTTCGGACTGACCAAAGTGCGAATGTTGCCGCCGACTTCGCGAACCGCCGACTCCAAAGCACGAGCCAAAGCAGCCGAACCTCCGCAAACCATTTGCGCTTTGTTCGGAGATGCCAGCAACGAGGCGATGTGATGACCAAATCCGCGCGCTCGAAGATCGACCTCCCTCAATCCATTGAAAAACAGGAGCCCAGCTTGGATGGTCGGATGCTCAAATTCACGATGAACAAATTCCAAGGGAGACAGCTCGCTCACCTCCAACAGACGCCGTCCCGCCGAGCTTCGCTGCAGGATTGTTTTTCGTACATCGGGAGGCAATGGAGGAGAAAGAGCTTCCGGCACTAAGATTCCGTTTAGGATCGGAACAAATTCATCCCGCCATCGGCATAATGTTTTCGCATCGCGTTTGCTGAAGCTGGCGAACGATTCAACTGTTTTTTCAAAATCCGTCCACCATTCCAAGGCCCGCCCATCATTGGTTAACAGCGCCACATTCAACTCTGGCTCGATGTATTGAGCTCCATGCCGATCCAGATCCAGATCCATAAACCAAGGCATCGTGGTGACGGCTCGATGAAAAAATGAATGTGTGTTGTGAAAGAAGCCAGGATAGCGCGGATCCTCCAAGGTACTCAGACCGCCTCCGGCAATTGGTTTGCGCTCCAGTGAGAGCATCTTCAAGCCTGCCTTACAAAGATAGGCCTGCAGAACGAGAGCGTTATGCCCTGCCCCCAAAATGATACCGTCGTAGATTTCAGACATGATCGATAAATACTCGCGCTGTCGATGCTTTTAACTTGCAGACTAAGAATATAATTCTGAATTTAGAAGCAATATCCATACGACACACAATTCACTTCTTTTCACGCTCTCCTCAGAAAAATAGCGACGACAATGCCGAAATTGCGAGAATCTTCTCGTACTTGCAGATGTGGGCACGTCTTCAATAAGAAAGAACTTTTCTCGCGTTATAGCCACTCTGTTTTTCTCATAAGGTGATAAACCAGAATCAAGGCGTCTACTTTATAACGCAGTGAGTACTAGAGACCATCCTCGATTTCCATCGCGGCTTGGGAGATGGAAAATACTATTTGTACGCAGTTTCATAGCTCATGAACTCTAAAGGCAGTGGCCAATTTTTTGCGAGTCGCGATCTAGAATCAGAATTTTCTGGAATGCTCCGTTGACCATCGCTCTACGACTACTTTTTTGTGCGTATAGAACTCGATGGAATCCTCTCCCTGGGCGTGCAAGTCACCAAAAAAGCTGTCTTTCCATCCGCTGAAGGGGAAATACGCCATCGGCGCAGCCACCCCGATATTGATGCCGATATTGCCGGCCGGCGCCTCGTAGCGAAACCGCCGCGCGGCTGCACCGCTCGATGTAAATAGAGAGGCCTGGTTCCCGTAGCGA
>Ga0134128_10000822_pt1 | contig 42036 bp, 41 predicted proteins | sample KB31754_FD_96462 | JGI IMG/M metagenome (GOLD analysis project Ga0134128, IMG submission 96462) | Terrestrial soil microbial communities with excess Nitrogen fertilizer from Kellogg Biological Station, Michigan, USA - KB3-175-4 | ecosystem: Environmental > Terrestrial > Soil > Unclassified ...
AGCGGCGGCGGTCGAGCGCATGCCGCGCGCGGTGGTGAACGGTCCGGCGATCAGCGCGCCCGCGCCGCAAGGCGACGCCTGGCTCGAGCGCCGCTTGCGGGTGTTCGAACGGGCCTTGTCGGCGCTGGAAACGCGTCAGGAGAAGACCGAGCAACTGCTCAATCGTAGCGTGGCGCTTCTGGAAGAAAAGCGTGCGCCTGTCCTGAAACGCGCAACGGCACCGGAGGCGAAGGCGGCCCCCATGGCCAAAACGCTAGAATCCGAACCCGATTACAGGCCCGCACCCGTCAAAGCCAAACCGCTTCCCTTGCCGGATCTCGATCCGCTGCCGACCGTGACGCCCGAGGAAATGGAAGGGCTTCTGGAGAATGCCCGCCGGGCGGCGCGGGAAGCTGCCGTGGAAGAGGAACCGTCGGCAAAACCGAAGCGCGCCCTTGGCTGGATGACGTGGGTTGGGCTGGGCGCCATTCTCGCCATGGCAGGCACCGCGCTCCTGTTGGCGCATCTGATGGGCGTGCAGGCTGGCAGTATCCAGCACCGTCAGGCCGTTCAACCGTCGCTGGCGCGGATAACGGCCTTGGCGGATAGCGGGGATCCGCGCAGCCAGACCAAATTGGCGCTCGCCTATCTGCATGGCGAGAATGTGAAGTCGGATGTGCCGGCGGCCCTGCGCTGGGGTCTGGCGGCGGCAAGACAAGGCGATCCCCTGGCGCAATATCTGATCGCCACCTGCTATGCGGAAGGCAACGGCGTTGCGGCGGATCAGGATCAAGCCTTCAAATGGTTCGAAGCGTCGGCGCTGCGGGGCAACCTGAGGGCGATGCACGATCTTGCCATCGCCTATGATCAAGGCCGCGGCACCACCAGGGACGCGGGGCGCGCCGCCGCCTGGTTCAGTCGGGCGGCAAATCAAGGCTATGTCGATTCCCAGTTCGATCTTGCGGTGCTTTATGAGCGCGGCGACGGGGTCCGGCAGAATCCGGTATCGGCATTGAAATGGTACCTGATCGCAGCGCGATCGGGCGACGCCCAGGCGCTGAACCGCGCGGACCAGTTGGCGCGCGAAATGCCCGCCGAGGACGCAGCCAGCGCCCGCATGCAGGCGAATGGCTTCAAACCCGCTCTGCGCGACCAGGTCGCCAACACACTCTAGGAATCGCGCTGGCTGCCATAATGGTAGGCCCAGACTTTCGTGAATTCGGCGCCCAGCAAAAAAACCTGCGCGGAATAATAGGTCCAGACCAGAAGAACGATTACGCCCGCGGCGGCGCCATAGATATTGGCGACCAGGAAGCGGGCGAGATAAAGCGCGATTAAGGATTGGCCGGCTTCGAAGAGCAGGGCGGTTCCCGCGGCGCCCACCAGGACGTCGCGCCAGTAAAGCCGTCGGTGCGGGATCATCTTGTAGATGATCGCGAACAGCGCCGTGATGAAGCCGAAGGAAAGGGCGATATTGATCGCCTCGACGAAAAAGCCCCCGAGCGCGGTGTAGTGGTCGAGGAACCGGCCTAGCACCCCGATCCCCGCCGCGACCACCAGCGACAACATGAACAGGAAGCCCATCGCGATCACCAAGATCAAACTCAGCACGCGGCCCCGCACCAATTGATAGAAATAGGATTCCGTTCTGGGCGCCTTCCAGATCACATTGAGCGCGTCCTCCATTTCAGTAAAGACGCCCGAGGCGGTGACGATCAGGGCGACGAGGCCCAAGAAGCTCCCCAGCAGACTGTGATGGACGCCGCGCACATGCACGATGGCGGCTTGCACCAGATCCGCACTCTCCGGGCTCATCAACTGGCGCAACTGGTAGCCAACCGCCGCTGACGCCGCCTTTGGTCCCAGAAAAAGACCGGCGATGGCAGTGGCGATGAAAAGAACCGGTGCAATCGCGGTCACGGCATAAAAGGCGATGGCCGCGCCGCGCGTCAGGGCATTGTCGTCTATGAAGGCGATAAAGCCTTCCTTGATGAGACGCCAGGGATGCCATCGCCTGAAACGCACTCGTTCCCCTTTGCGAATCTCAGAGGATCAACGTCCCGGAACTTGGCGAGTTTCCCAACTTTTGTGAAGCCCGATCCCGGCTCGGGCGTTTGGCTGTTATGTCATTGGCCCACAACAGGGAAATCGCGGACCTCAAGCGTTTTTGGCAGCAATGGATTTGGGCGGATTTCCGCGATTTCCGCTTCACCTGGCCCGGTTTCTTTCGCTGGTCGGCGATCGTCATCGCCGCTTTCCTGATCGCATTCGTCGTTACGCTCTATTTTTTGGACTGGAACCAGATGCGGACGCCCATCGCCCGTTGGGCCTCGCATCGTTATGGACGGCCGGTGGCAATCGAGGGCGACCTCAAGGTCGATCTCTTCCGGCGCGAGCCGCATGTCTCCATCGGTGGTCTTTTTATCGGCAACCCTGCCTGGGTCGGGCAACCGCAAGCCGCGCGCATCCGGCAGACGGATATTGTGTTCCGGCTTTGGCCGGCGCTGTTCGGCAGGATCATTCTCCCGTCCGTTCGTTTCGATCGGCCCGAGTTTCTTCTGGTGCGCGCCGAGGACGGGCGCACCAATTGGGATAGCACCAACCCCAGCAGGCAAGGCTGGAAGATCCCGCCCATCCAGCGCTTCCTGGTGCGCGACGGCCATGTCGAGATCCATGACGCGGTGCGCCGTCTGGAATTTGTCGGCTCCATTTCGTCGGAAGAGAATTCGGGCGGTCAGGGCGCGGCGTTCCAGCTCAACGGTTCCGGCGCGTTGAACGCCAATCCTTTTCTCGCGGATATTCATGGCGGGCCGTTAATCAATGTCGATGAAAGCAAACCCTACAGCTTCAGCGCCGACCTTCACGCCGGCCCCACCCATGCGGCGATCGACGGCGTGATCGCCCATCCTTTTCACCTCGGTCAATTCGACGCCCATGTGACGGCGACCGGTCAGAGTCTGTCCGAACTTTATTATCTGACGGGCGTCGCCTTGCCGGGAACAGCCCCTTACAAGCTGAACGGCCGGCTTCAGCGCGACGGCGCGCTCTACGCCCTGAGCGACCTGGCCGGCACGATCGGTGATTCCGACATGCATGGTTATTTGACAGTCGATGTCTCGCATGACATCCCAACCCTTGGCGGGCATTTGTCTTCGCGTTCGCTGGATTTCAACGATCTGGGCGCCTTGCTGCGGGGCGGCGAGAAGACAGCAGCGGCGACGGCTTATCTTCTCCCGGATGTGACGTTGCACACCGAAAGGCTGCGGCAAATCAATGGCGAGGTGGATTACGACGCCGATTCCATCCGCAGCCGCGATTTTCCATTGCGCGGTCTCACCACCCATATCCGCGTGAAAGATGGCGTGATGCGTCTTTCTCCATTGGCCTTCAGTTTTACCCAGGGCAAATTGTCGGGCGCCCTCACCATCGATGCGCGCAAATCCGTGCCGGTCACCAGCGTCGATGCTCGCATCACCGATCTTCATATCGAGCATTTCATCAAGAGCAACGAGAAACCGCTCACCGGCCTGGTGGAAGCCCGCGCTCAGCTGAGCGGGTCGGGTGCATCCGTTCACAAGGTGGCTTCCAGCGCCCGAGGGATTTTCACTGCCGTGGCGCCGCAAGGCGGCATGAAGAAGTCTCTGGCGGAATGGGCGGGGGTCAATGTGCTGAGTGCCTTGGGCTTGAGCCTATCGGGCGATCAATCCGCCACCAATCTCAGATGCGCGGTCATGCATTTCGATGCCCGGGACGGTTTGCTTTCATCTCAGCAGATCGTGCTCGACACCGATCCCACGCGCATCGATGGGCATGGCACAGTCAATCTCAAGGACGAAACCCTCAACCTGACCCTGCAAGGCAAGCCCAAGCATTTTCAGCTGTTGCATCTGAACGCTCCCATCACGCTTTCGGGGAAATTGGAATCGCCGACCGTCGGCGTCGACGCCAAGCCGGCGCTGACCCAGGGCGCCATCGGTTTGGGATTGGGCCTTCTGTCACCCTTCGCCGCGATCTTCGCCTTTGTCGATCCCGGCCTGGCGAAGGAGGCCAATTGCGCGGATCTGTTGGCCGACGCCAACAGCCAGGGCGCGTCGGTCAAGACTCCCGCAAAACCAACCAAATAGGTCGAAAGCAAGGATAAAATTTTTGTTTTGCGCCTTGCGGTTCGGCCGAAGTTCCCCATCTTTGCGGCGTGGGTTTTAGGAGGGCGCACGCCCATGAGACTTTCCCCGGCTTTCCCCAAATTCCTGGCCATACTGGGCCTGGCTTTCGCGCTGGCGGGTTGCGGCGTCAATTCCATCCCGACCAAGGATGAAACGGTGAAGGCGCGCTGGGGCGATGTGCAGGCGGCCTATCAGCGCCGCAGTGATTTGGTCCCGAACCTGGTTTCCACCGTTCAAGGCTATGCAGTGCAGGAGAAGTCGGTGCTCACGGCTGTGACCCAGGCGCGCGCCCAGGCCACGCATGTTTCGATCGACGCTTCGACCGTCACCGATCCGGCGGCGTTTGAAAAATTCCAGCAGGCGCAGAATCAATTGTCCGGCGTGCTGGGGCGGCTGATGGCCATCAGCGAGAATTATCCGGACCTGAAATCCAACCAGAACTTCCTGGCGCTGCAATCGCAGCTCGAAGGCACCGAGAACCGCATCGAGATTGCGCGCCGCGACTACAATGCGGCGGTCCAGGACTACAACACCGAATTGCGCACTTTTCCCGGCGTCGTCTGGGCCTCGACGCTCTACAAGAGCCAGAAGCCGGCCCAGGAATTCGCTGCCAGCACCACCGCGCAAGGTGCGCCCGTGGTCAATTTCACCGGCCAGGCGCAGCCGCCCGCTGCAACCCAACCTGCGCCGCCGCCGGTCAATCCGTAAGCGATGCGGTTTCTCGCGGTCCTGTTCGCCTTTCTCTGTCTGGCGCTGCCGCTCCGGACGGCGGAAGCCGCGCCGAAATTCCCAACTCTGACCGGGCGGGTGGTGGATGATGCCCATATTCTTTCGGACCGGACGCGGGCGGATCTCGACCAGAAGCTGGCGGCGCTTGAGGCCAAGACCTCACGCCAGCTGGTGGTGGTCACGCTGCCTTCGCTGCAGGGCTATGAGATTTCCGATTATGGCTATCAACTGGGCCGGGCTTGGGGCATCGGCCAAGCCAAGCTCAACAATGGCGCTCTCTTCATTGTCGCGCCCAACGAGCACAAGGTGCGGATCGAAGTGGGCTATGGGCTGGAACCCATCCTCACCGATGCCTTGTCTTCGGTGATCATCCAACAGGCGGTCGTGCCCCGTTTCCGTGCCGGCGATTTCGATGGCGGCACGCAAGCGGGTGTGGCGGCACTGATCCAGCAATTGTCGCTCGATCCGTCGGCGGCGGAAGCGCGGGTCGCGGCTGCCGAGCAACAGGCGCAGCATCGCGACGGCGGCGGCGCCACGCCTTTCTCCATCCTGATCATCATCCTGTTCGTTGCCATCGCGTTTAGCCGCATCTTCGGCGGCTTCGGCTTTTGGCCGTTACTTTTCCTGGGCGGACTGGGTGGCGGCCGCAGCTATGGCGGTGGTGGTTACGGCAGCGGTGGCTGGAGCGGCGGCGGCGGCTGGAGCGGCGGCGGCGGCGGCAGCTTCGGCGGCGGCGGCGCGTCGGGAAGCTGGTGATGCTGAGCCGGTCGGATCATGAGCGTATCGCGGCTGCGATCACGGATGCGGAAAGCAAGACCGCGGGCGAGATTTTTTGCGTGCTCACACAGGAAGTCTCGCGTTATCGCGAAGTGCCGTTGGCCTGGGCCGCCGTCGCCGCCTTTGTCGCGCCGCCCTTGCTGGTGATGGCGGGGCTGCATCGCTTGGCGATGGCCGACATCTTCTCCAGCTGGACCGATGACACGGTGCGGGCGGTAGAAAATCTGATCCTGCGCGCGCTCACGACTTATACTTTGTTGCAGGCGGCTATTTTTCTTGCCGTCGCCCTGATCGCATCATTGCCGCGCATCCGTCGCTTTCTCACGCCGCGCTTCTTAAAGCGCCATCGGGTGCGCCAGGTTGCGCGGCACCATTTCGCCGCCTCGGGCGCGCGGCTCTCTCATGCCGAACCGCATATCCTGATCTATGCCTCGCTGCATGATCGGCAGGTCGAACTGGTGGCGCACCACGCCATTCATCAGGCGGTCGGCGAAGGGCCATGGAATGATGCGGTCGCCGCCGTCACCCAGGGCATGACGTCCGGCAAGCCCGCGGATGGTTTTATCCGCGCCATCGCCATCTGCGGCGAAGCTATGGCTCGCCATTTCCCGCCAAACGGCGCGCCCAAAAATCTCCTTCCCAATGACATTCTGGAAAGCTGAGCGAGTCTATTGGTAGGGCGGCGCCGGCGTGCTAGGGACCAGGGCGCGCCGGCTTAGCTCAGTTGGTAGAGCACCTGATTTGTAATCAGGGGGTCACAGGTTCGAGTCCTGTAGCCGGCACCATCGCCGGGGGCCGCGGTTGTTCTTTCTTCTTTCGAAAATTCTTGTCCCGCTGGAAACGCCCAGCGATCTTCTTTTGTCGCTCCTTTTGCTCGGGACATTGGGCCTTTTGGTTCAGCGCTTTCGCCGCGTGGGCGTGGCCCTGGTTACGGCTGTGGCGCTGGCGTTCCTGGCGATTGCACTGCTGCCCGTGTCCGCTTGGGTGACGGCCCCGTTGGAAGATCGCTTTCCAAGGCCGCAAGCGTTGCCTGTTCATGTCGACGGCATCATAGTTTTGGGCGGTGCCATCGATCCTGAGACGACCGCGCGGCGTGATGTTCCGTCCTTGAATTCCGCCGCGGAACGTATGACGGAATTCGTTCGTCTCGCCCGCAAATATCCAGACGCCCAACTGGTGTTTAGCGGCGGCAGCGGCCTGTTGAGTTTACGCCTTCCCATTTTCACGGAGTCCGATGCCGCGCGTCTTTTCTTTCAGCAGCAAGGATTGGATACCGGACACATTCTTTTCGAAAACAAATCGCGCAATACCTATGAGAATGTGATCTTCAGTAAAGCGCTCACCAAACCGTCATCCCGGCAAGTCTGGCTTCTTGTCTCGTCGGCGCGCGACATGCCGCGCAGTGTGGGGATTTTCCGCAAGGCGGGTTGGCCGGTTGTTGCGATCCCGGTTTCCTACAAGTCCGACAAACCCCATAGCTTCGTTCTGGCGAACAATCTGCCGGACCTCGACGATAGCGTGCACGAATGGCTGGGCCTTCTCGTCTATTATTTAACCGGCAAGACCGATGCGCTATTTCCGGGGCCTGCTTGAGGCCGGCGCCGTAGCTCAGTGCTTCGGGCCGTTATACGTATAAGTGTAAGTCCAGCGTTTGGTGGCGCCAGGCTTGAGTTCAATGGCGATATAGGGTTCCACCGCCATGACGCTGCGGATAGACCAGACATTGATCTTGCTCATGGGTTGATCGGCGGTCACTCGCATGCCCGCGCCGGTTCGGACATTGCCGATCCGGATGTCATAATCTTTCTTGCTGTTTCCAAAGCCACTGACGTGGAAGGCGACGCTTTCCTTGCCGGTTAGTCCGCGTTGATAGGCGAAGTGATTGCCCTCGATGCGAACCAGCGCGGCGTCCGGTTTTACGTCCGGCGTTATGGCGAAGGGGAAGCTCGCCACAATATCCTGGTTGCCCGGGCTGAGAGGAAGAAAATTGTGATCATAAACTGTCGTCGCGATCGCTTTGCCGCTTTTGTTGGTGAGGACATGCTCAATTGTCATTTGCGGCTTGCCAGGTAAGAGGCGCAGCGTTTTGACGTAACGATAACCGCCGCTCAAATCCTGGACAAAGCTGATGCTGTCTTTCGCAGTCAGCACGCTGCGCAGGCCCGCATCCACAACATCGTAAATCCGATAATGGTCGTAAGGTTTGGCGTCCGGTTTCTTCAACCGGCCGACTCCGATTTTGAGGAAGCTGCCGCCCGCTTGCGCGTTTTCGAATCCAATGGGTGCGAATTCCTCTACTGGTCCCGAAATGGCGCTGTCCGGCCCGCCGACAATGCCTTCGGGCGTGAAGGTGTAATCCGCCACCTCCGGCGAAACGCGGTCGAACCAGGGCCCGTAGAAATTTTGCCCGTCCACGACCAGGCTTCCGATCACGCCCGTCTGGTCGAAACGCGTGCCGCGATAAAACCCTTTCTGCGCATCGGGCAGATAGATTTTCGCCGTTATCAATCCGTTGCCGATCTGAGCCGAGGGGGCGTCTAGCGGCAGAGGCGCGGTGTGTTGGGGCAGCGGCTGGACCGGTTCGGCGCGGGCGCCTGACGCGATGACAAGGGGTGCCAGCATTGCTGCCGCAACCAAGATTTTTGCATGCCCGTCCGTCATTTTCGTTTCCCCTCGCTTCCCGCGCCCGCCCCCTGTATGAGGAACGGGTCGCGCACGAACCATACCGCAAAACCGCATGAAACGCGTTCTGATCTCTTCCGCCATCCCGTCCGTCAACGGGATCAAGCATCTGGGCAATCTGGTGGGCTCTATGCTGCCCGCTGACATCTTTGCCCGTTTCTGCCGCGCCCGGGGCTATGACACGATGGCGGTCTGCGCCACTGACGAGCATGGCGCGCCCATCGAACTGGCCGCGCTGGAGGAGGGCGTGCCGGTCGCCGACTATTGCGCCAAATGGCACGCCGTCCAGCGCGATCTGGGCGATCGCTTCGGCCTTTCCTGGGACAATTTTGGGCGCTCTTCGTCGCCGCAGAACCGCGAGTTGACGCTGCACTTCGCCCGCGCGCTCTGGAAGAACGACTTTCTGGAATTGCGCACCACCAAGCAGGCCTATTCTGCCACCGACGGCCGCTTCCTGCCCGACCGTTATGTGATCGGCACCTGTCCCCATTGCGGCTACACCAACGCCCGCGGCGACCAGTGCGAGAATTGCACCCGGGTGCTGGACCCCATCGATCTCATCGATCCGCGTTCGGCGGTCTCCGGCGCGCGGGATATCGAGATCCGCGATTCCACGCATCTCTTCCTCAAACAGTCCCAGCTTGCCGACCGGCTTCGCCACTGGATCGACGGCCACAAGAAGGACTGGCCGTTGATCGTCACCTCCATTGCCTACAAATGGCTGGACGAGGGCTTGCAGGATCGCGGCATCACGCGCGATCTCGACTGGGGCTTTCCAGTGCCCGACGACATCGCCGACGGCCAGCTCAAAGGCAAAGTCTTCTATGTCTGGTTCGATGCGCCCATAGAATATATCGCCGCGACCAAGGAATGGGCTGACAAGAACAAGAAAGGCGAGGCCTGGCGCGACTGGTGGTTCGGCGAGAAGGCGCGCGACGTGACTTATTGGGAATTCATGGGCAAGGACAATGTGCCTTTCCACACCATCATCTTTCCCGCCATGATCATGGGCACAGGGGAGCCCTGGAAGAAGGTCGACCGCCTCAAAGGCTTCAACTATCTCAATTATGATGGCGGAAAGTTCTCAACCTCCGGCAAACGCGGCATCTTCATGGACACGGCGCTGGAAATCGCGCCGGCCGATTATTGGCGCTATTATCTGATCGCCAATGCGCCGGAAGGTTCGGATTCCAACTTCACCTGGGAACAATTCGCCGGTGTCATCAACAAGGACCTGGCCGATGTGCTGGGCAATTTCGTCAACCGGGTGACGAAATTCTGCGCCGCGCGCTTCGACGCCAAGGTGCCGGGCGAGGGCGAATATGGCGCGGAAGAGCATGCCCTGATTGCCGAGCTGGATCGCCGAATTGCTCAGTATACGGATTATATCGAAGAGGCGGAGTTCCGCAAAGCCATGGGCGAGCTTCGCGCCATCTGGGTGGCGGGCAATGAATATCTCACCAAAGCGGCGCCCTGGACCCATATCAAGACCGACCGCGCGCGCGCCGCGGTGGGCGTGCGCATGGGCCTCAATCTGGTGCACCAATTCGCCCATCTCGCCTGGCCGGTGATGCCGGTGATGGCCAAGAAGATCCATGAAGCAATCCAGCCCATCGCGGGCGACGGCGCCATCATTCCCTGGCCGGATCAGCCCATGGCGGACGCGCTGAACGATCTGGAGCCCGGCCAGCCCATCCATCCGCCGGAGGTGTTGTTCGCCAAAATCACCGACGAACAGATCGCGGAGTGGAAAATACGCTTTGGCGGGTCGGCGACCGACGCGCTTTAGCGCGCAAGCATGTCCTGTGGACATGCGAGAGGGAGGCGACGCCGCGAGCTTGAGCGAGCGGCTGGAACAGCGACCGGGGCATTACAGAGACGGCACCGCGAGCACAAGCGCTGGAAAGGCGGCTAAGGCTGACGGCCGGGAGCGAGGCGTTCCCAGCCATTCGGGCCGAGCGCTTCCAGCGGCGAGAAACGCGACTTGTAGTCCATCTTCTCGGAGTCGCGCACCCAATAGCCGAGATACACGTAAGGAAGGCCGCGCGCCTTGGCGGCTTCCACATGATCCAGGATCATATAGGTGCCCAGGCTCCTGGCATCCTCGCCGGGATGGAAGAAGGAATAGACCATCGAAAGCCCATCGCGCAGGACATCGCTCAAGGCGGCTGCCAGCAGCGTGCCGTCCGGGCGGCGATATTCCACGATATGGGTGTTGACCGGCGTCTCCTCGACCATGGCGACATAGTCGAACAGACCCATATCGCTCATCCCGCCGCCGGAGTGCCGTGAATCCAGATAGGTGCGCAGCAGAGCGAATTGCTCCCGGGTCGCTTCGGCCGGAACGATGGCGCGGGCGAGATCGGCGCTTCTTTTCGCGATGCGACGCTGGCTGCGGCCGGGCGCGAATTCCTGGGCCACGATGCGCACCGAGACGCAGGCGTTACAGCCCTCGCAGGCGGGGCGATAGGCGATGGATTGGCTGCGGCGAAATCCGGAATGGGTGAGCGCCTCCGACAGTGGCTGGGCCAGGGGACCGGTCAGCCGGGCAAAAACCTTGCGCTCCACCTTGCCCGGCAGATAGGGGCAAGGCCCCCCGGGGGTGAGAAAAAACTGCGGAACCCGTGTGTTGCGTTGGTCGGTCACGATTCCAGTATGACCAAGCCCCGGCTCGGCCCGCAAGAAGATAGGCGGGCCAGAGTATACGAGTCAGGGGAGTATCCGGCGCCAGCCGGTTCTTAACCACCCAGGCTGTGGCCGGGCGGGGCGGGTGGGGCCTCTCGCAAGAGCACAATGGAGAGCCGGCGGTTGGCCGAGGCGTTGGGATCTTCCGGCAAAAGCGGCTCGGAAGCGGCCTTGCCGGCCACTTCGTAAATGCGGTCCGAGCCCAGGCCGCCGCTTTGCAGCACCGCCCGGGCGGCGTTGGCCCGGTTGGCCGAAAGCTCCCAAGCCGTGCCGGTGGCGGCCGTGTCGTTGCCGCCGGTATGGCCGGCGATGGAAACCCGGTTGGGCAGCGAATCGATCACCTGGCCAACTGCCGCCAGAAGTTTCTTGGTGTAGGGCATGGGCTCGTTGGTGCCTTGCTGGAACATGGGGCGGCCGTCCTGGTCCACCAGCTGGATGCGCAAGCCTTGCGGCGTCTGTTCCATCATCACTTGATGGGAGAGGTTGGCGATGTCGGGATTGTCCTGGATCGCCTGGCGTATCGCTTCGGCGGCATGGGCGAATTCGCCGTCCTGCGCCGTCGAATTGTTGGGGATGGCATCATTGGTGCTGGCGCCGTTGGCGCCGCCGGTGACGCCCGTGGCGAGCGACTTGACCGGCGAGGCCGGCGAGGGTGGCGATTGTTTCTGCATCACCGATTGCGCGCCGCCGGCATGAGCGGATTCCTCGCCCATCACCTTGCCGCCCAGCACGCCACCCGAACCGGATACGGTCTGGGCGATGGATTGGGGCGCGAAATAATCGGCGATGCCGCGCTTCTGCTCCGGCGTGGTGGTGTTGATCAGCCACATCAGAAGGAAGAACGCCATCATGGCGGTTACGAAGTCCGCATAGGCGACTTTCCAGGCGCCGCCATGGTGACCGCCATGCCCGCCCTTTTTGATGCGTTTGATGATGACCGCGCCGTCGGCCATAGTCCGCCACCCATGTACTCGGCCGGAACGGTCTGATGCCGTTCACTGGTCCGGTTTGCCCAATGCGGGGATCATGCATGCGCCGGCTTAACCGAGTATGAAGTGGCGAAGGCTTATGGTTAGTTCATGGTAATGGATCCGCGCGCTTATCGTGACGCCCTGGGTTGCTTCCCCACAGGCGTGGCTGTCGTTACGGCGAATGGCGTGGGCGCGCATATCGGCATCACGGTTAACTCTTTCACCTCCGTCTCGCTCGATCCGCCGCTTCTCTTGTGGTGCATGGACCGCCGTTCGCAGCGCCATGACATTTTCGTAAGAGCCGATAGCTTCACCGTCAGTGTTCTGGGTACAGAGCACAGAGAAGTGTCGTCGCGGTTGGCGCGTCCCGGCGAGCATGCGTTGGACGGCATCGCGCTGGTGGAGACGGAACTGGGGCCGCCAGCGCTGGCAGATTCTCTGGCGATCTTCGAATGCGCGGCGGAGCGGAAAATGGAAGGCGGCGACCACACGATTCTCTTAGGGAGGGTTTTGCGCTTCTCCCGTCCGTCGGAGTCCGCGCCGCTGGTCTATTTTCGTGGCAAATATAGCGCGCTTCAGCGCGGCGGCTGAATTCACATACATTTCTAGAAGGTAAATGCCAGGTTTTCCGGCCATCTGCCGACCTTCGTCACATCACCGACATATAACTGTCATCGCCCTGTAGCGGCCCACTGCGAAGGAGCCCACGCGCGAATTTGCGCGGGAACTTCAAAGGGACGTTGGACGAAAATGGGGAAATTCGGATTGATGGCCGGCACGGCCGCCATCGCGATCTTTGCCGCCTCGGGGGCGAATGCGGCAGTACAGGGCGGCACCGCCGTCACCACGATCGACACGACAGTCGCCAGCCAGCCCACCAATCAGATTCAACTGGCGCAGGCCGATGTGCCGCCGTCGAACGCGGAATTGGAAGCGCGTCTCTCGGCGCTCGAGGCTGAAGTACAGGATTCGCAAATGCGCGCCGCCCAGGCCGCCAGTGCGCCGCCAGCGGCGCCCAGCGGCTGGTGGAGCAACACCTCCATCTCGGGCCGCATGTATTTCGACGTCACCAACATCAGCAACAAGGTGAACGGCGCGCGCTCGACCGCCGCCACCAACGCCGTCAATGGCGTCACCAATGGCAACGGCACCAATTTCGACATCAAGCGCTTCTATATCGGCATCGATCACACCTTCAACGACACCTATTCGGCGAATGTGACCACCGATACGACCTATGACGGCACCACTGGCGCCGGCCAGCTCTTTTTGAAGAAGGCCTATCTGCAAGCCAAATATGACCCGGCCTTCATCATCCGCCTGGGCGCCACAGACATGCCGTGGATTCCCTATGCCGAAAGTATCTATGGCATGCGTTATTTCGAGCAGACCCTGATCGATCGCACCAAATACGGCACCTCATCGGACTGGGGCGTGCATCTTCTGGGCAGCGTGTTCGACGGCATCCTGAATTATCAATTCTCCGCCGTGAATGGCGGCGGCTACAAGAAGATCCCGGTGGGCAGCGACGCCAATCGCTTCAGCACCATGGACTTCGAAGGCCGCATCAACGCCACTTATGAAGGCTTCAGCCTGGCGGTCGGTGGCTACACCGGCAAGTTGGGCACGCCTTCGGGCACTGTCACTTTGAAAACAGCACAGCGTTTTAACGTGCTGGGCGCTTATGTCGCCAACGGGTTGCGCGTCGGCGTGGAGTATTTCTCGGCCAACAATATCAGCAATGGCGATGCTCTGGTGAACACCGTACTGGGTGAGGGCGCCAACGGCGTATCGGCCTTCGCGTCTTATTACTTCCTGCCGGAATGGGCCGTGTTCGGCCGTTTCGACAACGTCAATCCCAAGACCAAGACATCGCCTGCGACCAACGAGAATTTCTACACCTTCGGTTTCACCTATAGCCCGGTCAAGACGGTAGATTTCTCGCTCGCCTACAAGCATGACGGCGTGGGCCATGGCACCATCAGCACCGCCAACGGCACCATCGGCGGTGCTGTGAACGGCACGTACAATGAAATCGGCCTGTGGGGCGATTTCCAGTGGTAGCCTGAATGGCGCGGCGGTTTCTTATCGCCGCGCCCTTTCCCTCTCTCGAAAATCCCCCCGCGTCCGTGGAGTGGCGCACACGAAAGGACAAAATCATGAAACGCACAATGAAAGCGTTCCTGGCAGCAGCTTTGACCAGCACGCTGCTTTCCGGTGGCGCGATCGCCGCCACCAACCTCACCGGCGCGGGCGGCACCGCCATCTATCCCGTGCTGCAAGTCTGGGCGCAGAAATATCAGCAGAAGACCGGCGCGCAAGTGAATTACCAGGCGATCGGCTCGGGCGGCGGCATCAAGCAGATCGAATCCAGGACGGTCGATTTCGCCAATTCCGACAAACCGTTGCTGCACGACGAAATCACGCAAAATCATCTGGTGCAGTTTCCCCAGGTCGTGATCTCGATCGTGCCGGTGGTACATCTGCCCGGCATCCAGGCCGGCCAACTGGTTCTGGACGGCGACACGCTCGCCAAGATCTTCCTGGGTCAGATCAAGAAATGGAACGATCCGGCCATCGCCAAGCTGAACCCGAAAGTGCCGCTGCCCAACATGGCGATCCTCACTGTGCATCGTTCGGACGGCTCGGGCACCACCTTCAACTTCACCAATTATCTGGGCAAAGTGAATCCGGAATGGCAGAGCAAAGTCGGCGCCGACACGGCCGTCTCCTGGCCGGGCGGCATTGGCGGCAAGGGCAATGCCGGCGTCGCGGCCAGCGTGCAGCAGACTGTGGGCTCGATCGGCTATGTCGAATACGCGTACGCCAAGCAGTCGAACCTGATCTACACCGACATGATCAACGCGGCAGGCCAACGGGTGAAGCCCACCATGCAAGCCTTCCAAGCGGCGGCGGCGAATGCCGACTTTTCCAAGGTGCAGGATTTCTATCTGATCCTCACCAATCAGCCTGGCGCGCAAAGCTGGCCGATCACGGCGGCGACCTACATGCTGCTGCGTTCGGATTATCCCGCCGACAAGAACAAGGCGATCCTGCAATTCCTCGATTACGCCCTGCATGATGGCGCCGGCGACGCGGAGAAGTTGGACTATGTTCCGTTCCCCGACGCGGTCGTGAAGCAGATCGAAGCGTCCTGGAGCCAGACGCTGAAGGTCACGCCGTAACAGACCTGCACGACACATCGAATGGCCGGTGAGGGCGACCTCGCCGGCCATTTTACTTTGGCGAAATGTCGTAAAAGCCTATCAAGGCTTAATGTCTTGCACGTTATTATAACGTGGCTTATGTTTTCGGGATGCAAAACCTCGACCGGGACATGCTGACCCTGATGCATGACGTGGCGCGGATGCAGCGCACCCGCTTCGATCAATGGGCGCGCGGCTATGGCATGACGCGCGCACAGGGCCTCATCCTGCTGCGCCTGGAAGGCCAGCCCGGACTTTCGCAAAACGAAATGGCGGCCATCTGTGAGGTGGAGCCGATAACGGTTGGCCGGCTCGTCGACCGGCTGGAAGCGCGAGGTCTGATCGAGCGGCGGCCTGATCCCACCGACCGGCGCATCAAGCGTCTGCATCTGATGCCGGCAGCCGCGCCCATCCTGGCCGCCATCAATGATTACCGGCGCGCGCTTCGCGAATTCATGACCGGGGAATTGGACAAATCTGTCCAGGAAGCGGTGATCGACGCACTGCGGCATATGAAGGCCAAATTGACCGCGGAAAGTGCCGGCCGAATGCGAGCGGTGGGTTGAGGATCATGTCACCCACCCCGCTGACGCGTTTGAGATTGCCGGCGAGGGGTGCGCTTTTGGCACTCCCACTCTTGATGACTTTCGCGACACTTCTGCCACAAATTCGTACAGATGAGGCCATGCTTGCCAGGCAGATGTGGCTTGTAGGGTTTTCCACTACAGCCGCACTTCTCGCCATTCGCGCGCAACCGCTCCATTCTCTAGTCCGGTTGATGAAGCGGCCATCTTTTGCGCAAAATGTGCCGAAGCCGGAATTCGAAGCGATGGACTTTAGATGAAGCTCTCTTTCATCGGTTTGGGCGTGATGGGTTATCCCATGGCCGGGCATTTGCAGCGTGCCGGCCATGACGTCACCGTGTTCAATCGCAGCCCGGCGCGCGCCAGCGATTGGGTGAAGGACTATGGCGGCGCATCGGCGCCGACGCCTGCCGCGGCCGCCGCCCATGCCGACATCGTATTTTCCTGCGTGGGCCGCGACGCCGATCTCAGCCAGGTGACATTGGGAGAGGGCGGCGCCTTCGCCGCGATGCGATCGGGCGCTTTGTTCGTGGATCACACCACCGCGTCGGCCACCATCGCACGAGAATTGTCGACCATGGCTGAAAAGGCCGGGTTCGATTTTCTGGATGCGCCGGTGTCGGGCGGTCAGGCCGGCGCCGTGAACGGCAAGCTCACCATCATGTGCGGCGGCAGTGAGAAGGCTTACGCCAAGGCAGAGCCGGTCATGGCGGTCTATGCCAAGCAGATGCGGCTTCTGGGTCCGTCAGGTTCGGGCCAGCTCACCAAGATGGTCAACCAGATCTGCATCGCCGGCGTGGTGCAGGGATTGGCGGAGGGCTTCAGTCTGGCGCGCGCATCCGGTCTCGACATCGAAGCGGTGGTGGATGTGATCGCCAAAGGCGCCGCCCAAAGCTGGCAGATGGAGAACCGGCACAAGACCATGGCGGCAGGCCATTACGAGCATGGCTTTGCCGTGGAATGGATGCGCAAGGATCTCGGCATCTGTTTTGAAGAAGCGCGCCGCGCCGGCGTCAGCCTGCCGATGGCGGCCCTGGTCGATCAGTTCTACGCGGAGGTGGAGAGCCTGGGAGGCAAGCGCTGGGACACGTCCAGCCTGTTCGCCCGCCAGGAATTCATACGATCCAGAGGTACATCATGAACAACGAACAATGCGGTACGGAAGCCAAGCTTCAGGGTAAAGCGGCGGAACCGCAGCGATCCTATCATCACGGCGATTTGCGCAACGGGTTGCTCGATGCCGCGCGCGCCATCCTGGAGGAACAGTCGCTCAGCGCACTGACGCTCCGGGCGGTGGCAAGGCGCGCCGGCGTGAGCCATGCGGCGCCCTATCGCCATTTCCCCAACCATGAAGCGCTTCTGGTGGAACTCAGCATCGAAGGCTTTGAAGAGCTGCGCCGCTTCATCGTGGATGCGGCCAAGGTGACGGGATCGGAATCCGATCGCATCGCCGCCATCGGCGCTGCTTACATGCGCTTCGTCGCCAAGCGCCCGGCCGTGGCGCGGCTGATGTTTGGCCCGCAGCTTCCCAACCGTGACAAATTTCCCGGCTTGGGCCATGCCGCCGACGCCATCGGCAACGAGATTGGCGCGGCGTTGCATGATTCCGGCTTGGGCCTGGCGGTGTGGTCGGCGGTGCATGGCCTGGCCATGCTGGTCCTGGAGAATGTCATCGACCTGGGCCAGCGCCGCTCGGGGCTGCATGTGCTGCCCAGTCGCGCAGAGATTCTGGTGCGAAGCCTGTTCTCGACCAAACGGGACTAGCGGCGCTGGAGCAGCTTGGCTGCTTCTATAGCGAAATAAGTCAGAACGCCGCTGGCCCCGGCGCGCTTGAAACCCGTGAGCGTTTCGATGATGGCGCGGTCCCGATCCAGCCAGCCTTTTTCGAACGAAGCCGCCAGCATCGCGTATTCGCCCGACACCTGGTAGGCGAAGGTCGGAACACTAAAACGTTCCTTCACCCGGCGCACCAGATCGAGATAGGGCATGCCGGGCTTGACCATCACCATGTCGGCGCCTTCCTCCAGATCCAGCGCCACTTCGCGCAAAGCTTCGTCGCCATTGGCGGGATCCATCTGGTAGCTGCGCTTGTCTCCGGCTTTTAGGCCACCGCTTTTCACTTTTGACGAACCCAGCGCGTCACGGAACGGCCCGTAAAAAGCCGAAGCATATTTGGCGGCATAGGCCATGATGATGGCGTTGGCGTGGCCCTGTTCTTCCAGCGCGGCGCGGATAGCGCCCACGCGCCCGTCCATCATGTCGGACGGCGCGATGATGTCGGCGCCTGCCTCTACCTGGACCAGGGCCTGGCGCACCAGCACCTGGATGGTGCTGTCATTATGCACATCGCCGTCGCGGATCAGCCCGTCATGGCCGTGGCTGGTATAGGGATCGAGCGCCACGTCGCACAGGATGCCGATCTCAGGCACCGCTTTCTTGATTGCGCGCACGCTGCGGCAGACCAGATTGTTGGCGTTGATGGCCTCAAGCCCGTCCTCGCTCTTGAGCGCCGGATCGGTCGCAGGGAAAAGCGCGACCACGGGAATGCCGAGCTTGGCGGCTTCTTCTGCTGCTTTCACCGCGAGATCGACTGACAGGCGATCCACGCCCGGCATGGACGAGACAGGCTCGCGCTTCTTGTTTCCGTCAATCAGGAAGAGCGGCCAGATTAGATCGGCGGTGGAAAGTGTGTTCTCCGCCACCAGCCGCCGCGTCCAATCATGACGGCGCAGGCGGCGCAGGCGGGTCGCGGGATAAGCGATCATGACGTTCCTTTGATGCGTTTGCTCCTGCTCATGGCTGTCTTGCCAATTCGAGCACGCCGACGCAAGCCTGCGACTTGTCACGGCCGAGATCGCGGTTAATCTTGCGGCATGCACGAAGCTGAGCCCCATATCCTGTTCGAGAAAAGGGGCGCGCTGGGCCTCATCACGTTGAACCGGCCGAAGGCGTTAAATGCGCTGACGCACGGCATGTGCCTTGGCATGTCGAAGTTCCTCAGCGAATGGACGGCGGATGATGGCGTAAAAGCGGTTGCGATCTTGGGCGCGGGCTCACGTGCCTTTTGCGCGGGCGGCGATATCCGCGCCATGGCCGAAAGCAATCGCGACAAGACCCATGCCGCCGCCGATTTTCTGCGCGACGAATATTCCCTCAATGCCTTGATCGGTGCTTACGCCAAACCCTATGTCGCGCTCACCCACGGCGTGGTAATGGGCGGCGGCGCGGGCGTTTCGGTGCATGGATCGCATCGCCTCGGCGATGAAGATCTCGCCTTCGCCATGCCGGAAACCGGCATCGGCTTCATGCCCGATATCGGCGCCAGTTATTTCCTGTCGCGCTGTCCCGGCGAGACCGGACTTTATCTTGCCCTGACGGGGGGCCGCATCGGGCTTGGAGACGCCATGGCATTCGGTCTGATGACCCATCATGTCCCGGCAGCGCATCACGACCAGATCATCCTACGATTGGCGGATGGCGAGGCGGCGGATGCCGCGATCGCGCCTTACGCGTGGGCCAAGCCACCTGCCGCGCTTGCGGACCAGCGTGCCCGCATCGATGCGATCTTCGCCGCGTCGTCGGTAGAGGGCGTGCTGGAGCGGCTGGACCGAGATGGCAGCGAATTCGCGGCCGAGACGGCGCGGGTGATTCGTGCCCGCTCACCGACATCGCTCAAACTCGCCTTCGAACTTTTGCGCCGCGGAAAGTCACTGTCGCGGAACGAGTGTCTCAAAATGGAATACCGTGCGGCCGCGCGCCTGGTCATGGGACAAGATTTTCAGGAAGGCGTGCGGGCGCAATTGCTGGACAAGGACGGAAAGCCACGCTGGCAGCCATCATCCCTTGCCGGCGTGAAAGACGCTGATATCGCGGGTTATTTCGCACCTCTCGGCGCGAAGGAACTGAGGTTCCCGGAAAATGCACGCGGATAATTTCATTTTTCGTTTGCCATGATAATCGGCAGCGCCGCAAGTGCCGACAACATCGCGACAATTCGGAAGCATTTTACACGCTCTTAATGAGTCCCCTCTAGGCTCGGTTTCACAAATATAACGGGTGGGCTCCGCAAAAGCGGGGGTGGTGTAGAAATGACGGCATTGGCTAAACCGCATGCCGCGGCGGCGCTGGAAAGCGCAACGTCCGTGCGCAAGCACTATCTCGAGACATTGAATCTCGTCGAGCGTTTGCATCGTCAGTTGCTCGACGTGATCAAGGACGAACTGGATCGCCGCGACGAACGCGAGATCAATTCGGTACAGGCGCTGTTGCTGTTCAATGTCGGCGATCAGGAATTGACGGCGGGCGAATTACGCACGCGCGGCCATTATCTGGGCTCCAATGTCTCCTACAATCTCAAGAAGTTGGTCGAGGGTGGCTATATCCATCACGAGCGTTCGGAAGCCGATCGCCGCTCCGTCCTGGTGCGCCTGACCGCCAAGGGCGAAGCTGTTCGCGACATGCTCCGGGAATTGTTCGACCGCCATCTGGGCTCGCTGGAAGCGGTGGGTAATGTCGGCGAAGCCGACATGGAAGCCATGAACGTGACGCTGAAGCGGCTGGAACGCTTCTGGATCGACCAGGTTCGGTTCCGCCTCTAACAAAATCGCCGACTCAAGCTAGCGTGACGAGATGTCGAGCTGGCTCCGGGCGGCGTTCACCCGTCACATCCGTTTCTACTGCGCGCTGGCCCTGGGGCTGATCGCCTTTGCGGTCGGCCGCATGGCCGATCTCCCCGTGGCGCTACTGGCCGGCGGCGACGTCTTCTATCTGGTCTTTCTGGGTCTTTGCCTGACGATGGTTGCAGGCCAAACGGCCGAAGACCTCAAAGCCCGCGCCAGAAGCGAAGACGAGGGGATGGTGATCGTGTTTCTCATCATCTTGGCGACGATGCTGTTCTTCTCTGTCGCCGTGTTCGAGGCGCTCAACAAGAAACATCTCGAGCTTTTGCCCCTGGCGCTGGCGGCTGCCGGCGCCCCTCTGGGTTGGCTGGTGCTGCATACGGCCATGGCCTTTCATTACGCCGATCTGCATTATTTCGACGATCCCAGCACGGCCCAAGATGATGAGCGCGACTTGGAATTTCCCGGCGGTGGCGATGCCTGCGCCTGGGATTTTCTCTATTTTTCTTTTGTCGTCGGCATGACGGCCCAGGTTTCCGACGTCCAGGTCAAGACCACGGTGATGCGCAAGGCTGTGCTCTGGCACGGCATCGTGTCCTTCTTCTTCAATACCGTTTTCATCGCCATGGCGGTGAATGCCGTCGTCTCCCTGGCCAGCTAAGCGGGAAACCGGCTTTCTAGATGAGAATTTGTTGCAACAAGGGCGACGGGTCGGGCCGTGATGTGACAAATTGCGTGGAATCAGCGGGTTGGTATCAGTTAAGGTGGATTCTGACGGGGCCAGTCATAAGGCGGCGCAGGCGCATGGCATTTTCCTATGGTTTGAGCTTTGGGGAGGCTTTGGCGGCGATCCACCGGGAAGGGCGCTACCGGGTCTTCGCCGACATCAAACGCCAGCGCGGCGACTATCCCAGGGCCGATTTCTTCCCCGATGAGGAGGGCTCCAATGGCGGCGGCCGGCCCATCACGGTGTGGTGCTCCAACGACTATTTGAACATGGGTCAGCATCCCAAGGTGTTGTCGGCAATGCACGAGGCGCTGGATAGCGTCGGTGCCGGTTCCGGCGGCACCCGCAACATCTCTGGCACCAGCCATTATCATGTCGAGTTGGAGAAGGAGCTGGCCGATCTGCACGGCAAGGAAGCGGCTTTGCTCTTCACGTCGGGCTTTGTCTCCAACGATGCCACCCTGGCGACCCTGGCCAAGATCCTACCCGGCCTGATCATCTTCTCCGACGAATTCAACCATGCCTCCATGATCGAAGGCATCCGCCATGGCGGCACGGCCAAATATGTCTTCCGCCATAACGACATGGCGCATCTGGAAGAGCTTTTGAAGGCGGCCAATCCGGCATCGCCCAAGCTGATCGCCTTTGAAGGCGTCTATTCCATGGATGGCGACTTCGCGCCCACGGCGGCGATCTGCGACCTGGCCGAGAAATACGGCGCGCTCACCTATATCGACGAAGTGCATGGCGTGGGCCTTTACGGCCCCCGCGGCGGCGGCGTGGCCGCTCGCGACGGCACCATGGGCCGCATCGACATCGTGGAAGGTACGCTGGCCAAGGCTTTCGGGGTGATGGGCGGCTATATCGCCACCTCGTCGGAGATCGTGGACTGCATCCGCTCCTTCGCGCCAGGCTTCATCTTCACCACGTCGCTGGCGCCGTCGCTGGCGGCCGGCGTGCTGGCGTCCATCCGCCATCTCAAGGACAGCGATGCGGAGCGGGAGCGGCTGCATGATCGCGCCGCCCGTCTGAAGCAGCGGCTGACGGAAGCGGGGCTGCCGGTGATGGATAGCCCCAGCCATATCGTGCCGGTGTTCGTGGGCGATGCCACGCTATGCAAGGCGGTGACCGACGCGTTGCTCAAAGATCATGGCATCTATGTCCAGCCCATCAATTATCCCACCGTGCCGCGCGGCACCGAGCGGCTCAGGCTCACCCCCTCGCCAGCGCATAGCGACGAGATGATCGAAGAGCTGATCACAGCTCTCAACATCGTGTGGGACGCGCACAAGATTTCGCGCGCAGCCTGATATGGGTGCAGTCGAAAAGGACGAAGTCCTTTTCGAGTTTGTCGTGCAGGGTCATGTGGTCAAAGCCACGGCAATTCATGCCGCCACGGGCACCGAAGCCAGTATCGTAGGCCCCGCCAGCACGGCACGCGAAATTCTCGCACAAGCCGCGATGCGCAAACTTCAATATGTGCTGACAAAGAAGGTCTAGTCGTTCTTCTTGCGGCTGGGTTTGCCCAAACCACTTTGCTTGGCGAATTCGCTGCGCCGCGCGGCATAGTTGGGCGCGGTCATGGGATAGTCCACCGGCAGATTCCATTTGGCGCGATAGGCCTCCGGCGTCAGGCCATATTGAGCGCGCAGATAGCGTTTCAGCATCTTGAGTTTGCGCCCGTCCTCGAGACAGACAATGTAGTCGGGTGTGATGGATTTCTTCACCGGCACCGCGGGCGTGCGGACCAGCGACGCCGTCTCGCCACCTTGAAAACCGCCCAGCGTGGCATGAACGCTTTTGATCACATTGGGCAAATCCTCGGCCGCGACGGGATTCTTGCTCACGTAAGCGGCGACGATCTCCGTCACCAGCTTGAGGATTTCTTCTTCGCTGCGATTGTCGTCACGCATGAAAAACTTGGGTAACCCCCGGTACAATTACAGACATGATGCCGTCTATACTTGTACACTAAAATATAGAGGCCACCTTTACTATCCCGGTCTTGCGGGATGGTAAAAATGCTGGAAATCAGCCTTTTCCGGGCGCCGGTTGGCAGTTTGGGAAAGGGGGCAAAGCCGCGCTAGATTTGGTGCCCGGGGCAGGGTAAATCCGCGATCCGTGCCGGCCCCCTCTAGATCGGGCCGGCTTCTCAACAAGGTGGTGGTAATGTCGGCCGTGGCCCATTCCGTTCCGGAAAATTCTCCATTTTTCACGCGCGGGCTGGCAGAGGCCGATCCCGAAATCGCGGCGTCCATTGCCGACGAATTGGGCCGCCAGCGTAAGAAGATCGAATTGATTGCCTCCGAGAACATCGTCTCCAAGGCGGTCTTGGAAGCGCAGGGCTCCGTCCTTACCAACAAATACGCCGAAGGCTATCCCGGCAAACGCTATTATGGCGGCTGCGAATATGTCGACGTAATCGAGACCTTGGCGATCGAACGGGCCAAGAAGCTGTTCAATTGCCAATTCGCCAACGTCCAGCCCAATTCCGGCAGCCAGATGAACCAGGCGGTGTTTCTGGCGCTGCTCAATCCGGGCGACGCTTTTATGGGGCTCGATCTGGCGGCGGGCGGCCATCTCACCCATGGCTCGCCGGTCAATATGAGCGGCAAATGGTTCAAGGTCGTGCCTTACGGCGTGCGCCGCGACGACGCGCTGCTCGACATGGACGCGATCGCGGAAGCCGCGCGGGCGCATAGGCCCAAGCTGATCATCGCAGGCGGCACCGCCTATTCCCGCATCTGGGACTTCAAGCGCTTCCGCGAGATCGCGGACGAGGTCGGCGCCACTCTGATGGTGGACATGGCCCATTTCGCGGGCCTGGTGGCGGGTGGTGCCCATCCTTCGCCCATCCCCCATGCCCATGTGGTGACTTCGACGACGCACAAATCGCTGCGCGGCCCCAGAGGCGGTCTGATCCTCACCAATGACGAAGCCATCGCCAAGAAGATCAACTCCGCCATCTTCCCCGGCCTTCAGGGCGGTCCCTTGATGCATGTGATTGCCGCCAAGGCGGTCGCTTTCCACGAAGCCCTGCAGCCCGGCTTCAAGATTTACGCGAAGAATGTGGTGGAGAATGCCCGCGCCCTGGCGGAAACGCTGAAAGCGCAAGGCCTCGATATTGTTTCCGGCGGCACCGACAATCACTTAATGCTGGTGGATTTGCGGCCGAAGAAAGCTACCGGCAAATTCGCGGAAAAGGCGCTCGATCGTGCTTTCATCACCTGCAACAAGAACGCCATTCCCTTCGACCCCGAAAAGCCCTTCGTCACCTCGGGCATCCGGTTGGGCACACCGGCCGGCACCACGCGCGGCTTCGGTCCCCAGGAATTCCGCGAGATCGGCAAGCTGATCGTGGAAGTGGTGGATGGTCTTGCCGACAAGAACCATGAGGAAGGCGACGCGGCGGTCGAAGCCAGCGTGCGCGAACGGGTCGGCGCGCTTTGCCAGCGCTTTCCCATCTACTGAGAGGTTCCAATGCGTTGCCCTTTCTGCGGACATGACGACAGCCAGGTGAAGGACAGTCGTCCTTCGGAAGACAATTCCGCCATCCGGCGGCGGCGTCATTGCCCCGAATGCGGCGGCCGTTTCACCACGTTCGAGCGGGTGCAATTGCGCGAATTGATCGTGGTCAAGAAGAATGGCCGCCGCGAAGCCTTCGACCGCGACAAGCTGGAGCGTTCGATCAACCATGCGCTGAGAAAGCGCCCAGTGGAGCGCGAGCGGGTGGATCGCATGATCACCGGCATCGTGCGCCGTCTGGAATCGATGGGCGAGAACGAGATACCCGCCAACATGATCGGCGAGCTGGTGATGCAGGCGCTGGCCAGTCTGGACAAGGTCGCCTATGTCCGCTTCGCCTCGGTCTATCGCAATTTCCGCGAGACGCGGGATTTCGAAACGCTGATCGGCGAGTTGGAAGGCGACAAGGACTAAGTAGTGGAACCGGGCCTTGGACATATTGATAGTTGAAGCGCGCTACCACCCGGCGATCTCCGACGCGCTGGTGGATGGCGCAACGAAGGCGCTGCAATTGGGCGGCGCGCGGTTCACACGCGTTTCGGTGCCCGGTGTGCTTGAGATTCCGGCCGCCATCGCGCTGGGCGCGAAGAGCGGCCGTTTCCAAGGTTATGTCGCGCTCGGCAGCCTGCTTCTGTCGGGCGGGCCGCAGATCGGGATCATGACGCAGAGTTGTTTTTTCGGATTGATGCGCCTGTCCGCCGATCAGGGTCTTTGCATCGGCAACGGCGTCGTCGTGGCCCAGACCGAAGCCGATGCGCTGCACATGGCGTCGAAGGAGGAAGGCGATCAGGGCGGCGACGCGGCGCGCGCTTGCCTGTCGCTGGCGACGTTGGCGAACCGCCTGGTCCATCCGTCGTGAGCAGTTCCGGAAAGATTGACAACCAGGCGCGGCGCACCGCCCGCCTCGCCGCCGTGCAGGCGCTCTATCAGATGGAGCTGGCGGGCGCGGGTGCCGAAGAAGTCGCGGAGGAATTCGTCGCCCATCGCTTCGATGAGGCGCCCGCCGACATCGATTTTTTTAAGAGCGTGGTGGAGGGCGTACCCGTCCATCAGGCGGAAATCGACAAGGCCATTGCCGCCTGCCTGGCGGAGAATTGGAGCCTGGCGCGGGTGGATTCCATCCTGCGCGCGATTTTGCGGGCGGGAGGGTTCGAGCTGGTGGCGCGGCAGGACGTGCCGGCCAGGGTCGTGATCGATGAATATGTCGGCATCGCGCATGATTTCTTCTCCGGTGACGAGCCGGGTTTTGTGAATGCCGCGTTGGATCGCATGGCGCACAAAAAGCGCGCGCCAGAGTTCGGGAAACCGGTTCCCGACGATGAACTGGGATTCTGAAGGAGCGGCGATGGATGAATTTGATCTCATCGCCCGTTATTTCGCGCCGCTTGCCACCGTGCCGGGCGCCTTTGGCCTGAAGGACGATGCGGCGATAATCCCGGCGCGGCCGGGTTTCGACTTGGTCATAACCACGGACCAGATCGCCGATGGGACGGATTTCTTCCCCGAAGACCCGCCGCACACCATCGCCCGGAAGGCGTTGCGCGTGAATCTCTCCGATCTTGCCGCCAAAGGCGCGAAACCGGAATATTATTTGCTCAACCTGGCGCTGCCCCGCCCGGCCCGAGAGGAATGGCTGACGGAATTCGCGCGCGGGCTTTTGGACGACCAGCTACAATTCGATATTTCGCTTCTGGGCGGCGATACCTCGGCCACAGAAGGTTCCCTGAGCATTTCGGTCACGGCCATGGGCTTTGTCCCGCAGGGCCGGATGGTGAGGCGCAGCGGCGCAAAACCGGGCGATGCTGTCTATGTCACCGGCACCATCGGCGATTCAGGCGGCGGCCTTGCGCTTTTAAAAGGCGAAGCGAGCGGCTTGAGCGAGGCGGATCGGGCGTATCTGACGGATCGCTACCGCGTGCCACGACCGCCGGTGACATTCGGCGCGGGTCTTTGCGACATCGCGCATGCGGGTGTGGACATCTCCGATGGCTTGATCGCCGATCTGGAACATCTCGCCTCGGCCTCCGGTGTCGGCATTGTCGTGGAGGGCGAAAAAGTGCCTCTTTCGCCGGCCCTGAAGGCCTTGTGGGGTGCGGATACATTGGTGCGCGCGGTCGCCGCGGGCGATGATTATCAGATTGCCTTCACGGCGCCTTCGGGACTGCGAGGACCTTTCACACGCATCGGTCAAGTCCGGGCGGGCCAGGGCGTCAGCCTTAGCGTTAAAGGTGAAGAGGTTGTAATAATGCAACCCGGTTATCGGCATTTTTAACCAGCCTACAGACATTTTCCTGGAAGCGATCATTTCCGATTGCCACTTCGTTTTCGCCGCGCTACCCACGGCGAACAAAGGAAGAACTCGCGCGGGGGCGTGATGACCAGACTATTGCTGTCGTGTGGATTGGCGTGGGCGTTGGCATGCGGCACTGCATTCGGGCAAGACTCGCCGGATATATTTGCCAAACCATCGGAGGCCGTCGCACAAAATTCGGTGAAACTTCGCGCAGTCGTTATCGATATGCCACCCGAAACAGTATGGGTTTCGCTGGGATTCGGATTCTGTATCGGCGCTCCCTACAAAAAGGCGTGGACGAAGGGACGCGAACGGCAGCCCGTGTCGCTCTACGCGCCTGCCTTTAAGGCAGGATTGGAAAAGGCCGGGTATAAGGTCGTCACGCCGGGCGAAGACAATTTGTTTGAAGCGGAAGCCGCATCGGCCGATTATGAAGCGGGGGCCGTAATCACGAACATAAAAATTGACGGATGCATCGCTGCGGTGCCGCCTTTCAACTCGGCAAGCCCGGTCAGGGGTGACGCCTCCATGACGATCGATTGGCAAATCTATTCGCCAATAAACAAGCAGGTGGTTGCGCGTGTCAGCACCACCGGCAAGGCTCATCTGGCGAACAGCATTCCGGGGGGAGAGCAGCGGCTTGCTTTGGACTCCTTCGCCGACAATGCTGCCGCACTGGCTGCGAATGGCGATTTTCGCGCCGCCATGACGGCATCTAAACGGCTCGCCGACGGCTTCAGACGCCGGATGCGCAGAGCAAGATTCTTCTTGGCGGCAGTCTGAAGGCCGGGCCTCGCAAAATCGCCGATGCCGTGGCAAGCGTGGTGACGATCATGAACGATATAGGCAATGGATCGGGTGTGCTTATATCTTCGGACGGCTATATCCTGACCGACGCCCATGTTGTGGGCGACGACAAAAGCGCCCGCGTGCGCTGGTCTGACGGCATCGAGACGCTGGGGCAGGTCGTGCGCGTCTCCAAGAATCGTGATGTCGCCATCATCAAGACCTACCCGCGGGATCGAACGCCGCTCGCCATCAAGCGCGGTGCCGTCACTCCGGGCCAGCGCGTTTATGCCATCGGATCTCCAATAGGCAAGGATTTCCAGAGCACTGTCAGCAGCGGCGTGATCTCCGCCGATCGCGTGTTCGATGGCCTACGCTACATCCAGAGCGATACGGTGGTTTCACACGGATCAAGTGGCGGACCCCTTCTGGATGAGAACGGGTCGGTGATCGGTCTCACGGATCTTGGCGTCCAGAATGACGGCCCGGCGGGTCTCAATCTGTTCACGCCCATCGGCGACGCCATGGATTTTCTTGCCTTAGAGCCGCAGTAACACCCCAGTTTCCGGCGTAGGCGCCGGCAGGGCCTTAACAAATTGCTAATCCTGTTTTGCCAGTCTTAGCGCCATGCGCTGGACAGTTGCCGCTCTGCTATTTGCCATAATCGCCGCGCCAACCTTTGCCGCGGAAAAGGAAGCGGGGAAGGAGGGCGACAAGGCGGGTGCGCCCGGCACCAATATCGACATGCCGTTCCTGATGGCGCCAATGACCGATGCGGACGGCAAGCTCTCCGGCTATGCCTACATCTCCAGCCGCCTGACCGCCGCGTCCGACGCGAGCGCCACGCTGGTACGCGACAAGATCGCCTTCATCCAGGACGCTTTTGTGCGCGACGTGAACAAGACCGAAATCGCTCCGTCGGGCGTCACCGTGGACAATGCGGCGCTGCAAGCGCGCCTGCTCGCCGATGCGCGGGGCGTGGTGGGAGGGGGCAAGATCGTCTCCATCGCCATCACCCAGGTTCAGGTTGCGCCCTTGCATCCCAGCCCCGTGACACCGGCGGCCGTGGCCCCGTCGGCCGCCGATTCGGCCACCACCAGCCCGGCCAAGCCCGCCACAAAGCCCTAAAATACCCCCCAAAAGGCGTGTTTTCCTGGTCAGGGTCGGTTGCCTGAAAGACCGGCATTTGGCAGTCTCCCGCCGCCCTTGAAGCGGTCCCCGGGCGGGCCGGCCATTGGGATCGGCTTGGTCGATCCGGGCCGACCAACGCATTTCAGATGGGGACACTCCAATGAATTCCGAACTTTTGATTATCCTGGTCTGCGGCGTACTGGCGCTGCTTTATGGCGGCTGGACCATCCGCTCTGTCTTGAGCCTCAGCGCTGGCAATGCGCGCATGCAGGAAATCGCCGCCGCGATCCAGGAAGGCGCAGGCGCTTATCTCAACCGCCAATACACAACCATCGCCATGGTGGGCGTGGTGATCTTCCTGCTCGCCTCCTGGTTTCTGGGCTGGCAGGTGGGTGTGGGTTACCTGATCGGTGCGGCGCTGTCGGGCGCGGCCGGTTACACCGGCATGTATGTCTCGGTTCGCGCCAATGTGCGCACGGCCGAAGCCTCGCGCCAAGGCCTGGCGCAAGGCCTGTCAGTGGCGTTCCGCTCCGGCGCCGTCACCGGCATGCTGGTAGTGGGCCTGGGCCTGCTGGCGGTGGCCGGCTATTACGCCATTCTCACTGCGGGTTTCGGGCTTGATCTCAACAATCCGGAACAGAGCCGCATCATCGTGGATTCGCTGGTGGGCTTGGGCTTCGGCGCTTCGCTGATCTCGATCTTCGCCCGTTTGGGCGGTGGCATCTTCACCAAGGGCGCCGATGTGGGCGGCGACATGGTGGGCAAGGTCGAAGCCGGTATTCCCGAAGACGATCCGCGCAATCCCGCCACCATCGCCGACAATGTGGGCGACAATGTCGGCGATTGCGCCGGCATGGCGGCCGACCTGTTCGAAACCTTCGCGGTGACCACGGTCGCCACCATGGTGCTGGCCTCGATCTATTTCACGGGCGCGATGAAGGCGACGCTCATGGTGTATCCACTGGCCATCGCGGCCATGAGCATCGTGACCTCGATCATCGGCACGTTCTTCGTGCGGCTGGGCGCGTCCAAGAATATCATGGGCGCTCTCTATAAGGGTGTGATCGCAACGGTGATCCTGTCACTGATCGGTCTGTGGCCACTGACGCAGCAATTGATTGGCATGGACACCGTGATGACCATCGGTGACGGCGCCAGCACTATCAGCTTCACCGGCATGACCTTGTTCTGGTGCGGCCTGGTGGGCTTGGCGGTGACCGGCGCGCTGATCTGGATCACGGAATATTATACCGGCACCAATTTCCGTCCCGTTCGCTCGATAGCCCTGTCGTCGGTAACCGGTCATGGCACCAATGTGATCCAAGGCCTGGCGGTCTCGATGGAGTCGACCGCGCTTCCGGCTTTGGTGATCTGCGCCGGCATCGTCGTGACCTATCTCTTGGCCGGCCTGTTCGGCATCGCCATCGCCGTTTCCACCATGCTGTCGCTGGCGGGCATGATCGTGGCGTTGGACGCCTTCGGTCCCGTCACCGACAATGCTGGCGGCATCGCCGAAATGTCAGGCCTGGAAGGCGATGTCAGAAAGACCACCGACGCGCTCGACGCAGTGGGCAACACCACTAAAGCCGTGACCAAAGGCTATGCCATCGGTTCGGCGGGCCTTGGCGCGCTGGTGCTGTTCGCCGCCTACACCCAGGATCTCAAATATTTCTCCACCCATGGTGCGGGCTTCTTCAAAGGTCTGGTGATGCCGGAGTTCAGTCTGGCCAATCCCTGGGTCGTGGTGGGACTCTTCTTTGGCGGCATGCTGCCCTTCCTTTTCGGTGGCATCGCCATGACGGCGGTGGGCCGCGCGGCGGGCGCCGTGGTGGAGGAGGTGCGCAAGCAGTTCCGCGAAATGCCCGGCATCATGCAAGGCACGCAGAAGCCCAACTATGCCCGCGCCGTCGATCTGCTCACCAAAGCGGCGATCCGCGAGATGGTTATTCCCTCCATGCTGCCGGTGTTCTCACCCATCGTGCTGTTCGTGCTGGTGTTGTGGATCGCCGGCAAGACCCAGGCCTTCGATGCTTTGGGCGCGATGCTGATGGGGGTGATCGTCACGGGCCTATTCGTTGCGATCTCTATGACCTCGGGGGGCGGCGCTTGGGACAATGCCAAGAAGTTCATCGAGGACGGCAATTACGGCGGCAAGGGCTCGGACGCCCACAAAGCCGCGGTGACGGGCGACACGGTGGGCGATCCCTACAAGGATACTGCCGGCCCAGCCGTCAATCCGATGATCAAGATCACGAATATCGTTGCACTGTTGCTCCTGGCGACACTCGCACACTTCTGATCAACCAAGCTCAATAAAAAGCGCGGACTTTTTGAGTCCGCGCTTTTTTGTTTAAGAGTACACGGAATTTCTTCCCCCGTGCGCGTAGCGCCGACGGGGGAAGATGTGCGCTAGCGGGCTTGCCAGCGCGTAGGCGTGAGCCGGAGCGCCAAGCCGACTGGCGCACAGATGGGGGCAAATAAAAACTAAGGCAGGCCGCCGCCGCCGGCGGGGGGCGGACCGCCGCCGCCGCCGGGATTCTGATCTTCGATGTTGCGCTGGCTAGTGCCGGGCTGGGCGTTCAGCAATTGCTGCAGGAAGGTGAGTTCGCGGCCGCGCGCCGGCGTCTCGCGGGTTTCGAACGAAACGACATGGCCGTCACGCAGGCCGAAATGGCGCATGTTGGTGACTTTGCCATCCTTGTCGAAATAAACGGCGAGGATTTCACGGTTCAACACCGTCGGCGTGAAGAAGGCAACCTGCTTCTCGGTCGAGGAGATGTAGTACCAAGCATCGCCGCCGAAGGTGGCGGTGGTTGACGCGTTGCCGAGCCGATCCTGAATGCTGGTCTTGGTATCGCTGCCCTTCTTGATGGCGGCCTCGATCTGGGGATCGGGCAGATAGCCGCGCTGGTCGACGACGGGGGCGCAGGCGATCAGGATCGCGGCCGCGGCCAAAAGGGTTCCGGTCAGGAGTTTCATGCTCTTTGCGACGACTTGGCTTGGCGCCTCAGCTAGGGGTCTGTGCTAACCTCAGCCTCTGGCGGTTGCAAGACCCGCTGTCTCGCAAACAGGCCTATGAGGCGAATTTCATGTTGAATCTGCTGCGAAAATCGGCGGCGCGCAAGGAGTTTGCGGCCAAGCTGGAGGCGCAGCTGGTGGCGCGGGCCCGAGATGCCTATTTCTTCCGCACCCTGAATGTTCCCGATACGGTGGATGGCCGCTTCGATCTGGTCGCGCTCCATGGCTGGCTGGTGCTGGAGCGGCTCAAGGCCGCTCAGATGAACGCGGCCGCCCAGGCGCTCACGGACTGTCTTTTCGTTGGTTTCGACGAAGCGCTGCGGGAGCAGGGCACTGGCGATATGGGCATGGGGCGGCGGATGAAGGCCTTCGCGAATGCCTTCTTCGGCCGGCTTGCGGCCTATAGCAGCGCGACGGATGAAGCCTCGCTCGCCGAAGCGCTGGCCAAGAATGTCTGGCGTGGGACGCCCGTCGATGCGCGCGCCCATTCTCTCGCCGCCTATGTCGCGAGCGCACGCATCGCGCTGGCGCGCGGCGATCTTGCCAATGGCGTGCTGGATTTCGGCCCGCTGCCTGTGGCGGGTCCATGAGCGGGGACCTGCCTTTTTCGCATCTCTATAATCTCAACCGGCTCGGCCAGGCCGGCGATAATGTTCATCTCGCGGTCAGCGATGCGGACAAAGCGGCCTTGGCGGCATTCGCCGGCGTGCTGCGCATCGATGCTTTTTCCGGCGCGATCGCCCTCAAGAAATTGTCGCCCAACCGGTTCCAGCTGGATTTCACGCTTGCGGCCGATATCTGCCAGGCCTGCGTGGTGACCTTGGCCGAGGTCCCCGCTCATATCGAACGGCGCTTCAGCCGGGAGCTGCATTTCAATCCGGCCATGCGCCGGCCGTCAGGCGAGGCCCAGACCGCGGACATCCCCCTAGAAGACGATCTGCCGGAGGAGATCGACAGCCTGCACTATGACCTAGCGGCGCCCCTGATCGAGGAATTCGTACTGGCGATCGACCCCTATCCCAGGGCTCCCGGGGTGGAATTCGCGCCCCCCGCGGACGCCGAGGAGGCTCCGGAAAGCCCCTTTGCGGTGCTTAAAGGGTTGAAATCCGGGCTATAAAGCCCAAGCGGGCGGGCCTTTTGGCTTGAATTCGGCAGGGCTTTCCTGCTACCCACGCCCCCTATTTCGGTCCCGCTGCCGGCAGGGCCTTTGAAGGAGTTTCCCGCCATGGCGGTGCCAAAACGAAAAACCTCGCCGTCGCGCCGCAACATGCGCCGCTCGCATCACGCGCTGACGGCAGCCGCGCATGCGGAATGCCCGAAATGCGGCGAGCCCAAGCGCCCGCATCATGTCTGTGGCTCCTGCGGTCACTATGCCGATCGCGAAGTCGTGAAGGCGAAGAGCTAGGACTTCACTCTTCGTCCCGAGGAAGGGTGGCGTGGCCCGCGAATTGACCGTCTCGGTGGATGCGATGGGTGGCGACGCCGGGCCTGGCATCGTCATTACGGCTTTGATGCGCGTGGCCCAGCGACACCCCGAAGTGAACTTCCTGCTTGCCGGCGACGAGAAAATCCTGAGCGATCTTTTGGCGCGCCATCCGCGTCTGAAGGAGCGGGTGCAGATCCGCCATGCCCCCGACCGGGTGGCGATGGAAGACAAGCCCAGCCATGTCCTGCGCCGCGGCCGGGAAACCAGTATGTGGCGCGCTATCGAAGCGGTGGAAAAGAAAGATGCCGAGGTCGCGGTCAGCGCCGGCAACACCGGCGCCTTGATGGCGATGAGCATGTATCAGCTGGGCACCATCGAAGGCATCTCGCGCCCCGCCATCGCTTCCATTTGGCCCACCTTGCGGGGCCAGAGCGTGGTTTTGGACTGCGGCGCCAATGTCAGCGCCACCGCCGAACAGCTGGTGGATTTCGCCATCATGGGCGAGGCCTTCGCGCATGCCATCCTTGGATTGGACCGCCCCAGCGTGGGCCTTTTGAATGTGGGCACCGAGGAACAGAAGGGCAATGACGGTGTCAAAGAAGCCGCCGCCATCCTGCGCGCCGCCACCGCCGGCAGTCTGCCAATGGCGTTTCATGGCTTCATCGAAGGCAACGACATCGCCGAAGGCACGGTGGACGTGGTGGTGACCGACGGCTTCACCGGCAACATCGCGCTCAAGACCGCGGAAGGCACCGCCAAACTGGTGGGCCAGTTCCTGCGCCGTTCCCTTAAGCGATCTCTCTTGGGCCAGATCGGCGCCTTCATCGCGTCTGGTGCGCTCAATACGTTGCGCCGCCGGCTTGATCCGCGCGCCGCCAATGGCGGCATTTTTCTGGGCCTGGGCGGCGTGGTGGTGAAAAGCCATGGCGGCACCGACGCCATCGGTTTCGCCTCGGCGCTGGACATGGCGATCACCATGGCCAAGGCCGATATCAATTCACGCATCACACGGGATCGCGCCAGAGTGGGTACGGTCGCCGCATGATCCGTTCCCGCGTCATCGGCATCGGCGCATCGCTGCCAGACAATATCGTGACCAATGACGAGATCGCCAAGCTGGTCGATACGTCGGACGAATGGATCCGCGACCGCACCGGCATTCGCGAGCGCCGCATCGTCACGCAGGGCCAGAAGACGTCCGATCTGGCATTGGCAGCGTCACGCGCGGCGCTGCTCGATGCCGGTATCGATGCGGGCGAGATCGATGTGGTGATTTGCTGCACCACCACCCCCGATGAAACTTTTCCCGCCACCGCAACACAGGTCCAGGCGCGCTTGGGCATGACGCGCGGCGCGGCCTTCGATGTGCAGGCCGTGTGTTCGGGCTTCATCTTTGGCTTGTCGGTGGCCGACAATTTCATCCGCGGCGGTCAGGCCGGCACGGTCCTTTTGATCGGCGCCGAAAGCATGAGCCGTCTGCTCGATTGGACCGACCGGTCCACCTGCGTGTTGTTCGGCGACGGCGCGGGCGCCATCGTCCTGCAAGGCTATGAAGTGAGGGGCGACAATTCCGAGCCTGGCGTGCTCAACACCAAGATCTTCTCCGACGGCCGCATGCACGACATGCTCTATGTCGATGGCGGCCCATCGTCGACCAGGACCACGGGCCATTTGCGCATGCAGGGCAAGGAAGTCTTCCGCCACGCCGTCACCAACATCGCCGCCGCCATCACCGCCTCGGCCGACGCGGCCGGGGTTAAGGTCTCAGACATCGACTGGTTTGTGCCCCATCAGGCCAATCAGCGCATCCTGGATGGCACCGCCCGCAAGCTGGGGATCGACCCGGAGCGGGTGATCTCGACGGTGGCGATCCATGGCAATACCTCGGCCGCGTCCGTGCCCCTGGCGCTGGCGACGGCGGTCCAAGACGGCCGCATCAAGCGGGGGAACCTGGTCCTCTTGGAGGCGATGGGGGGCGGGTTCACGTGGGGCGCGGCGCTTCTGCGCTGGTAGAGGCGGGAGCCCCAGGCGCTAGGCCGTATGGTTTACGCGAAAAGCGCCATCTATCCCTTTGATGTTGACGGGAAATCGCCCAGCGCCTAACTTTCGGGCGGGGGCTAGAGAGTCGATTGCCATGTCTTCAGACACATTGACCCGCGCGGACCTGACCGAAGCTGTTTTCCAGGCGGTGGGCCTGTCGCGTACGGACTCGGCCCAAATGGTCGAGGATATGCTGGAAGAAGTCTGCGGCGCGCTCGCCAAAGGCGAGACCGTGAAGCTGTCTTCGTTCGGAACGTTTGCCGTGCGCCAGAAATCGCAGCGCATGGGCAGAAATCCCAAGACCGGCGATGAAGTGCCGATCGCGCCCCGGCGCGTGTTGGTGTTCCGTCCCAGTCATGTGCTGAAGGCCGTGATCAATGGCCAGACACCTTCGCCGGAAGGTGAGGATTAGTGGCGGCGCCTGCGCTGCGCGCAACCGGCGCGCCGGCCAAATCCGCGGAAGCCTTCCGCACCATCAGTGAAGTCGCGGCCGAATTGAACGTGCCACAGCACGTGTTGCGCTTCTGGGAAAGCCGCTTCACGCAGATCAAACCTGTGAAGCGCGCCGGCGGGCGTCGCTTCTACCGGCCCGACGATGTCGATCTGCTGCGTGGCGTTCGTTCGCTTCTCTATGTGGATGGCCTCACCATCCGCGGCGTTCAGAAAATTTTGAAAGAACGCGGCTTGCGCCATGTGGCGATGATCGGGCGGGGGCAGGCGCCCGCGCCCTATGCGGCGCCATCCGCGCCCGAGCCCATCATCGAGAAGAAGCCCGAGGCCAAAAAGCGCCCCACCCATCTGCGCGCCGTACCAACGCCCATCACGCCCAGCTTCTTCGACATGCTGGAAACGGAAGTAGCGCACGCCGTGGCAGAGCCGGTCGCGGAGCGCGCCGCCCGCTCCGCGACGGCATCGGTCAAGGGTCTGGGCACGTCCGAGCGGGCGCATCTCAAGACCTTGCTGGCGGAACTGGAAGGCCTCAAAAAAGGCCTGAAACAGGCCCGCAAACGCTCGGCAAACTAATTCCGCCACCGCGGTTGCCTCTGGCGCGGCCCCCTGACATATTCCGCGCCCCTGGGGCTTTCGGGTCTCAAATCCTGGTATCGGAGCGTGGCGCAGCCTGGTTAGCGCACCAGTCTGGGGGACTGGGGGTCGTGGGTTCAAATCCCGCCGCTCCGACCAATACTTAGCAAAATTTGGTACCCTTCAACTGATGCATCGGGTAACGCCTGGGTAACGAGAGAAGAGATGGCGACAGCGCCAACACCCCCCGGCGCAAGTGGGCCAGCAGGACCGCTCTTCGAAAGTAAAGTGGGCGGCTACTACCTGCTCGCAATGCTAACGGGCGGTGAAGCGCGGGGAATGCCCGGTAGTCACATTCAGCGTATCCAATTTCAGGGTGCCGGCGATGGATTTCCGCTCGACGATGTTGTCGTCCACGCCGAGCTAGCTACAGGCGCCGCTGCAATCGCCGATATCCAGGTCAAGCGAAGCATCTCTTTCAGTCCCGGCGATAGCGTGTTCCAGAAGGTCGCTTCGCAGATTGCCGATGCTCAAAAGGCACGGAAGCTCGAGGGCACGTCTGGCTATGCGATGGCTATCGCGACAGCCCGCTCGTCATGGAAAATCGACGGTGCGTATCAGGAAGTCTTGCTTTGGGCACGCGATACGGAAAGCGCGATCACTTTTTTTCGCAAACTTAACCGTGAAGGTACGTCCAGCGAAGCGATGCGGACCTTCGTAGCAACATTGCGAAGCCATCTGGCAGAATTTGGCGAGCAGTCTGATGATGAGACGTTGTGGCGCGTGCTTCGCAAGCTGCAAATTCTGGTATTCGATTTTTTGGGTACAGGCGGTCAGAGCGATGCGCTGGTGCGGGAGCGGTGCGCCCTGGCGCTCGATCCCAGTGAACGCAGCAAAGCGGGCACGTTATGGGCTTCATTATGCCAAATTGCCCAAGAACTGGCATCGCGCGGCGGAGAGATCACCGTCGATGAGCTCCGCTCAAAAATGGCCAATGACCATGGGTTCAAGCTCGCCGGCTTGCGCCGTCATTCTGCAGCCCGGTTGGCTCTGTCCGAAGCGTCACGACATGCATTGAATGATATTGGAGACAATGTTGGTGGCGCCAAACTGGCGCGGCACGAAAGATTTGAGTTGGTCAACGCCAGTCTTGAGGTTGGCCGTTATGTTGAAATTCGCGGTGATGGTGGCGTTGGCAAGTCTGCAATATTGAAGGCGCTGGCAGATCAGATTGGGATTGGGTCGAACGTCATTTTCCTGTCGCCCGTTCGTACCATTCCTCGCGGTTGGCTCGCTATGCGCGATGTCATTGGATTTGACGGCGAAGCCAAAGAATTGCTCACTGACCTCGCCGCCTCTGGCGGAGCCATATTATTTCTCGACAGCGTTGACTTCTTTGAAGAACCGGCAAGGGCGACAGCCACCGATCTGATCCGAGAGGTATCTTCCATTCCCGGATTCAGAGTTGTGGTGACGGCCCGCCGCGCCTTTGGGGTTGATGAACCGAGCTGGTTGCCTGGCGAAGCTCTCGATCGGCTTGGCCGCGCTCCAATCGTAAATGTCGATGAATTGACTGATGCGGAATTAGCGGAGCTGCGCCATGAGGCGCCAGCACTGGGACCACTTTTGGCCGATGGCCATCCCGCGCGAGAGGTTGTGCGAAACCTATTTCGGCTGAACTGGCTGATAAGGCTGGGCAAAGGCGCCGGCGCACTGCGGACAGAGGCTGAAATGGCCCGCGTCTGGTGGCGAACGGCTGATGGAAGGAACGGTGCAAGCCAGCGAGATCGGGCGCGGATATTGCGCGATTTGGCTGAGAAATCGCTAAGCGGGATAGTTACAGCTTTTGAAACCACGGCTTTTTTGAGCGCTCCGCTGAATGAATTGGTTGCAAGCGGCACTTTGCTGGATCTCGGCGGTGAACAGATGGTGTTCCGCCATGATGTTTTTCGCGATTGGGCGATTGCGAATTTATTTCATGAGAACTCCGACAAAGTGTCATCATTGCCTCTCGCGCAGCCGGCGCCGGCTAGTCTTTTCCGCGGTGTTGAGCTCGCAGCCCGCCTGTCATTAGAGGAGAGCGACAAGCCCGACATCTGGATAAAATTGTTGGAGCGGTTGAGCGCACCGGGTGTCCACGGGTCTTGGCGCCGTGCGGTGATCATTGCCTTGGTTCGATCAGAATTGAGTCTGGAATTGCTGACTCGTACCGAACCAGCGCTGCTTGCTGACCAGGGCAGGCTGCTGCGCGATCTTGTGCGCATTGTGATGGCCCTGGAAGTGAAATCGGCGCGGAAGATATTCGGCAGTAGTTTTGACAAGCTTCCGAAAGAAGCGGAAGACATATCGATCCCGGTTGGACCAGTTTGGCGCCATCTGATTGGTTGGGCGCTATCTCGGGTCGATAAGATGCCCGCCGGCGCGGTTCCTGAACTTACAGATATGTTCACGACTTACGCGGCGACGATGTGGGCGCTCGATCCTCTCGTAAAAGATATCGTTGGTCAACTTTACGCCTGGCTGATGGAAGTCGAAGAGAATCGCGCCTGCACTGAACCCCCGATACGCCCGCCGTTTGGCGGTGGGCTTGAATCTGACCGATATCGCGAGGTCAGCGAGTCGCTTCGATCGAGTTTTATCGTGCTCAGTGGCGTCAGGCCCGACTTGGCGGATCAGTATGTCAGGTATTTGATCGGCGCGGGCCGTAAAGCGGAGCAAAGCATAGACAGCATTATCAAGGCGCCCGGGGCACTTCCTGAGTCGGCACCGGCTGCATTAGCTGAACTCACTGCGGCGGCCCTAATTAATACAGCTAAAGGCCGAACTCGCGGCGGCATAGAGCGGCCCGAGCCGTTTACGCATCTCGATCGTCATTTTCTTTCTCCCTCTCCGGCGCGCGGACCGTTCCTGAAGCTACTGTTGGCGGATCCCAAGGAGGGGCTCGCCCTTGTACGCCGCATAGTGACCCATGCTTGTTCATTTATACGGCGGAGCAGTTCCATTACTTTGGATTTTGCCGATGGAGAGCGGCGCTTCTCATGTGTCCAATCATTCTATTGGTCGCGCGATGGACAACATTTTCCTGTCGTGAGTGCTTTGATGGCGCTGGAGGCTTGGGCGCATATCCGAATTGATGCCGGTGAAGAAGTCCAGACAGTCATTGACGACATCTTAGGCGACGGAGAGCTTCCGGCGGCATACATGCTGCTCGTTATCGATGTCATCCTGTCGCATTGGCCTAAATCGCTTCAAGCTGCTGTGCCATTCGTTGGCAGTCCGGAATTGCTCGCGTGGGATCGGTCGCGGCAATTACGCGATGGTGTCAGCGGCTTCGGCGTATTCGGTGAAAAAGAGCCCGCGGGGCCTGCAAACCGGGATAGTTTGAAAAAACGCCTGTCGCGCCAGCACATTCTTGAAGAGCTGCTTCCCCGATACGCATTTGGACCCAGCACCGAAGGAGAAGGCATCCGCACTCGGCTGAAAAAGGCACTGGCGCGACTTGGTCCCTATAATGCCGATGCTGACTTTGGGGACCCGGAATTTATGGTGGTTGCTGCCCTGAATCGGTTGGATCGCAAGAACTACAGCACCAAGATGCTGAAGAATGACAGAGGTGAAGACGTAACAGTATACGAGTATATCTCTCCGAAAGACGAAGCCGATCACTTGGCGGCGATGCAGGCTGCTGCAGCGCCGCAAACGCGAGATTCAACTATTCGAGCTGAGTTACAGCTCGCCTTGAATGACGCGGCGAAGCAAACGGCAGAACTCGCGGCCCGCGCGGTTGAATGGGCACTCGAAAAGCAAGCCCGTGGCGAAGAGCTGGCGGATTTCGATCAGTCCATCCTGATCTCAGCTTTGCTGTTGATGCGAAATGGAGATGCAGCTCTGCGCGCAAAACATGCGGGGTGGGCAAAGGCTCAATTCTCGGCGGCGTTGAAGCTGCCCGAAGATCCAGTGCACCGGATGCGCAATGGATTACTTTTCAATCCTGCAGGGCTTGCAGCGGCCGGCTTGGTGTCCGCTGCGCGTCATGGTCAAGGACTACAAGACGCTCGCATTCTGCTTGAATTGGCCGTTAGGGGTGATCCAGCAGTGGCCCACGGCTTTGAGTTTGCCATGGATGACCTAATCGCTATTGATGAGCGCTTGCTCAGGGCAGTGTTGCGGTGTGCATTCGTTGGAAATATCCGGCCGCATCTAAAGCGCTATGACGCGAAATCAGAAGAGGATGCACAGCGTAGAAAGCAGGTGGCAGAATGGCGGCACGCTGCTTTGGAAGCAGAGTGGAATTGGCTTAAAGCCAGCGGTCCCGAACCAAATTGGCCGGAATTTCCTGAAATAATTCCTAGTCAGCGTCCGCGAATCTTTATCGCCGGGGGGCCGGCTAGGGCACGACAATCCCGTTCCGAAATCGCGTTCTATGCAGATCATCAAGCTGCTGGCGTCTGGCTTCTAAAATTCCTTAGCGGTGAGTTGATCGCACCAGCGTGGATGCGGCTCATCGTGGATCGTTATCGCCGGTGGACTTCGCATTTAAATGGTGTCGGTCTTGAAAAAGCAGCCGAGCTGTCGCGGGAGCCGGAGCAATGGAACAGCGCCTATTTTCGCCTGGTAGCCCGCAGCCTATCGGGCCTTGCCGCTGACGAGATCGACTTGTTATGCCTCGATCCGGTGGTCAGTTTGCCTGATGAACCATTTCTGGATGCTGCTGAAGCGCTGTTGCTTGCGTTGGATGTGGTTTATTTCGATGACAAGGGTATCGTGGCCGCGGATCTGTTGCGTATTAGGGCGGCGCTCATTCAACGGGTGCAAGATACTTCGGAGTATCAGCGCTTTGTCCGCAACCCTGGCTACGGAATACCGTCTCACCTGGACGGAGCCTTCGGCGCGCTACTTATGTGTCAGAACGGATTTCGGACGCCGCCCCGATGTTATGTTAGTGCAATCGGCATTCCGCGTGCGGTCCCTTTCATACCGTTGCTGACAGATCTAGCTGCGGCTACTCCAAGCCTCTTCGTTCTCATGTCGGCGTTAAGCACCGCCCGTGTTTCGCAAGATTATCCCTTTGCCCAATACGCGGTGACGGCAGCCGCGGCTTGCATGACGGCGTTCCCGAACGACGACAAGTTTTGGGTTGACTATGGCATGGGAAAGCAGTTTTGCGCCTGGCTCGCCAAGGTACTAAGCAGTGAAAGTGCTACCTTCTTTGATCCAGCGGGGCTGCGTAACGCTGCCGATAAAGTCATTTCCGGGCTGATTCGTCTTGGCGTATCGGAGGCTGTTGCCGTGGAGGGCGAACTTCTCGCTGTTATTTCCCAAGCCGAGCGATGACCCGCTTCCGACCCTCAAACAGTTCTATTTGCTCATTCGTATAATGGTGATCGGCCGCCAAAGCCTATTCCAGTTTTGCAAATCGCGTTGCATAACTCATCGGTTAACTGGAGGCCGAGGCGGCAAATGTAGCGGTGGTATCAATCTTCGCGTCACCTTGATCCCCCCGATTGTATCAGCTTCGGTTATCGTCGGCCTGATAGGCGGGACGGGAGAATGTTTAGAAACGTCGTGAGCAAGCCGAACCATATTCATCAGCGTCTCATTGCAATATGTCAGGGCATCAGGGCCGGAACTGCGTTCTTTTGCGATCTCCAGCCAGTGTTCATATGAGTTCA
>Ga0134128_10000824_pt1 | contig 42012 bp, 48 predicted proteins | sample KB31754_FD_96462 | JGI IMG/M metagenome (GOLD analysis project Ga0134128, IMG submission 96462) | Terrestrial soil microbial communities with excess Nitrogen fertilizer from Kellogg Biological Station, Michigan, USA - KB3-175-4 | ecosystem: Environmental > Terrestrial > Soil > Unclassified ...
CGCGCAGCACGATCGCCGCGCGCTGCACCCAGGGGCAGGTCTTGAAGCTGACCAACAGATAGCTCGCCATGAATTCCTCCCGTGGATCGCCTATCATGACATGGGCGCGCCGGCCGCGCAAAATCGCCGGGCGCCGATGGAACGCCATGCGCCGCGCGCTCTTGCTCCTGCTTTCTCTCTTCCTGGCCGTCGCCGCGCCGATGCGCGCCGGCGCGGTCGAGCGCGTCACCACCGCCATCGTCTTCGCGATCGACGTTTCCGGCAGCGTCAATGCCGCTCGCTACGCGCTGCAGCGCGAAGGCGTCGCGGGCGTCTTCGCCGATCCAGATATCGCCGACGCGCTCGGCGGCGGGCTCGCCGTCGCGGTGATGGAATGGTCGGACGGGCAGAGCGTCGTCGTGCCCTGGATCATCCTGCGCCGCGAGAGCGAGGCGCGGGCGTTGGCTGAGCGCATCCGCGCCACGCCGCGCGTCGAAGGCTATTCGACGGCGATGTCGCTGGCGCTGCTCCGCGCCGCCGATCTCCTCGCGGCGTGCCCCTGCGATCCCGCCAGCCGTGTCATCGACGTTTCCGGCGACGGTCCCAATAACGGGCCGATGTCGACGACGCTGGCCCGCGACCAGGTGGTGGCGCGGGGCATCCGCATCAACGGCCTCCCCATCGTGACGCCGGCCGAGCCCGATCTCGCGCTCTGGTACCGCAACAATCTCGTCGGCGGCCAAGGCTCCTTTCTCGAGATCGCCCAAGGCTATCGCGATTTCGCCCGCGCCATGCGCCGCAAATTCCTGAACGAGGTCGCAGCGGCGCCGCTGCCGCCGCGCCCACGCGCCGATCCCGCTCAGGCCGCGGCGAGGCCGTAGACGCCTTCGACGCCGTCGGGCAGCGACTGCTCGCGCCAGCTCTTCCCGCCATCCTCCGTGCCGAACACCTGGCCCTTGCGCGTCGCGCACCAGACCCGGTCGGGATCGCTCTCGCTCTCGGCGATGGTCATCAGCGTGCTCTTCATCGCGACGCCGTGATCGAAGCGCTGCCAGCTCTCGCCGAGATCGCGGCTGCGATAGAGCGAGCCTTCATCGCTGACGGCGGCGACGCTGAGCGCGGCATACATCCTGCGCGGGTCGTGGCGCGACACCTTGACGTCGCGCGCATAGGTGAGTGGCGAGAAGCGGCCGATCTGCATCTCCTGCCAGCGCCTGCCGCCATCGCCGCTGCGGAAGAGCCCCATGCGGTTCGCCAGGAACACCGTACCGGGAAGAGCGGGGCTCGTCGCCAGCGCGTGCGAATCCATCATGCCCTCGGTCTCGGTGTCGCTGACGATGCGGCTCCTGAGGCGCGGCTCCTGGGTGAACTCGAGCAGGCTTTCGTTGCAGCCGAGCCAGCTGTCGCCGCCGTCGCGGCTCGCCAGCACGCCGCCGACTTCGAGCCCGGCATAGAGCTGCCGCGCGTCGCGCGCGTCACGGGCAAGCCGGATGACACGGCAGGGGAAGCTCATCCGAACCATGCCCTGCGGTTCAGGCGGGGTGAGCGCGGTCCAGCTCTCGCCGCCATCGCGCGAGCGATAGATCGCCGTGCCTTGCGTCCCTACCAGGATCGAGCGCGGATCCTCGGCATCGAGCAGGATCGACCAGACCAGCTTCTCCTTGCCGGGAAGCGTGAGCTTCTGCCAGGTCTCGCCGGCATCGCGCGAGCGATAGGGACCGTCCTGCGTGCCGACATAGACCGTGTCGGGCGCCTTCGGCGCAATGGCGATGAAACGCGCCTCGACCGCATCGGGCAATCCTCGCGTGAGCTTCTCCCAGCTTCCTTTTGCGGTGTCCAGGCGAAAGAGCCCGCCCGTGACGGCGCCGGCACTCGCCGCGATCCAGGGCGCAGCCCCGGCATAGACATAGTTCGGCATTTCCGCTCCCCTTTGCTCGTTCCGGACCGCCTCGGGCCGGTTGCCGAAAGTCTAGCGCAGTTCGGGCGGGGGGAGCGCGGTTTTCAGGATTGGGAGCCGCATGCCGGGCTTGCGTGCTTCGACAGGCTCAGCATGCGGAATGTTGCTGGCGGTCCTGCCAAGGGCCATCCTCAAATCACCTCATCCTGAGCCTGTCGAAGGACGCAATATGCTTTTGCAGCGCGGCTGTTCGGAAAAACGCTATGCCCGACCGGACCAAGGCGGACGATATTCCGTCCCGGTGACGTCGTAATAGAGCAGCAAAGCCATGGCCAGGACCAACATGGCGAAAAGGACGCCGTAGAAAGCCACGCCAAGCCAAAACCCGATGCGCGACTCGTCTCTTCGGAAGGCGACGGTCAGCTCCGGCCAGTCTCCGCCAAGCTCGCCCGCTCCGTTTCGGATCACGCTTCGCAGGTAGAACCATAGGCCGACAACCCACGCGCCCAAGAAGACATGCGCGATCGTCAAGATGATGAACTTAAAAAAATGGATCATCGCTCATGCGAAAAGAGCTGTCGCATCCTATCACGCCGGCGCAAAGGCGATGCACCTGGATGCGTGCTTTCGAGTATGAGGAAATAGCACGAGGCAAGTGAGCGATTGCAGGCCCGTTGTGCGTCCTTCGACAAGCTCAGGATGAGGTAAGTTCTTTCTGGCACAAAGAAATTCTCCTCATCCTGAGCGCGAGCGAAGCGAGCAGTCGAAGGACGCACCGATGTCTGGCCGATCGTTTTCTTCAGACGCTCTTCGGCAGGCAAGGCGGACGACGAGCCGAGCGGACCTATCGCTCTTCCCCCACCAGCCCCTGCTGCAATTGCGCGGCCCGGCGGAGCGCGGCGTCGGGCAGCTTGCCTTGCTCGACGGCGGCCAGCGCCGCTTCGAATTGCGCGGAGCTCGCCATGCCGACGAGGATCGTGCCGATGCCGGGATGCGACAGCGCAAAGCGCGTCGCCGCCTCGCTGAGGCTCTTCGCGTAACCCTCCTCGACCAGCGGCCGGAAGCGCTCGGCGCGCTCGAGATCGGTGGCGTAGGTAGCACCCGAGCCGATCGGCGCCGGTGGCGGGCTTGCCACCGGATGGCGTTCGGCCGAGCCGGAGAGCGCGCCGCCCGCCAGCACGCGAATGCCGATCGCACCGGCGCCGCAATCGCGCGCCTGGTCGAGCAGCCTGCCGTAATCCTGTCCCGGATAATTCTTTGGCAACGTCGCGCCGGAGGAAGGGTTGAGCAGGTTGTAGACGATCTGCGCGCTCTGAAAGCGCCCGCTCGCCAGCACTTCGGCGATCGCCGCCGTCTCGCCCACCGCGGTCAATCCGAGAAAGCGCAGCTTGCCGTCGCGCTTGAGCCGCTCGAAGGCAGGCGCCACCTCGTCCAGCACCTGGCGAACGCTCAACGCCTCGCCGCCGCCCTCGCGGGTGATCGCATTGTGCAGATGGAGGATGTCCACCGGCTCGCGGCCGAGCCGGCGCAGGCTACCGTCGAGCGAGGCGGCCACCGCCGTGCCGACGCGCGCGAAATCGGCCGAGGGCAGCCTCACTTTGGTGCCGATCACCGCCTCGGCGGGCTTGAGCTTCGCCAGCGCCTTGCCGAGATTCGTCTCCGATGCGCCATTGCCGTATTGCACGGCGGTGTCGAAGTAATTGATCCCCGCTGCGATCGCGCGCGCGATGGCGCGCTCCTGCTCGGCGGGCTCGCCGCGTACCATGAGGCCGCCGACCGCGCCGCAGCCGAAGCCCAGCATCGAGAGCGCGAGGCCGGTGCGGCCGAAGGGACGCTTCTCCATGTTTCCCACGCTCCTCGCCGCTGCCGGCGCTCAGGGGAAGCGATGCCAGCCGCCGCCGTACCACATGGGCGGCGGCGCGGACCAGCCGCCATAGCGGCGGGCCAGGTTCTCGCGCTGCAGACAGGCGGCGAAGTCACTGGTGCCGGGATGGAAGCCGTAGCTGCTGCAGGCCGCCTCATCCTGCTGGCGCAGCTCTTCCGGCGTGACGCAGCCGGAGAGCCCGAGCAGCAGCGCCGCTACCAGGATCGCCCGGACGAGTGACCGTGACATCGCTTCTCCTCAACGACAGGATCGATATAGGGCACCGACCTCCGCGCGCCAAACCGCGCCGGCTTGTCGCTTCTAGGATGCTTTCGGAGCGCGGTGGGTCTTCTGCCGGGCGGATGACGAGGCGCTCGTCTTCTGTCGCGCGCGCGTCGCGCCGGGCTGCGCTGTTCCGGCGAGTCGTTCGGCGAGCGCCATCGCTGCCGCCGGCGCGCGCTCCTTGGCGCCGCTGATGACATAGGCGAAGCCGTCATGTCCGTCGGCGAGCGCGGTGAGCCGCGCCGCCCAATGATCGAGCGCCGCCGGCGCATAACCGGTCGCCTCTTCGGCGACGCTGCGCCGGAGCCTCGCATAGATGAAATCCGCCGTCCTCTCTTCGATGAGCGGATGGCGGTCGGAATCGACGAGCGCCGCGGCGATGCCGAATTTGCGGAGCAGCGCCAGGAACGCTTCGCCGGCGAAGCTCTGATGCCCGGCCTCGATCACGTGCCGGAGCGCGCGGCCCTCGCGCTCGGGCGGCAGCAGCGCCAGGAAGGCGCCGATCTCTTCGGCCGAGAAGCGTTTGGTCGGCGGCAATTGCCAGAGGATCGGGCCGAGCTTCGGCCCGAGCTCGAGCACGCCGCCCGTCAGAAAGCGTTCGATCGTCGCTCCCGCCTCGGCAAGATCGCGGCGATGCGTGGCGAAGCGCGGCGCCTTGAGCGCGAAGACGAAATCGTCGGGACTCTCGTCGCGCCAGCGGCGGAAGCTCTCGGGGCGTTGTGCGCCGTAGAAAGTGCCGTTGATCTCGATCGAGCCCAGCGTGCGGCTCGCATAATGGAGCTCGCGCGATTGAGTGAGACCGGGCGGATAGAAGCTCCCGCGCCAGGGTGGGTAGACCCAGCCGCCAATGCCAGTTCGGATCGTCATGGCTCCCGCCATGTTAATGCCTCGGACGCGCCCGACAAATGACACATTGCCGGGAACAATCTTGGGTTACCAGGTGTTCGCGCCGCGAACTGGTAGTTGGGAGATCGTTGCCGGTTTCGCCGCGAGAAGTCCGAGACGATGCGTCGCTCTCATGCGAAAGCATGGGGCGTACGCTCGATTTGGGGCGTGTCTCGTCCTTTTTCGTCGGTTGAAAGCGGGTACGGTTCCCCAGTTTTTCTCATGCCTGACCGAATTCCGCCATGTCGGCGCTCTATCGTGCCAACCGCTCCGCCCGCCGGTGCTTCACCGCTCGCTCGGTGTGCCGTCGAGGAGCTTCCAGGGAGATAAGTCAGATGTTTCACAGGAACGTTATCGCGGCGCCGCTCGTGCTCATCGGCATGAGCCTGGCGCTCGCCGCATGCTCGGGCTGGTCGCTATCACCGCCGATGCGCGGAAATCCCGTGGTTCAGCCTTTGAATCTGCCCGCGGCGCAAAACGCCGCGCCGCAGGCCGGCGCCAACTTCGATCAGGCGCTGGCGGGCGAATATGCCGGGCTCGCCACGCATCTCTCGCAGGTCGATCGCGATTGGGCCGATTCCGATTACTTCTCGCGCAAGGGCCTCGCCGCCACGCGCGGCCGGACCGTGCTGCCGGAAGAGAACAGCAACTGGCTCGTGCCGCTCGAAGTGCCGCTCAAGACTCGCAACGAGCTCGCCACCGGCCGCCAGCGCCTGATGGCCGCGCTCGATGGCGGTGCGCGCGAGCGCAATCCCGCCGTCGCCGCGCGCGCACAGGAGCGCTACGATTGCTGGGTCGAGCGCATGGAGGATGATTGGCGGACCGCGATCAACGGTCCCTGCCACGCCGATTTCGTCGCCGCGCTCAACGAGCTCGAAGGCGCCAAGCAGCCCGCTGCCGCGCCGGCTGCGGCACCGGCGGCGGCGACGCGCCAGTACAATGTCTATTTCGATTGGGACAAGTCGACCCTGACGCCTGATGCGCGCAAGATCATCGCCGCCGTGGCGCAGCAGGCGAAGGCCGACAACAGTCATGTTGCGATCACCGGCAAGGCCGATCTCTCCGGCACCGATGCCTATAACATGAAGCTGTCGCATCGTCGCGCCGACGCCGTGCGCGAGCAGTTGGTGAAGGACGGTGTGCCGGCCAACTCGATCGACGCGCGTTGGGTCGGCATGCGCGAGCCGCCGGTCCCGACCGCGAAGGGCGTGCGCGAGCCGCGCAACCGGGTGGTGGAAATCAACTTCCACTGAACGGAAAAGCGCTGAAGGACGAATGGCGCCGGGGCGACTCGGCGCCATTCGCTTTTGTGGCGCTCAGTCTTCCGCGCGCGCCGCCTCAGCAGCGGGGACGCGCGGCGCCTTTCCGGAGGTCTATGCCCGGGTCCCTGAAAGCGGCGCGCTGCCGAACATGCCGAGCTTGACGCTGCCGGAGAGTGAATTGCCGCTGACCGCGGCGGAGAATTCGAGGGTCATCGCCATGGGGTCGACGATGTCAACCTTGAACGAGATCTGGTCGCCATTGACGCTGCCGTCATAGATGTCGGTGGCGCCGGCCTCGCCGGACATTCTTCCGCTGAGCGCGCTGCCGCTCGATTGCAGCGTGAGCTGCCCCTCGCGCGTCCCCAGCGGCGTCTCCATCGCGATCTTCCAGGTGCCGTCGACTGCCATTGCCGCTCCTCCTCTGCGTTGGACGCGCGCTTCGGCGCGCGGTTTGCGATCTCTCAGCCTGCCGCGGCGCGCGCCAGCAGCTTGTGGAGCTGCACGATGGCCCGTCCGTGCCGGCCTTTCATCAGCAGCCGCTCGCCCTGCCGCAATTCGACTTCGAACAGGACCCGCCGCCCGTCGACCTCGACCACCTTGGCCTCGGCGACGGTTTTGCGGCCAGGGAGCCCCGGAGCCAGATGATCGACCTCGATGCGCGTGCCCACCGTCGCCTCGCCCTCATCGCAGAAGGGCAGGATGGCGCGATGCGCTGCGATCTCGAGATATCCCACGAGGAACGGCGTGCCGACCACCTCGACGCCGACATTGCCCACCGCGGCGGCGGTGTGGCTCAGGTCGGGGACGATCTCGTAGCGGCCGGCAAGGCCGAGCGTGACGGGCTTCATGGCGGCGAAATTAGGAGGCGGACCCCGTCGATGCAAACGCGCTGGGGGCGCCCAATAAACGCGCCGCGCGCGGTGGGCTGACCGGATCAGCGTTATACGCGAGTCTCGCCCCGGCGGCCGCCGCGTTTACCCCCGGTTAACCATGTTCGCGTCCAATGGTCGTGAAGCCGCACATTTCGTCTCCGCAGCACCTTCTTTGTTTTCCTGCCCTGCAAGAGAAACGGAGACGTGTGATGGATTCGCTGTTGCTGATCTTCGCCTGGGCAGCCGGGCTCATGAGCCTCTTCCTGGTCGGCGACATGATTGCGGCCGATTTCGCGACCCGCCGGGCCGAGCGCGTCGCCGAGCGGCGCGGCACGGGGAGGGAAATGCGGTGACGGCGCAGGTCATCAGCTTCACCGCGGCGCGTACGGCGCGCATGCTGCGCGATAACGCGCCGCCCTCCTGGATCGATTCCTTCCTCGTGCAGATGACGAGCGTCGCGCGCGAGCAGCGCGATATCGCCCGCGAGGCATTCTGGCGCGAGGTCGCGAGCCTGCTCGACCGCGAGCGGACGCTGATCGCGGTCTAGCCCGGACGCGGGGTTTCGTCCCGGACCGGATCCAGGGGTGCTGCGCGGGATGCTGGGACGCCGCTATTGCGCGGCGTTGAAGAGCGCGTCGATCTGGCTCTGGCTGCTCTTTTCGCCGGCCGGCTCGCTCTGAGGAGCGGGCGATGGCGCGGCTGCCGCAGCCGGTGCGGCGCCGGGTGCGGGGGTGGCGGTGGCGTTGCCGAGGCGCTCGAACAACGCATCGACATCGGCCTGGCTCGGGCCGCCATCGGCGGCGGGCCCGTGCATCAGATGAGCGTCGGGCCGGCGATCCTCGTTCTCCGGCGGCGGCGGCGCCGGCGGCGCACCGTCGACGCCCCAGATCTCGATCATCGAGTTCACGCGCTGCTCGAGGTAGCGCAGCGTGTTGACCACCTTGGTGGTGCGCTGGCCGGTGATGTCCTGGAAGGAGCAGGCGGTGAGCACTTCGGTCACCTGCGCCTGGATCTCGTCGACGATCGGCGTGATCTCGCTCGTCTTCGGCAGCTTCAGCGTCAGGTCCTGGATGCGCTCGACGCCGTTCAGGATCTCGGAGGTGGCGCGTTCGGTGGCGGAGACGATGGCGTCGAGCTCGCCGGTCGCGGCCATGATGCGGTTGGAACCCGCATCGGTCGGCCGGAGCGCTGCGATCTCGCGGCGCGTCTGGTGGATATAGGCCGACATCTCGCGCAGCTCCTCGCGCAGGATGCGGATATGCGCCTCGTCGCGCTTGTCCTCGGTCTGGCCGCCGCCGACCTTGACGCTTTCCTTCAGGTCGCGCGCGAGTTTGCGCACCTCGTTCATCGCCACCAGGCGAGCACGCTGGTCCCGCATGCGCAGGAAGCTGCGGCCGCGGGCATTGCTGGCGAGAGCCTCCTCGATATCGAGGTACTCTTCCTCGCTCAGCTCGAGCCGACGCTGAGAGGACATGGAATTACAGCTCTCCCATCACCGCTTCGATCTTCTTCTTCAAGGTGTCGGCGTTGAAGGGCTTCACGATGTAGTTGCTGACGCCCGCCTCTTTCGCCGCGACGACGTTCTCAGTCTTGCTCTCGGCGGTGATCATGATGAAGGGCGTGTCCTTGAGCGCGCCGTCCGAGCGCACTTCCTTCAGGAACTCGAGGCCGGACATCGGCGCCATGTTCCAGTCGGAGATGACGAGGCCGAATGGCCGCTCGCGCAGCTTGCGCAGCCCGGTGGAGCCGTCCTCGGCCTCTTCGACGTTGCTGAAGCCGATCTGCGACAGCAGATTGCGCAGAATCCGCCGCATTGTGTTGTAGTCGTCGACCACCAACACATGTTTTTCGATGTTTCGCAAGGCGCGTACTCCACTCGATTCCGGGGGGCGGCGGGCCGTGGGCGAGCGCCGCAATTACCAGGAAAAAATAGCCGGTATCGGTTGAGCCCTAGTTAACGCCGGACGCGCCGCGGTGGTGCGCAAATGCGCCTGTGCAACGAGATCATGGTTAAGACGCGGTAACGTCAGGGCTGCCGGAGCAGCAGGCGTCCTTCGACAGGCTCAGGATGAGGGGGACCGCAGATGCCCTCAAGAAAAGTCCTCGGCAGCTCGGTGGCGCGCGCTCAGTGGCTCCAGAACCAGTTCAGCGGGACGGAATACATCACCATCGCCGATTCGACGCCGGGGTTCTTCTTGTAGATGCCGGCATTGGAGATGTGGTCGAAGAGGAAGCCCAGGCGCGACTGGTCGTCGAAGCGATAGGCGAACTCGCCGCCGCTCTTGAATTCGACATGGCCGCCGAGATCCTTGCCGCCGCCGCGATTCCAATACCCAACCGCGAGCTCCGGCGTGATGACGAAGTGGCGGCCGATCTCGGCATCGAGGCGGAAGCCGCCATAGCCGTAGGCGCTGCCCTTGTTGGTGACCAGCGCGCCGAGGATCGGACGGATAATGTAGAGGAAGCGATAGCCGAAGCGGTATTCGGTGCGGAGCTGGGCCTCTTTGTTCTTGTGCAGCACGTTGTAGGCGCCGCCGCCGATGGTCAGCAAATCCGAGTCCGCCGCTTGTGCCGACGCAGTTCCCACCGCCAGCGCCAGCCCGAGCAGCGCTGCGCTTCCGAATGTCCGCTTCATCCGCTCCCCCACCCACACGCGCCGGCATTCTAAATCGCTGCGCGCGCTTGGCAAAGCGATTCGGTCGAGCCGCGTCCCGATTTCGCGGCAAAGCGACCCCGCGACGCACCCCGGACTTGCAGCCGGCCCTTTGATCGCGTGCGCCCGCTCAGATGCTGCGGCGCAGCTTCTCGGTGGCGCCGACGAGGCGGGCGCGGATGCCCGGCTCCATGGCGGAATGGCCGGCATCGGCGACCACACTGTACTCCGCTTCCGGCCAGGCGCGGGCGAGCTCGTCGGCGCTCACCACCGGGCAGACCATGTCGTAGCGACCCTGCACAATGAACCCTGGTATGCGCCTCAGCCGGTCGACGCGGCACAGCAGGTCCTGCTCGGGCGGGATCACATTGTGCAGGAAGTAATGCGCCTCGATGCGCGCGAGGCCCAGCGCCATGCGATCCTCGCCGAAGGCCGCCACCGTGTCGGGGCTCGGCAGCAAGGTCGAGCAGGCGCCTTCATAGGTGCTCCAGGCGCGCGCCGCCGGCATGTGGATCGCCGGGTCGGCATGGGTGAGGCGCCGGTAGTAGTTCTGCAGGAGATCGCCGCGCTCGCTCTCCGGCAGAAATCCGGCGAAGGCGCGCCAGGCTTCGGGAAATACCGTGCGCATGCCGTAGAGAAACCAGTCCACCTCACTGCGCCGGCAAAGAAAGATGCCGCGCAGCACCAGCCCGCCACAACGCTCGGGATGCTCCTCGGCATAGGCGAGCGCCAAGGTCGATCCCCAGGAGCCGCCGAACACCGCCCAGCGCTCGACGCCCAGATGCTGGCGCAGCCGCTCCATGTCGGCGATCAGGTGCTGCGTCGTATTGCCGCTGAGCGACCCAAGTGGCGTCGAGCGGCCGGCGCCGCGCTGATCGAAGACGATGATGCGCCAGGCCTGCGGGTCGAAGAAGCGGCGATGGGTCGGCGTCGCGCCGGCGCCGGGCCCGCCATGGAGGAACACCACCGGCTGGCCGCGCGGGTTGCCGGACTGCTCCCAATACATCGTGTGGAGCCCGTCGAGCTTCAGCATGCCTGTGGCGTAGGGCTCGATCGGCGGAAACAGGTCCTGGCGGCTCATCACGCGTCCCGGCTCGGGGTCGCCTCGCAGTCTAAGGACTCGCGACGACAACGCAACCGGCGCCGCAGCGGCCGCCCGATGGCGGCTTGATCGCCCGGCGCGTTCGGGTATGGTTGCGCAAACGCGGGGCCGCGGACAATCCGGCCTTGAACCATGTCATGCGGCGGCGATTGCCGTCCACGGGGGAGGAGTTTCGATGACGTATCGCATCACTCGCCGCGAATTCGGACTCGGGGCCGCCGCCGGCGGCGCGGTGCTCGCCGCTCCCGGCATCATCGGCAGCGCCCATGCGGCCAACAAGCCGATCAAGATCGGCAGCCTGCTGCCGCGCTCCGGCTACGAGGGGATCATCGGGCAGGGCTGCCAGCGCGCGGTCGATCTCGCCAAGAGGATGCTGCCGGAGATGGGCTATGCCATCGAGGTCGTCGATGCCGATACGGAGTCGAAGCCGGAGGTGGCTCGCACCCAGGCCGAGAAGCTGATCAGCGAGGGGGTCGACATCCTGGTCGGCGCCTTCGACAGCGGCCAGACGTTTTCCATCGCGCAAGTCGCCGAGCAGCGCGGCGTGCCCTTCGTCATCAATATCGGCTCGGACCCGGCGATCACCGAGCAAGGCTACAAGTTCATCTTCCGCAACTTCCCCACCAGCGTGATGCTCGGCACCAACGGCCTCGCGCGCTTCAACGATCTCTTCGCGGCGACCCATACCTCGCCCAAGACCGCGGTGCTGATGATCGTCAACGACACCTTCGGCCAGACCATGCTGAAGGGCATCAATGCGCTGATGCCGAAGGCGAACCTGCCGTTCCACATCGTCGAGACCATCTCTTACGATCCGCAGGCGAAGGACCTCTCGATCGAGGTGGCAAAGGCCAAAGCGGCCAAGGCCGACATCCACATGGTGGTGACGCGGCTCAACGATGCCATCCTGATGGTCCGCGAGATGGTGAAGCAGCGCTACGAGCCGATGGGCATCATCAGCCCCGGCAGCCCCGGCATGTACCAGACCCAGTTCATGAAGGTGCTCGGCAAATATGCCGACTACGCCATCACCAACATCCCCTGGATCGATCCCAAGCAGAGCTTCGCCCATACCTTCCAGGCGACGTGGGACAAGGCCTATCCGGGCGAGGTGTGCACGCTCGACGCCGGCTTCACCTTCGAGGGCTTTCTGATCATCGGCGACGCCTACAAGCGCGCCGGTTCGGCCAAGCCGCAGGCGATGGTCGAGGCGCTCAAGGCGACCAATATCAAGGATCGGATCATGATCGGCGGCCCCATCACCTTCAACGAAAAGGGGCAGAACGTGAACCTGCCTTCGGGCGTGCTGCAGATCCAGCACGGCAAGCCCACCGTCGTGCTGCCCGAGCAGTATTCCGAAGCGAAGCCGGTCTTCCCGGTGCCCGGCTGGTCCAAGCGCGCCTGAGCGCGCGCCGCCACAGCCGCAGCCCGGGGGATGCTTTATCTCAATATCATCATCGCGGGGCTGCTTACTGGTCTCGTCTACGGGCTGATGGCGCTCGGCCTCTCGGTGATCTTCGGCGTCATCCGCGTCGTCAATTTCGCCCATGGCGAAATGATGGTGATGGCGATGTATGCGGTCTATCTCGCCAACACCTTCACTGGGATCGATCCGCTGCTGCTGCTGCCGCTCGTGGCGCTGGCGCTTTTCGGCTTCGGCTATGCGCTGCAGCGCCTGCTGATCAACCGCTATATCACCCGGCCCGAGCACGAGCAGTTCCTGCTCCTGCTCGCCGTCGCCACCATCATCACCGCGAGCCTGCTGATGGGCTTCGGGCCCGATGCGCGCAACGTGCAGCTCGGCTACGCCTATGACAGCTTCCAGATCGGCGCGCTGCTGCTCGACAAGGTGCGGGTCTTCGCCGCCGCCGGCGCGGCGGCTGGCACCGCGGCGCTCTGGGCCTTTTTCCGCTTCACCCGCACCGGCAAGGCGATCCGCGCCTGCGCCGACAATCACTTCGCCGCGCAGGTGGTGGGGCTCGACGTGAAGCGGCTCTACGCCGTCACCTTCGGCCTCGGTGCCGCCTGCGTCGGTGCCGCAGGCTGCCTCATGCTGCTGCTGGTCGATGTGCAGCCCTACATCTCGACCGACTACACGCTGCTCGCCTTCATCATCGTGATCCTCGGCGGTCTCGGCAGCATGCCCGGCGCGCTCCTCGGCGGCGTCATCGTCGGCGTCTCCGAGGCGGTATCGGGCTTCGTCATCGAACCCTCCTTCAAGAGCGCCTTCAGCTTCGGGCTTCTCATCCTCGTGCTGCTGGTCCGGCCGCAAGGCTTGCTGGGGCGCGCATGAGGGGCGCGGGTCCGGTCGCGCTTTCGCCGCGCACTGCCTTGGCGCTGGCGGGCTTCGTCGCGATCATGGTCGTGCTGCCCTTCATCGCCAACGACTACATCGTCTCGGTTCTGGTGGTGGTGCTCTTCTCGGCCTATTTCGGCCAGTCCTGGAACATCATAACCGGCTTCACCGGGCAGCTCTCGCTCGGCCATGCGCTCTATGTCGGCCTCGGCGCCTATACCAGCGCGGCGCTCTTCGTGCATTTTGACCTGTCGCCCTGGCTCGGCATGCCTGCCGGCATGGCGGTGGCGGCGATCGCCGGCAGCCTCATCGCCGCGCTCTCCTTCCGCTTCCGCGTCGGCGGCGTCTATTTCGCGCTGCTCACCATCGCGTTTTCGGAATTCGTCCGCATCCTGTTCGACCATTTCAAATGGGTGGGCGCAACCGAGGGCCTGTTCCTGCCCGTCGCCAATCTCGCGCATGACGACCCGCTGCATCTCCGCGGCTCGCCGACCATGTTCTACTATTTTCTGCTGGCGCTGACCTTGGGCGTGCTCGGTTTGAGCCATCTGCTGCTCAACCGGCGCGTCGGCTATTACTGGCAGGCGATCCGCGAGGACGAGGAGGCGGCGCAGGCGCTCGGCATCGACGTCTTCCGCTGCAAGGTCATGGCGATGGCGCTCTCGGCGGCGCTCACCGCGCTGGGCGGCGGCTTCCTCGCCTTCTACGACAATAATCTCTATCCCGACACCGCCTTCTCTCTCGGCCGCTCGATCGAGATCATCACCGCGCCGATCATCGGCGGCCTCGGTACGCTCTTCGGTCCGATCCTCGGCGCCTTCCTGCTGACTAGTCTCGGCGAGACCATGACCAACCTCACCAGCGGCTGGGAGATCGCCGGGCTCAAGCAATGGTTCTACGGCGCCGCCCTTCTGCTGATCGTGGCGCTGCTCCCCTCGGGCATCTGGCCGTGGCTCCGCCGCGTCATCGGACTGGAGGAGAGCGGGCGATGAGCGCCGCGCCGATACTCGAGGTGCGTGGCCTCTCCAAGCGCTTCCGCGGCTTGCAGGCGGTGGACGGTGTCAGCTTCTCGGTACCCAAGGGCAGCATCGTCGCGCTCATCGGCCCCAACGGCGCCGGCAAGACCACCACCTTCAACTTGATCGCCGGCGCAATCCGGCCCGACAGCGGCAGCGTGCTGCTCGACGGCGCCGATGTCACCGGCCTCAGGCCGGACCAGGCCTGCCATGCCGGGATTGGCCGAACCTTCCAGCTGGTCAAACCCTTCGGCGCGCTCTCGGTGCTGCAGAACGTGATGGTCGGCGCGCTGCACGCGACGGGCAATATGCGCGAGGCGCGCGAGGCGTCCTGGGCGATCCTCGAGCGGCTCGGCCTCGCCGAGCGGGCGGAGACCCCCGCCAAGAGCCTGACGCTCCCCGAGCGCAAGCGCCTCGAGACCGCCCGTGCGCTGGCGACGCGGCCCAAGATCCTGCTGCTCGACGAGGTCATGGCGGGGCTGCGCCCGACCGAGATCGATCAGATGGTGCGCGCCTTCGCCGATCTCACGCGCGAGACCGGCATATCCATTCTGCTCACCGAGCATGTGATGCGGGCCGTGATGGCGCTTTCGCATCACATCGTCGTGCTGCATCACGGGCAGAAGATCTGCGAAGGCGCACCCGAGCAGGTGTCGCGCGATCCGCAGGTCCTCGAATGCTATCTCGGCCACGCGCCGGCGGGGGCGTGACATATGCTCGAGCTGCGCGACATCGACCTCTTCTACGGCGACGCGCAGGCGCTCGACGGCGTGTCGCTCGACGTCGCCGAAGGCGAGATCGTCGCCATCATCGGCGCCAACGGCGCCGGCAAGAGCTCGCTCATCCGCACCATCTTCGGCATGGAGCGGCCGCGCCGCGGTGCGATCCGCTTCGATGGTCGGGAGATCGCCGGCTGGCCGCCGCACCGCATCTGCAATCTCGGCATCGGCCAGGTGGCGGAGGGCCGCCAGGTCTTTCCCAACATGAGCGTGCGCGACAATCTCGAGATGGGCGCGGTGGTGCCGCGGGCGCGCGCCGGCGCAGCGGCGGAAATCGAGCGCTGCTACGCGCTCTTCCCGCGGCTGGCCGAGCGCCGCGCCCAGCTTGCGGGCACGCTCTCGGGCGGCGAGCAGCAGATGCTGGCGATCGCGCGCTGTCTCATGGGCCAGCCACGCCTCATCATGCTGGACGAGCCCTCGCTCGGCCTTGCGCCGGTGGTGGTGGATGACGTCTTCCGCGTCGTGCGCGAGCTCAACCGGCGCGACCGCCTGACCATCGTCCTCGTCGAGCAGAACGTGGCGCAGTCGCTGGCGCTCGCCGATCGCGGCTATGTGCTGGAGAACGGCCGCATCGTGATGCAGGGGGGCGGCGCCGAGCTTCTCGCCGACGATCGCGTGCGTCGCGCCTATGTCGGGCTCTGAGCCTCGGGCTCAGAGGGGTGCAGTGCTATGGTGACTTGTGCCGGCCGGGCGCCTTCTGCGTCAATGACGCAGCGGAAAAAAATCATCAATGATGTACATCGCTGAGGTAGCTCCGGCCGGGGAAGGCGAGGCGATCATGGCGCGCGCGATCGGCCCGGACGGGCTGGCGCTCATCAAGGAATTCGAGGGGCTGCGGCTCGCCGCCTATCAGGATGTAGCCGGCATCTGGACGATCGGCTACGGCCACACGCGCGGCGTCCTTTCCGGCATGGTGATCACGGAGGACGAGGCGGATGAGAGGCTCGCCGACGATCTCCAGGGCGCCGAAAGCGCGGTCGACGACGCGACCGCCGATATCGCGACGACCGACAACCAGTTCTCCGCGATGGTGGCGCTCTGCTTCAACATCGGCTCGGCCAATTTCCGCGGCTCGACCGTGCTCCGCCGCCACCGCGCCGGCGATTGCCCGGCGGCGGCCGATGCCTTCCTCCTGTGGAACAAGGCGCGTGTGGAGGGGGCCTTGCGCGCGGTGGCGGACCTCACCGCGCGGCGGAGCGCCGAGCGCGCGCTTTATCTGAAGCCATGACCGCGTTCCGCGGGGCGCTGATCGTGCTGCTCCTTGCTGCTTCGGCAGCGCAGGCCGCCTCCTGCCGCGACGAGGTCGGCGAGGCTGAAGCGCGTCGCTATGTGCGGCAATGCCTGCTCGTTTCGCCGGCGACGCATCCGCCGTGCAACGAAGCCAATCCCTGCGCCGTCATCCGCGACGAGATCGCCCGCGGCTGCCGCTTCATCGCCGATGCCGACCGGGCCGCGCCGCCTGCCTTCTGCCAGCGCTATCTGCGCACACCATCGCCGCGGTGATGCGCTGCCGTGCGTCAGCCGCGCCCCAGCTCCTTGCGCAGCAGCGCGGCGCCGGCGCCGAGCGCCTGGAGCTTGGCGTTGGCGATGCGGCGGTCGAGCGGCGCGAGCCCGCAATTGGTGCAGGGATGAATGCGCTCGACCGGCACGAACTCCATGGCGCTGCGGATGGTGGCCGCCACCTCCTCGGGCGTCTCGACGCGGTCGGTGGCGACGTCGATCGCCCCGAGCAGCACGTCCTTGCCTTGGAGCAGCTTCAGGAGCCGCAACGGTACGCGCGAATGGATGCATTCGAGCGAGACCTGGTCGATGCGGCTCTTGGCCAGCGCCGGGAAGATCTCCTCGTATTGCCGCCACTCGCTGCCGAGGCTCTCCTTCCACTCGATATTGGCCTTGATGCCGTAGCCGTAGCAGATATGGACGGCGGTCTTGCACTTGAGCCCTTCGCGCGCCTTGTGCAGCGCCTCGATGCCCCACTCCTTCACCTCGTCCATGTAGACGTTGAAGGCGGGCTCGTCGAACTGGATGACGTCGACGCCCAGCGCCTCGAGCTCGCGCGCTTCCTCGTTGAGGAGCTCGGCGAAGCGCATCGCCATCTTGACGCGGTCGCCGTAATGCTCGTCGGCGATGGTGTCGATGATGGTCATCGGCCCCGGCAGCGTGAATTTGAGCTTGCGCCTGGTATGGGCGCGGGCCAGCGCGGCCTCGGTCGCATGCACCGAGCGCTTGCGCTTCAGCGCGCTGGTGACCGTCGGTACCTGGGCGGTATAGCGGTTGTTGCGGATGCCCATGGCGACGCGGCGGTTGAAGTCGATGCCGTCGACCTGCTCGAGGAAGCCATGGACGAAATGCTGGCGCGACTGCTCGCCATCGGTAACGATGTCGACGCCGGCATCCTCCTGCTCCTTCAGCACCAGCACGGTAGCATCGCGCTTCGCCTCGGCGAGCGCCTCGCCCTGATGCGCCCAGGGCGCCCACAGCACCTTCGGCGTGGCGAGCCAGAAGGGCTTGGGCAGGCTGCCGGCGATGGTGGTCTCGAGCATGTGATCCTCCCGCTTTTTGTTCTTGGCGGCCGCATGATAGTGCGCCGGTCCCGCGGCGTCACTCGGCCGGCCGCCGGCCGGACCATTGGCGGCGTCCCCCTTGCCCGATCGTTGGCTTCTGTAATAGTTATAGAGCATAAGGATCAGCCGGAGTCAGGAAATGGCCAAGGGTGGGCTCGGATATCGCTACGCCGACGTCTTTCTGCTGGACGGGGTGCGCACGCCCTTCGTCGATTATTGCGGCGCGCTCGCCGCGGTATCGCCGATCGATCTCGGCATCAAGGCGGCGCGCGCCCTCTTCGCGCGCACCGAAGTGCCGCCGACGCATGTCGGGCAGGTGATCGCCGGCAGCATGGCGCAGGCGAGCTTCGACGCCTACATGCTGCCGCGCCACATCGGCCTCTATGCCGGGGTGCCGATCGAGGCGCCCGCCATCCTCGTGCAGCGCGTCTGCGGCACCGGCTTCGAGCTCATCGCGCAGGCGGGCGATATCCTGACGCTCGGCAAGGCCGAGCTCGCGCTCTGCGTCGGCACGGAATCGATGTCACGCAATCCGGTTGCCGCCTATACCCATCGCACCGGCTTCCGCCTCGGCCAGGTCGAGTTCAAGGATTTCCTCTGGGAGGCGCTGCTCGACCCGGCGGCGCAATGCACCATGGGGCAGACGGCGGAGAATCTCGCGCGGAAATACGAGCTGGCTCGCGACGAGGTTGACGCTTTCGCCGCCTCGAGCTTCGCCCGCGCGCTGGCAGCCCAGCAGGAGGGTTTCCTCGCCGGCGAGATCGTGCCGGTGGCGAGCGAGAGCTTCGAGTGCCACGGAATGAGCCCGCGCGCCATCAAGCTCGACCGAACCGTCACGGAGGTGGCGCAGGACAGCCATATCCGTCCGACGCCGCCAGAGGTGCTGGCGAAGCTGAAGCCCGCCTTCGGCGGCGTTCAGACCGGCGGCAACAGCTCCGCCATCGTCGACGGCGCTGCAGCCATGCTGGTCGCCTCGGGCGACTATGCGCGGCAGAACGGGAAGAAACCGCTTGCCCGCCTCGTTGCCGCGGCGGCGGTGGGCGTGCCGCCGGAGATCATGGGCATCGGGCCGGTGCCGGCGATCCGGCGGGTCGTCGAGCTCGGCGGGATCGATCCGCGCGACATCGACCGCTTCGAGATCAACGAGGCTTTCGGCGCGCAATGCCTCGCGGTCGAGCGCGCGCTCGGCCTTGATCACGCCAAGGTCAATGTGAACGGCGGTGCCATCGCCATCGGTCACCCGCTGGCGGCGACGGGCGTGCGCCTCACCTTGACGCTCGCGCGCGAGCTGCGCCGGCGCGGGCTGCGCTACGGCGTCTCCTCGGCCTGCATCGGCGGCGGGCAGGGGATCGCGCTGCTGATCGAGAACCCGGAAGCGGCGGGACGCTGACGGCGATGGCGCGCCCGGCGAAGGCGGTTGCGCTCACTGCAGTACCGCGCGGCGAGAGCGGCATCGATTACGGCCCGCTGCTCGATCATCTCGGCTATGGCGTGCGCCGGGTGCAGCTCCTCATCTTCCAGGATTTCATCCGCAGCATGGAAGGTCTGGCACTCCGCCCGGCGCAATACTCGCTGCTGCTGATGATGAGCCGCAATCCCGGCCTCAAGCAGGCGCAGCTCGGCATGGCGCTCGGCATCAAGAGCGCCAATCTCGTGGCGCTCCTCGACGAGCTGGTGGGCCGCGGCTTCGCCCGCCGTGCCGCCGCGCCCGGCGACAGGCGCTCCTATGCGCTCCATCTGACCGCGAAGGGCGAGGCGATCCTGGTGGAGGCGATATCGCGCGCCGAAGCCCATGAGCGCCGGCTTCAGCGGCACATCGGCGAGAGCGGCAGGCGCGACCTGATTGCGCTGCTGCGCGCGCTCGAAAGCGGTCTCGACGGGGCCGCAGGACGTCAGGCAGAGCCGGGTCCGCGCCGGCGGCCGCCCACACGGGAATCGAAACGCGCAAAGTCATGACATAACATTCGGAGATCAGGGAGGAAGAAGATGGTGCAGCAGCGCAGGCGGCGACGGCTCTTCGCCGATGCCGATGTCCTGGTCGAGCGGTTGCGCGACGGCGGCATGATCCTGCGTTCGCCGCATAGGCTGGGCAGGGTGCCGCGTTCGCTCGGCGCGCTGCTTGAGGACTGGGCGCGGCGAGAGGGTGAGCGTACCTTCCTCGCTCAGCGCGATGCCGCCGGAAGCTGGCAGCGTGTCTCCTATGCCGCGGCGCTGGCCGCGGCGCGCGCCATGGGCCAGGCGCTGCTCGACCGCGGCCTCGGCCCTGAGCGACCGGTAATGATCCTCTCCGACAACGGCATCGACCATGCGTTGCTGGCGCTCGGCGCGATGCATGTCGGCGTGCCGGTGACCTCGGTCTCCACCGCCTATTCGCGGCTGTCGCAGGATTTCGCCAAGCTGCGCTATGTCCGCGACATCATCGAGCCCGGTCTCGTCTTCGCCGATGACGGCGCGCGTTACGCCGCGGCGATTGCCGCGCTCCAGTTGCGCGATGCCGAGCTCGTCGTCTCCGCCAATCCGCCCAAGGGCCAGCGTGCGACCGAGTTCGCGGCGCTGCTTGGCACCAGCCCCGGCGCCGCGGTCGATCGCGCCTTCGCCGCGGTGGGCCCGGACACGGTGGCGAAGATCCTCTTCACCTCCGGCTCGACCGGCGAGCCCAAGGGCGTCATCAACACGCAGCTCATGCTGACCTCGAACCAGGAGAGCTACGCCGTGGCCTGGCCCTTCCTCGCCGAGCGCCCGCCGGTGATCCTGGACTGGCTGCCCTGGAACCACACCTTCGGCGGTAATTCCGACTTCAACATGATCCTGCGCAATGGCGGCACGCTCTATATCGACGAGGGGCGCCCGGTTCCCGGCCTCATCGAGAAGAGCGTCGCCAATCTGCGCACGGTCTCGCCGACGCTCTACCTCAACGTGCCGCGCGGCTTCGCCATGGTGCTCGACCATCTCGAGCGCGACGCCGATCTCGCGCGGGGCTTTTTCCGCGAGCTTGATCTCGTCCTCTATGCCGGCGCCGCGCTGCCGCAATCGCTCTGGCAGCGGCTCGAGGCGCTGTCGCTGAAGACCACCGGCGAGAAGGTGGCGATGGTCTCCGCCTGGGGCACGACCGAGACCGCTCCGCTGGCGACGCTCGTCCACTATCCGATCGCGCGTGCCGGCAATATCGGGTTGCCGGCGCCAGGCTGCGAGGTGAAGCTGGTGCCCGAAGGCGAGAAGCTCGAGATCCGCGTGCGCGGCCCCAACATCACGCCCGGCTACTGGAAGCGTCCGGACCTCACCGCGGCCGCCTTCGACGAGGAGGGGTTCTACCGGCCGGGGGATGCGGCGCGGCTCGAGGACCCTGCGGCGCCGCGGTGCGGCATCGTCTTCGACGGGCGGCTCGGCGAGAACTTCAAGCTCTCTTCGGGCACCTGGGTCGGCGTCGGCGCATTGCGCGTCGCGCTGATCGCCGCCTGCGCGCCGGTGGTCGAGGATGCCGTCATCGCCGGCCACGACCGGGACGAGATCGGCCTGCTGGTCTTTCCAAGCCTCGCCGGCTGCCGCGGCCTCTGTCCCGATCTGCCGCCCGATGCGCCGCTGGCGGCGCTCATCGCCGAGCATAGCGTGCGGGACGCACTGGCTGCAGCGCTGGCGCGGCACAATGCCGGCGCCGGCGGCAGCTCGCACCGCGTCTCGCGTGCGCTGCTGCTGGCCGAGCAGCCCTCGATCGACAAGGGCGAGATCACCGACAAGGGCTACATCAACCAGCGCGCCGTGCTGACCGATCGCGCCGCCTTGGTCGAGCGCCTCTACGCCGCGCCCGCCGCGCCCGAGGTGCTGCTCATCCGCTGACCCGCTCGGCGAACTCGGCCATCGCTTCGAGCACGGCGCTCTCCTGGTCGCGATGCGGCGAATGCCCGCAACGGCGCAGGATCAGCTTCTGGAAGGGGCCCTCGACGCCGCGCTCGATCGCCTCGATCTGCGCCAGGCTGCCGTATTCGTCGCCCTCGCCTTGGATCGCCAGCACCGGGCAGGTGATGCGCGGCAGGTACTCCTCGATGTTCCAATTGCGGAATTCGGGCGAGAGCCAGGCATCGTTCCAGCCGCGGAAGGCGCTGTCGACATCGGCATGATAGCGCTCGAGCTTTTGCCGCAGATCGCTCTTCATGTAGGCGTCCCGTGCTGCGGCGATGCTCGCCGTCGAGACCTCCTCGACGAAGACATGCGGCGCCTCGAGGATCAGCGCGCGCACCGGCAGCACGTTGCTGCCGGCATGGATGAGCGCGATCGAGGCGCCGTCGCTGTGGCCCACCAGAATGACGTCGCCGAGGCCGAGCGCCTGCCGCAGCTCCGGCAGAGCGACGAGCGCCTCGTCGTGCATGTAGCGCGCTCCATGCGGCGCCGCGATAGGATCGGAACGGCCATAGCCGTAGCGCGAATAGACCACCAGCGGCAGCCCGGTCGCCGCGGCGAGCTTCTGCGGGAAGTCGCGCCAGAGGGCCACCGAGCCCAGCCCTTCATGCAGCAGCAGCAGCACCGGCGCACCCGGACGTCCCGGAAGCCGCTCATATTCGAGCCGATGGCCGCTGGCGGTCACGAAAGGCATGCGCGATCGGCCGTCAATGCGTGCTGAGCGCGCGCAGCTTGAAGCGCTGGATCTTGCCGGTGGCGGTCTTCGGCAGCTCGTCGATGAACTCGATCCAGCGCGGGTACTTATAGGGAGCGAGGCGCGACTTCACATGCTGCTGCAGCTCGGCGGCGAGCTGCGGAGAGGCCGCCGCTCCCGGCTTCAGCACGACATAGGCCTTGGCCTTCACCAGCTTCTGCTCGTCGAGCTGGCCGACCACCGCGGCTTCCAGCACCGCCTCGTGCGACAACAGCATGCCCTCGACCTCGAAGGGCGAGACATAGTTGCCGCTCACCTTCAGCATGTCGTCCGTGCGGCCGCAATAGGTGAAGTAGCCGTCGCGATCCTCGACGTATTTGTCGCCGCTGCGCGTCCATTGGCCGAGGAAGGTATGGCGCGAGCGCTCGCGCTGGTTCCAATAGCAGGCGGCGCTGGTCGGACCCCCGATCTGCAGCTCGCCGATCTCGCCCGGCTCGACCGGCTTGCCGTCATCGTCGACGAGGCGCAGCAGATAACCTGGCACCGGTTTTCCCGTGGTGCCGTAGCGGACATCGCCAGGACGGTTGGAGAGGAAGATGTGGAGCATTTCGGTCGAGCCGATGCCGTCGAGGATGTCGACGCCGAAATGCTCGCTCCAGCGCCGGCCGATATCCTCCGGCAGCGCTTCGCCCGCCGAGACGCAGCCCCGGAGCGCCACCTCGGCGCGCTTCGGCAGTTCCGGGCTCGCCAGCATGGCGGCATAGAGCGTCGGGACGCCGTAGAAGATGGTGGGCTTGTGCCGGGTCAGGATGCGCGTCACCGAAGCCGGGGTCGGCCGCTCGGCCATCAGCACCGAGCTCGCGCCGACGGCGAGCGGAAAAGTGAGCGCATTCCCGAGGCCATAAGCGAAGAACAGTTTTGCCGCCGAAAACACCAGGTCGCTCTCGGCGATGCCGAGGATCGGCTTGGCGTAGAGCTCGGCGGTGAGGATGAGGTGGGAATGGAGATGCACGGCGCCTTTGGGTGTTCCGGTCGAGCCCGAGGAATAGAGCCAGAAGCAGACATCATCGGCCGTGGTCTCGGCCGGCTTGGCGCGCGGCGCAGCCGCTTCCAGCAGCTCGCTCAGGCTGCGCCGGTCGTCGACGGGTTCAGTGTCGGAAACGATGACGTGCTTCAGCGCGGGCTGCTTGGCGAGAATGGGCGCAAAGCGATCGTAGAGCGCGTCCGATACGACGAGCGCGCGGGCACGGCTGTCGCGCAGCATGAAGTCGTAATCGGCGGTGGTGAGCAGCGTGTTGACCGGGATCGGCACGATCCCAGCCTTGATCGCGCCCAGGAACAGGGTTGGAAAGTCGATCGTGTCGAGAAGGCAGAGCAACACGCGCTGCTCCGGCTCGAGCCCGAGCGCGCGCAGCGCATTGGCCGCACGGTCGACGCGCTCGGCGAGCGCGGCATAGGTGAGGGCGGTGCGGTCGTCGCGAAAGGCGATTTTCTCGCCGCGTCCTGCCTTGAGGTTGCGGTCGATGAGATCGACCGCGGCATTGTAGTCGCGCGGCAGGGTTATCCGGGGCGCTTCCTGCGCGGCGCCATCGGCGGCCATGTCCAACCTCCCTCGTTCCACCCGCGTTATTGCCGGCTGCGGGCCAATCTTGCGCCATAGGTGACGCAGCCGAAAGGGCGGCGTCAAGCGTGATCGCCGAGCGCCTTGCCATGCACAAAGGGAGGCGGCGGCGCGGGACGCGCCACCGCCTGAGCCCTGGCGGGGCGGCCAGGGTGGGCCCGGCGGCGGGGGAGGGCCGCGGGCCGGGCGCCGCGGCGGCGGGGAACCGGCCGACCGCGGCGAGCTTACTGTGCAGGGGCGCTCGGTTCAGCGGCGCTTTGTCATGAGATAGGCGGGCCGTCATCCGGCCATCCCCGCGTCGGCGGACTTGTTCTCAGGCGCCTCGGTTTTTTCCGATGGTCCGGTTGGCTTCGCGCAGCCGCGAGGGCGGCGCCTTCAGCGCACGGCGCCCGAGCGGCGCGATGCTCTAGCGGCGGCCGACCAGCGCAGTAAGCGCGCCGCCGACGAGCGCGACGATGCCGACGATCAGATAGACCATGGTGTCCTGCGTGTACCGGCCGGTCAGCGTTTCCGACGCCCGGTCGACGAACGAATGCGAGCTGTTGAGGCCGAAGAACAACAGCACCGCGCCGATGATGGCGACAACGATGCCGATGACGCGCACGCTGCTCATCAGGCTGCTCCCGCTTAGCCGCTAACGGCAAACAGCGACGCCTGCGCGCGCGTTCCGCGCACGGAAAACGGCAGATTTATTGACGGAGACGGCTAGTCGGTGTGCCGGTCGCCGCAAACGCCCGATCCGCGCCACTCGCGGCGCTCGACCGGGCTCGCCTTGTGGTCGCGCTTCGGCTCGCGCTCCTCGCGCTGGGCGCGTGCTTGCACGGCGCCCTCCTGCTCATGCTGCTCCAGCGGACGTCGCTTGCCCGTGCGGTCGTCGCTCATCTGCGTTCCTCCTGTCGCGCTAAGTCCGCGACTTGCCCTTTTCCGCCGGAAGCGACCGGCGCGCGGCGCTTGGCCGCTTTGCTCCCGCTCGCCGCTCCGGCAGATGCAGCGCCCGCCCGCAAGGGTACCCGAGGACGCGGCATCTCTCATCACGTAGGATCGCGGCGGCGTGATTAACAGAGTATTAATCGTCGCGCGCCCTCAGGCAATCGCCTCTTCAGGGCAGGCCGATCACTCCGGAAAGTTGCGCGTCAGCCAGATCGACGCCGGCGAGGTCAGCGCCGGTTAGATTGGCCGCGGAAAGATCGGCGCCGCGCACCACGGCGCGCGACAGATTGGCGCCGCGCAGGTCGACATGCCGTGCTTCGACACGCTCCAGCAGGCTGACGATGAGCCGCCCGCCGGGCAGCACCAGCGGCCCCAGATTGCTGTCGCGCAGGTCGGCATTGGTGAGCCGCGCCGCGGTCAGGTTGACGCCGCGCAGATCGGCGCGCGTCAGACGACAGGAGCGGAAATCCGCGCCTTCGAGCTGCGCTGCCTGCATCGCCACGCCGTCGAGCGTCAGCCCGAAGAAGACGGCGCCCTTGGCGCGCAGCGCCGACAGGCAGAGACCGGAGAACGCCGGTACCCGGCGCAGATCGTAGCCGCTGAGATCGAGCGGCTCGCCCTCGGCGCCGTTCGTCGCCGCCCAGCGCTCATGGCGATGCAGCAGCCCGTCGACCGGGCTCGGCAGATCGGTGAGCGCGCGGCCGGCCGGCTTCTCGGTGAGCACGCCGGCGAAATCCGCGCCGTCGGTGGCGGTGTTGTGGAAGATCGCGTCGGTCAGGATGGCGTTGCGCAGGCTCGCGCCCTGCAGGTTCGCGCCGGAGAGGTCAGCGCCTTCGAGATTGGCACCGTTCATCGTTGCGTTGTGCAGATCGGCGCGCACCAGCTTGCAGCGCCGCATAACCGCGTCGGTGAAATCGGTATGTGCCGCGAGCGAGCCTGAGAGCCGCGCCTGCGACAGATCGGCGTTCACCATGCGCGCGCCTTCGAGATCGGAGGAGGCGGCGTTGGCGATCGCCACCTCCTCGATCACGCCGATGCGCAGGCGATGGCCGAGCCTGCCGTCGCGCAGATCGGCGTCGAAGAGGTCGGCGCCTTCGAGATCGGCGCCGCGCAGCACCGCGCCGCGCAGATCGGCGCGTACCAGCACGGCGCCGCGCAGATCGGCGCGGGTGAGATTGCAGCCGAACAAATTGGCGTTGGCGAGATTGGCGCCCGCCATGCGCGCGGCCGGCAGGAAGGCGGCGGTGAGATCGGCATCGCTCAACCGCTTGCCCGCGAGGTCGAGGCCGGAAAGATCGCGATAGGCGAGCAGCGCGCGCTGGCCGCCGAGGCGCGCCGATAGGTACATGTCGTGGCGGCGCACCACCTCGTCGAGCTCGGCCTGCGACATCGGCGTGCGCGGCCGGGTGATCTGTTTGGTGTCGGTCGCCATGGCCGACCACGATCTCCCGGGCGCGCTTAAGATCGCCTTAAGTCGAAAACGCGGCGAGATTACGCAACAAAAGAATGCAAGATTTGAACGATCCGGCGCGGCCTCAGGCGGCCTCGTCGAGCGCCGCGCGGAAACGATCGAGCCACGAGCCGATCCAGGCGACCGCTTCTTCCTCGGGGATCGTCCCGGCGCTGGCATCGTGCAGCATGATGTCGCCGACGCGCTTGGCGCCGAGCGATTGCAGCAGCGCGTCGAAGCGCTTGCCGCCGAAGCAGAAGGTCTGGGCATAGGTGCGGTCGCCGAGTGCGATCACGCCATAGACGATGCCGCCGAGGTCCGGCTTCTTCTGCTCGAGTTCGGCAAAGAGCTTCTGGGCGTTGTCGGGCACGTCGCCCTGTCCATAGGTCGAAGTGCAGACGAGGAAGGCGCCGCCGCCCGCGAAGACGCCGGCATCGAGCCCGTCCATCGGACGGACCTCGGCCGATACCCCCTCGGCCTTCAGGGCGTCGGCGACCTCCTCGGCGACGAGCTGGGCCGTGCCGGTCATGGTCCCCACCAGGATGGTCAGTCGCCGCTCCACGCCACCTCCAGCCCGCCGCGCTCCGGGCTGGACCGCCCGGCGAAAGCGACTATAATGCATGCCAACGTTCAAGCAAGCATTATAGTACATGTCCAGAGATCGCACAGGAACAGGGCTGGCTCCGCAAGAGGGCGGCGCGCCGGCGCGCGGCGAGAACGGCGAGGCGGAGTATCTGCGCCTCCTCGGCGAGCGCATCCGCGAAGCCCGCGCCCGGCGCGGCATGACGCGCAAGATCCTGGCGCGGGATTCCCAGGTTTCCGAGCGCTACCTGGCGCAGCTCGAGGCCGGGCAGGGCAACATCTCGATCGTGCTGCTGCGCCAGATCGCCCATGCCATGGGCCTGCCGCTCGGCGACCTCGCGCGCGAGGAGCCCGAACGGCCGGTCGAGCTCACCCTCCTGATCCAGAGCCTGAGCCGGCTGCCAGCGAAGGATCTGGCGCAGGCGCGCAAGCTCCTTACCGAGACGTTCGGTGCCGCCGTGGCGAGCGAGCGGCGCCACCGCATCGCGCTCATCGGGTTGCGCGGCGCAGGGAAGTCCAGCCTGGGCGCGAAGCTGGCGAAGGCGCTGGGGGCGCCCTTCATCGAACTCGACCGCGAGATCGAGCGCGAGAGCGGCACGCCTCTCGCGGAGATCTTCGACCTTTACGGCCAAGCGGCTTATCGCCGCTACGAGCGCCGCGCGCTGGAGCAGGTGGTCGAGCGCCACGACCGCGCGGTGATCGCCACGGGCGGCAGCATCGTCTCCGAGCCCGGCACCTTCGACCTGTTGCTCGCGGCTTGTTTCACGGTCTGGCTCACCGCCGCGCCTGAGGAGCATATGGGCCGCGTCATGGCGCAGGGCGACACGCGACCCATGGCCGAGAACGAGCAGGCGATGGAAGATCTCCGCCGCATCCTTGCCGGCCGCGCCCAGCTCTATGCCAAGGCCGATGCCCGCATCGACACCGCCGGCAAGACGGTCGAGCAGAGCTTTCAGGAGTTGAAGGCGGCGGTGGGCGGCTAGCGCGGTAGCGTTCCCGCATCGACCGCAACGCGGCAATCTCGAAAGTCCACGGCAGGCACCGGAGGCCGTGCTCCGCAGGCCCCCGCTCTGCATCATACTGCTTGACCGCCTATCAACATGCATTATAATGCCGATAACAATCAATCCGGCGGCGCAACAGGCGCCGGGCGAAGAGAGGGGCGCGGATGATCACGTTTGAGACCCATCCCGAGCGCTACAGGCATTGGCGGCTCGAGGTCGACGGTGCCGTGGCGCGGCTCGTGCTCGACGTGGCCGAAGACGCCGGCATTCAGCCCGGCTACAAGCTGAAGCTCAATTCCTACGATCTTGGCGTCGATATCGAACTCCACGATGCGCTGAACCGCATCCGCTTCGAGCATCCCGCCGTGAAATGCGTCGTGCTCACCAGCGGCAAGGAGCGGATGTTCTGCGCCGGCGCCAACATCTACATGCTGGGCAGCTCGACGCATGCCTGGAAGGTCAATTTCTGCAAATTCACCAACGAGACGCGCAACGGCATCGAGGAGTCGAGCCGCGGCTCCGGGCTCAAATTCCTCGCCGCGCTCAACGGCACCTGCGCGGGCGGCGGCTACGAGGTGGCGCTTGCCTGTGACGAGATCGTCATGGTCGATGACCGCTCCTCGACGGTGAGCCTGCCCGAGGTGCCGCTCCTGGGCGTGCTGCCGGGCACCGGCGGGCTCACTCGGCTCGTAGACAAGCGCAAGGTGCGGCGTGATCTCGCCGATGTCTTCTGCACCACGGCCGAAGGCGTGCGCGCCGACCGCGCGAAGCAGTGGAAGCTCGTCGATCACTCGGCGCCGCCTGCGGGCTTCGCCGATCTCGTCGCCGAGCGCGCCCGTGCGCTGGCTGCGTCGAGTGCGCGCCCCGACGCGGCCAAGGGTGTGCGCCTGCCGCCGCTCGAACGGCGTTGCGACGAGAAGGGCTATCACTACCGCTGGGTCGACGTCGAATTCGACCGGGGGCGGCGCGTTGCTACGCTCACCGTCACCGGCCCTGCCGAGAGCGGTCCGCAAAGCGCCGCCGAGATCGAGGCCATGGGCCCGACCTGGTGGCCGCTCGCCATGACGCGCGAGCTCGACGACGCCATCCTCATGCTGCGCGTCAACGAACTCGAGCTCGGGACCTTGCTGCTGAAGACGCGCGGTTCGGTGGCGGCGCTGCTCGAATGCGACGCCGCGATGCTGGCCCAGGAACAGCACTGGTTCGTCCGCGAGACGCTGGGCTATTTGCGCCGCACGCTCGCGCGGCTCGATGTCTCCTCGCGCAGCCTCTTCGCCATCGTCGATCGCGATTCCTGCTTTGCCGGAACCTTGCTGGAGCTCGCACTGGCGGCCGACCGCTCCTACATGCTGGCGCTCGAGGAAGGCGACAACGATGCGCCCCGCATCGCGCTCTCGGCCGTGAATTTCGGCACTTTCCCGATGGTGAACGGGCTTTCGCGGTTGGCAACGCGCTTCTGCGGTGTTGATCCGTCGATGGCGAGCCACGCGCAATTGAGGGGAGAACTTCTGACCTCAGGGCAGGCGCTCGCTCACGGTCTCGTTACCTTTGCGCCCGACGAGCTCGATTGGGAGGACGAGATCCGGCTCGCCGTCGAGGAGCGGGCGAGCCTCTCGCCTGACGCGCTCACCGGGCTCGAAGCCAATCTGCGCTTTACCGGGCCTGAGACGATGGAAACGCGCGTCTTCGGCCGGCTCTCGGCCTGGCAGAACTGGATTTTCAATCGGCCGAACGCGGTCGGCGAGCAGGGTGCGCTTAAGCTCTTTGGCAGCGGCTCGAAACCGCAGTTCAAATGGGAAAGGGTCTGAGATGGCGATCGACTACCAGGAGCGGATCCCGAACAACGTCGATCTCGCCGAGAACCGCACGCTGCAGCGCGCGCTCGAGCACTGGCAGCCGCACTTCCTCGACTGGTGGCGCGAGCTCGGTCCGAGCGATTTCCTCGATGTCGACGTCTATCTGCGCACCGCCACGTCGGTCGATGCCAAAGGCTGGGCGACCTACGGCACGGTGAAGATGCCCGACTATCGCTGGGGCATCTTCCTTGCCGATGCCATACCCGACCGGCGCATCGGCTTCGGCGACGAACATGGAAAGCCGGTCTGGCACCAGGTGCCGGGCGAGCACCGCTCGACCTTGCGGCGGCTCATCGTGACGCAAGGCGACACCGAGCCCGCCTCCGTCGAGCAGCAGCGCCTGCTTGGCCATAGCTGCCCCTCGCTCTACGATCTGCGCAACTTGTTCCAGGTCAATGTCGAGGAAGGCCGGCATCTCTGGGCAATGGTCTACCTGCTGCACGCCTATTTTGGCCGCGATGGCCGCGAGGAGGCGGAAGAGCTGCTGGCGCGCCATTCCGGCGATCGCAACAAGCCGCGCATCCTCGGCACCTTCAACGAGCCGATCAGCGACTGGCTCTCTTTCTTCATGTTCACCTATTTCACCGACCGCGACGGCAAGTTTCAGCTCAAAAGCCTCGCCGAGAGCAGCTTCGATCCGCTGTCGCGCAGCTGCACCTTCATGTTGACCGAGGAGGCGCATCACATGTTCGTCGGCGATACCGGCATCTCGCGGGTAGTGCGCCGTACGCTTGAAGTCATGAAGGAGCTCGGCACCGAAGATCCCGCCGCAATCCGCGCGCGCGGTGCGGTCGATCTGCCGACGATGCAGCGTTACCTCAATTTCTGGTTCAGCTCCTCGCTCGATCTCTTCGGCGCCGAGAATTCGTCGAACGCCGCCGGATATTTCGCGACCGGCATTAAGGGCCGACCGGATGAGGCGAATTATCCCGACCATCTCTGCCGCGAGGGCAGCTTCCATCTCGAGCGGCCCGACGGCAAGGGCGGCGTGAGTGAGGAGGATGTGCCGCTGCGCAACGCGATGAACGAGGTGACACGCACCGCTTATATCCGCGACTGCGAGATTGGCGTGAAGCGCTGGAACCGGCTCATCGCCAAGGCGGGCTACGCGACCGAACTGAAGCTCCCGAGCGAGCGCTTCCGCCGCGGCATCGGGGTCTGGGCCAATCAGCCGGTCGATCCCGAGGGCAGGATCATCTCTGCCGCCGAGCACCAGGCAAAGGTCCCCTCCTGGATCCCATCCGAGAGCGACGGCGCTTTCGTCAAGAGCCTGATGCAGCGCGTCGCCGAGCCGGGCAAGATGGCGAGCTGGATCGCGCCGCCCGAGCGCGGCATCAACAACCTGCCGGTCGAATACGAGTACGTGCATCTGCACTGAGGCTGGTGCTCCATGAGGGTCACCGGCCTTCCCGCCGCGATCACGATTGCTCGTTTGTGATGCCTGGCCGTTTCGTCATCATCGGCGCGGGGCCCGCGGGAATGCGAGCGGCAGAGGTGCTGCGCCAGAAATCGCCGGAAGCGGAGATCACGCTCATCGGCGACGAGCCTCATCCGCCCTATGACCGTCCGCCGCTTTCCAAGGCCTTTCTCACCGAGAGCGTCGCGACGGAGAAGCTCCATCTGAAGCCCGCCGCCTTCTACGCGGCGCAGCATATTGGCCTGAGGCTCGGAGCGCGCGCCATCGCGATCGATCGCGCGCGCAAGCAGGTGGAGCTCGCCGGCGGCGAGCACATTGCCTATGACAAGCTGCTGCTGGCCATGGGCTGCCGCAGCCGCAAGCTGCCCGAAACGCTGGCGGGCGCCCCCGTCCATTACCTGCGGAGCCTCGCCGATGCTGCCGCGATTCGCGGCGCGCTCCAGCCTGGGCTCGAGCTGGTGCTGATCGGCGGCGGGTTCATCGGACTCGAGATTGCCGCCTCCGCGACGAAGCTCGGCGCAGGGGTCACGGTGCTGGAGATGGCGCCGCGGCTGATGGGCCGCGCGGTGCCGCAACGGGTGAGCGATTTCGTGCGCGCGCTCCACGAGCGGCACGGGGTCGAGTTCGAATTCGGCGCAAAGCTCGGCGGTGTGGCACGTGCTGGCGATGGGCGGCTGCTGGTCGAGACCGAGCGCCAGGGTTATCCCGCCGATCTCATCGTCGCCGGCATCGGCGCCGCGCCCAACACCGAGCTTGCCGAAGCGGCGGGGCTCGCCGTCGAGGACGGCGTGCGCGTCGATGCGCAGGGGCGCAGCAGCGATCCCGACATCTTCGCCGCCGGCGATGTCACGCGCCACGACAACCCGCTGCTCGGCCGTGCCATCCGTGTCGAATCCTGGCAGGTGGCGCTGAACCAGGGGGCTGCGGTCGCGGCCGCGATGCTGGGCGCGAGCGAGCCTTATGCCGAGCTGCCCTGGCTCTGGACCGACCAGTATGATTGCAACATCCAGGCGCTTGGACTGTTCGAGCCGTCGCTCGAGACGCTCGAGCGGCGCGACCCTGCCAATGCCGGCGCCTTCACGCTGCTCGGCCTCGATGGCGATGGCCGCATCGCCGCGGCGATCACCGTCAACAGCGGTCGCGACATGGCGGTGCTGCGCCGGCTCGTGGCCCTGCGCGCGAAGCTGCCGCGCGAACGCCTCGGCGATTCCGCGCAAAAGCTCTCCGACCTCTTGAAGGCGGCTCGCTCCGCCTAACTTGCCGCGCTTCGCTTGCGCTCGGCGCCTGACGGCGCGGGGGTGGCAGGCGGTGAAGTCGAGGGCCGTTCCCCCGATTCTTGCTCCGCTCGCGCCGGCGGCAGCTTCGCGGCCGCAATTCCCGGCGACGGTCCCGTCACCACATCGAAATCGTTCATCGCCAGCCTCCTTCTGCAAGGAAGCCGTCCCGGCTGGCGGTGCTCGACGTTCGCTGAGAGAGAATGCTGAAACGTGAAAGCCGCCTCGGATCGGGGCGGCTTCGGTGTTTACGACGAAATGCGCAACCCTAAGCCGCCGGGATGAACCAGCGGCGCCAATACTGCCCGGTTCGCGGGCGGGGATGCGTGATCGTCATCATCGTGAGGAAGTCTAGCGGCGGGCGGCGTTGCTGGCAAGCGGCTGCCCGCGTGCACCTGCCTCGCTCATCGTTACGCGACGCGATGCGGGCTAATGCTTGTGAATGGCATCGATCCAGCGGACTTCCTCGGGCGGCTCGATCGGCGTGATGTCGAGATTGACCACCACCGGCTCCTGGCCGCTGCGGCAGAGCACGCATTCGAGCGGCTCGCTGGTGCTGGCGTTGATCTCCTGATGCGGCACAAAGGGCGGCACGTAGATGAAATCGCCGGGACCGGCTTCGGCGACGAATTCGAGCTTCTCGCCCCAGCGCATGCGCGCCTTGCCTTTCACCACATAGATGACGCTCTCCACCTCGCCATGATGATGCGCGCCGGTCTTGGCATTGGCATGAATCGTTACCGTGCCGGCCCAGAGTTTCTGTGCGCCGGCTCGCGCATGGGTGATGGCCGCCGCGCGGTTCATGCCCGGTGTCTGCGCCGTGTTGGTGTCGAGTTCGCTCCCCTTCACCACGCGCACTCCGTCATGCCGCCAATCGGTCTTTTTGGTCATCGCCTCCTCCATCGCATCAGCCGAGGCTAGCGCCTCATCCCGCACGTTGCCATTCCTCGCGCACCGCCGGGTCGGCTTCGCCTGCGAGCCGCGCCGCGCGGGCCGACGCGGCCTCGGCCGGATCGGCGAGCCGCCGCAGCGCCCAGACCGCCATCGCGCGGACCAGCGGCGACGGATCGTCGAGCAACGGACGGACCTCGGTGAGGAGGTCCGGCGCGCCGCTATTGCCGATGGCGATGAGGACGTTGCGCAGGAAGCGGTCGCGGCCGATGCGCTTTACCGGCGAGCCCGAGAAGCGCTGCCGGAAGGCGGCATCGTCGAGCCCGGCGAGCTCCGCCAGGAGCGGCGTCGAGGCCGCATCGCGGGGCGCAAAGCCGGGCTCGCGCGTCGTCCGCGCGAATTTGTTCCAGGGGCAGACGGCGAGGCAATCGTCGCAGCCGTAGATGCGGTTGCCGATCAGCGGGCGCAGCGAGGCATCGATATGCCCCTTGTGCTCTATGGTGAGATAGGAGATGCAGCGTCGCGCGTCGAGGCGATAGGGCGCGGGAAAGGCCGATGTCGGGCAGGCATCGAGGCAGCGCCGGCAGGCGCCGCAATGATCGGTCTCAGCGGCATCCGGCGGCAGCTCCAGGGCGAGATAGATCTCGCCGAGAAAGAGCCAGGAGCCGAAGCCGCGCGAGACCAGGTTGGTGTGCTTGCCCTGCCAGCCCAATCCCGCCGTGGCGGCAAGCGGCTTTTCCATCACGGGCGCGGTATCGACGAAGACCTTGAGCGCGCCGGGCCAGCGCGCCTCGATGAAGCGAGCGAGCTGCTTAAGCCGCGATTTCACCACGTCGTGATAGTCGCGGCCGCGCGCATAGACCGAGATGCCACCGCGGTCGCGTGCGCCGAGGTTCGCCAGCGGGTTCTCCGCCGGCCCGTAATTCATGCCGAGCACGACCACGCTTTTCGCCTCCGGCCAGAGCCCCTGCGGATCGCTGCGCTGCTCGGACCTTGCCGCGAGCCAGCCCATGTCGCCGTGAAATCCCCGCTCCAGGAATTCGGCGAGATGGTCGCGCGCCTCGCCGCCAAGCCGCGCCGGCGCGAAGCCCACCGCGTCGAAGCCGAGGCGCAGCGCCTCGTCCCGGATGGCGGATTTGATTCCGGCGCTCACCCGCGTCCGCGATAGGGCGCGACGCCTTGATCGGGCAGCCAGAGGCCGCGCGGCGGCGCGCCGGTCTGGTAGAAGACGTCGATCGGCATGCCGCCACGCGGATACCAGTAGCCGCCGATCCTGAGCCAGCGCGGCGCCAGCGTGGCGACGAGCCGGCGGGCGATCGCAAGCGTGCAGTCTTCGTGGAAGCCGCCGTGATTGCGAAACGAACCCAGGAAAAGCTTCAGTGACTTGCTCTCGACCAGCCAGCTGCGCGGCACGTAGTCGATGACCAGATGGGCGAAATCGGGTTGGCCGGTGATCGGGCAAAGGGCGGTGAATTCGGGGCAGGTGAAGCGCACGAGATAGGTCTCGCGCGGATGCGGATTCGCCACCCTTTCCAGCAGCGCCTTCTCGGGGGCAGCAGACAGTGCCGCGGCGTGGCCGAGCTGTTTCAGACGGGGCTTCGCCATCGATGATCAGAGCGGCGGGATGTCGCCTTCCTCCTGTCGGGCGGCAAGGTGCGCGGCGACGGCATCGAACTGGCCGGTCTCGATCGCCGCGCGCAGTTCGGCCATGAGATCGGCATAGTAGCGGAGATTGTGCGCGGTCAATAGCATCGGCCCGAGGATCTCCTCGGCGCGCACGAGATGGTGGAGATAGGCGCGGCTATACTGAGTGCAGGTACCGCAACCGCATTCGGCATCGAGTGGGCGCGGATCACCGGCATGGCGCGCATTGCGCAGATTGACCGTGCCGCGCCGGGTGAAGCCCTGGGCGGTTCGTCCCGAGCGCGTCGGCAGCACGCAGTCGAAGAGATCGATGCCGCGCCTGACCGCGCCGACAATGTCGTCGGGCTTGCCGACGCCCATGAGATAGCGCGGCCGGTCCTCGGGGAGCGCCGGCACCGTCGCATCGAGTACGGCGAACATGCGCTCCTGGCCTTCGCCGACGGCCAAACCGCCCACGGCGTAGCCGTCGAACCCGACGGCACGCAGCGCCGCGGCCGATCTGAGGCGCAGCTCCGGATAGATGCTGCCTTGGACGATGCCGAAGAGCGCATGGCCGCACCGCGGGCGAAAGGCGGATTTCGACCGCTCGGCCCAGCGCATCGAGAGTTCCATCGAGGCGCGCGCCGCATCCTCCTCGGCCGGAAAGGGGGTGCATTCGTCGAACGCCATGGTGATATCGGAGCCCAGGAGCTCCTGGATCGCCATCGAGCGCTCGGGCGAGAGCTCGAAGCGGCTGCCGTCGAGATGCGAACGGAAGACTACGCCCTTCTCGTCGATCTCGCGCAGCTTTGCCAGCGACATGACCTGGAACCCGCCGCTATCAGTAAGGATGGGGCGTCGCCAGTTCATGAAGCGATGCAGCCCGCCCAGTTCGCCGACGCGCTCCGCTCCTGGCCGCAGCATCAGATGATAGGTATTGGCGAGGATGATCCGCGCGCCGGTGGCGGCGACCTCCTCGGGACGCATCGCCTTCACCGTCGCCGCCGTACCCACCGGCATGAAGGCCGGCGTATCGACGGTGCCATGCGCGGTCGTCATCCGGCCGCGCCGTGCTGCGCCGTCACGCGCCAGAAGGCTGAAGGAGAAATCGTCGCTCATCGTTCCGGATAGAGCAAGGTGGCGTCGCCATAGGAAAAGAAGCGGTATCCCGCGGCTGTGGCATGGGCGTAGGCCCGTTTCATCCGCTCGAGCCCGGCGAAGGCCGCGACCAGCATGAACAGCGTCGAGCGCGGCAGATGGAAATTGGTGAGCAGCAGGTCGACGGCACGGAAGCGGTAGCCGGGCGTGATGAAGAGCGAGGTCTCGCCGGCGAAGGGAGGCACGCGGCCATCGGCATCCGCGGCGCTCTCGAGGAGGCGCAGGCTGGTGGTGCCGACTGCGACGATGCGGCCCCCGCGGGAGCGCGCAGCAGCAATACGCTCGGCCGCTGCGGCGTCGAGGAATCCCCATTCGCTGTGCATGCGGTGGTCGCGCGTGTCCTCCGCCTTCACCGGCAGGAAGGTGCCGGCACCGACATGGAGCGTGACGGCGAGACGCTCGATGCCGGCCTGGTCGAGCGCCGCGAGCAGTCGCTCGGTAAAATGGAGCCCGGCCGTGGGCGCGGCGACGGCGCCATCCTTCTCGGCAAAGATTGTCTGATAGTCGCTGCGGTCACGCGGATCGCCGCCCTGCGCGCGCTTGATGTAGGGCGGCAGAGGCGCGCTGCCGAAACGTGCCAGCGCCTCGCGGAACCGATCGCCTTCGACGGCAAAGGCGAGGCTGATATCGCCTTCCTCGTGCTTGTCCGCCACCTCGGCGGCGAAGCCCTCGCCGAAGATCAGGCGGTCGCCCGGCTTCAGGCGCTTTGCGCCCTTGGCAAAGGCCCGCCAACGACCGCCGCCGAGATCGCGGTGGAGCGTCACCTCGATGCGCGATGCGCCGCGCCGGCCCAGGAGCCGAGCCGGTATCACCCGCGTATCGTTGACGACGAGAAGATCGCCGCGGCGCAGCAGGGCCGGCAGATCGAGGACGCGCCGGTCCTCGAGCGCTTCGTCGACGAGCAGGAGACGCGCCGCATCCCGCGGCTCGGCTGGATGCGAGGCAATGAGCTCTCTCGGAAGCTCGAAATCGAAGGCGTCGACGCGCATGGCGCCGGGCTGATAGCACAGCAAAGCGCGCGACGCGACATCCCGGCCCCGTCCCGCCGCCGGTCAGTGCCGCGCGCGGGTGATGTCGCGCAGCACTGCCGCTTCCTGCTCCTTCTCGTCGAGCCGGTGCTTCACCAGATCGCCGATGCTGACCAGACCGACGAGCTGGCCCTTCTCCATCACTGGCAGGTGGCGGACGCGATGCGCGGTCATTACCTTCATCACCTCGTCGATGCGGTCCTCGGGCGTGCAGGTGGTGACATCGGGCGTCATCAGCTCGTGCACCTCGAAGGAAAGCGCCTCGGCGCCGTGCTGGCCGAGGGCGTGGATGACGTCGCGTTCGGAGAACATGCCGACCAGCTTGCCCCAGCGATCGACCACGACCAGCGCGCCGATGCGTTCCTCGTGGAGCTTGCGGATCGCCGCCTCAACGGGATCGATCGAGCGCACGGTCGAGACGTTCTGGCCCTTGTGGTGAAGGATCTCGGCAACCGGCATGACATACCTCCTGAAGCGAGGGACACATCTCAAGAGATAGGCATCCTGCGCCGCCGCGCCATCCCTGAGCGAGTTCGGCGCGTCCGTCAAAAATAGTTTCATGCAGGCGGTCCGTGCCCCCAGGAGCGATCCCGGTTAGACTGCGCGCGATGTTTCGGCGCAATCCGACGCCCGCCCATGCGGCGCTCGCGCTGCTGGCAAGCGCGGGCTTGCTCTGCCTGCTGTTCCTGCCGGCGCGCGACGACGTCAATCTGCGCCTGATCCTCGACTGGCGGCCGGAGATCGAGCCGCTGGTGCTGGTGGCGCTGTTGGCCATGCTGGCGCTTGCCGGGCGCCGGCTGCCGGCGGCGCTGCGTTGGCTTGCGGCCGGTCTCATTCTCCTGGCGGCAGTGCTGCAATTCGCCGATGCGGCGGTGCTCGCCATCTTCGACCGGCAGCTCGACCTCTATTTCGACCTGCCACATGCGCCTTCGCTGATCGGTCTCGTCTGGGACGCGGCAGGCGCCTGGCGGAGCATGGCGGCGATTGCGGGGGGCCTGCTGGTCTTGCTCGCGACGGTGGGGCTCATTGCTTATGCACTCGCCGTTGCGGAACGTGCCCTCCGCCCGCCGCGCCATGCCGTGACGGCGCTCTGCATCGTTGCAGCAGTCCTCGCCGCCGCGCCTCTCGCGCGGCACGAGCTTGGCCGACCAGTGCTGGCGGATCGGACGACCTTGGCTGCCGTGCGGCAGATGGCCCTCGTCTACACCGGCTGGCGCGTCATGCATGGCTATGACGATCGTTATTCCGCCGCGCTTGCCGCGCCGCAGCCGGTGCCGGGGCCGCTGCCGGGGCTGAAGCGGCACGATGTCTATCTGGTCTTCTTTGAATCTTACGGCACTGTGGTGCTCGACAATCCGCACTATGCCGCGGCAATAGAGCCGGCGCTCAGGGATTTCGCTGTGACAGTAGGACAGGCCGGCTGGCATCTGGTTTCCGACCGCGTTGTCTCGCCGACCTTCGGCGGCGGTTCCTGGCTCGCCCATGGCACCATCGACGCCGGATTGAAACTCGATCCGCTGCTTACCCGGCTCGTCACCGAAACCGGGCGGCACACGCTCGCCGCTTACCTGCATAACGCCGGCTACCGCACGCTCGACGTCCAGCCGGGACTGAAGACTCCCGAGCCCGAGCAATCCTTCTGGGGCTTCGACCGCATCGAAGGCGCGGCGGATCTGGGATATGGCGGTCCCCCCTTCGGCTGGTTCAAAATTCCCGACCAATACACGCTCCGCTCGCTCGATGAGAGCGCGGGGACTCCCGGGCGCGCCCCGCTCTTCGCGCAGATCGTGCTGGTGTCGAGCCATACGCCTTTTGCGCCGGTGCCGCCGTATGTGGCGCAGTGGAACGCGCCCGATCTCTATCGCGGCATTCCGCAAGCGCGATGGGACCGCATCTATGCGCCGCCCGACTGGTCGCATCTCGATCGGCCCTATCTCGCGAGCGTAGTCTACGACCTGCGCACGCTCGCCGCCTGGCTGGCACGCATGCCGGGAGATGCGCTGGTTGTCATTGTCGGCGATCACCAGCCGCCGGCCTTCATCTCCGGCAGGGGGCAGCCCTGGACCGTACCGATCCATATCCTGTCGCGCGATCCCGACCTGCTGCGCCCCTTCCGCGCGCTCGGCTATATCGAAGGGCCTGTGCCGCCGCCGCGCGAGGGGCATTTCAAGGGAATGGAAAGCTTTCTCGGCGAATTTATTCGCGGGTTCTCGCCGGCGCCCAGCGTGGCGGCGAGTCCTCGAGCCGCAGCGGAGCATGGTACCGATTGATCGACGACAGCCAAATTGCCGAGGCGCTGGCGCAGTATCGCGCTGAAGGCTATGCCGTGCTGCGTCACGTGTTCGACGCGGACGAGGTGCGCGACATGGCCGACGCCTTCGACCGCCACTGGGCCGAGGGCATGGCGCATGGCCGGAGCTTCCGCCATGGCAACCTGCTTTACCGCCTGGGCCGCGATGCCAAGCTCGGCAAGCTGGTCCGCCTCGTGCAATGGCCTTCCTATGGCGACCCGGTGCTCGAAGCCGTGCGGCGCGACGCGCGGCACCTGCTGATCCTCGAGCCGCTCATCGGCCGCAACGTCAAGCAGATCATCAATCAGCTTCACTGGAAGCCGCCCGGCGCCGCCGGCGCCGAGTTCGCCTTCCACCAGGATGTCCGCTTTCGCCGGCCGCGCGGCGCCTATCGCAACCTCGCGACGTCTTACGTGCAGACCGGCATCGCCATCGACCCGCATCGCGCCGGCAATGGCGCCATGCGGATCTATCCGCGCTCGCATCTGCTGGGAGAGAAAGACCTCGCCGGGCCCGCACCGGTGCTCGACCAGAGCATGGCCGATGAGCAGCTCGTCGCCGCCGGGCTCGACCCGGCAAAGCTCGTCCTGCTTGAGCTCGATCCCGGTGATCTCGCGCTCTGGAGCGTCTACACCATCCACGGCTCAGGCCCGAACCGGACCAAGGGCGACCGACGCTTCTATTTGAACGGCTATGTGCGGGCCGAGGATTGCGACCGCGGCGAATGGACCTTCCGCAACCGCGCGCCCTGCCCGCTCGGCGCGCCCGTGCTCGTCCATTACGACGATCTCTACGCGCGCCCGGACCCGCACTATCTCGAGGAGTGAGGCTATTTCAGCTTCTTGAGCGGCGTTGCCTCGGGCGGGATGGGATAGCGGTTGACGTTCAAAGTCATCGACACCAGGCAGTAATAGCCCATAGTGCAGATGAGATCGACGACGCCTTTCTCGCCGAAGCGGTCGCGCAGTGCGGCAAAGGTGGTGTCGCTCACCTCGCGGCTCTCGAGCAGCTCCGAGCAGAAATCGTAGACCGCCCGCTCGTCATCGGCGAGGTTTGCCGGCCGCTTGCCGGCGGCGATGGCGTCGGCGATTGCCGGGGCGAGCCCAGCCTCGAGCGCCAGCTTGTGATGCGCATACCACTCGTATTGCGCCGTCCAGAAACGGGCGACAACCAGGATCGCAAGCTCCTTTAGCTTTTCCGGAAGCGTGTTCTTGAAGCGCACTTGCGCGCCGAGCTTCTGCGCATAGTCGCCGGTCTCGGGGCTGTAGAGGAAGGTGCTGAACGGTCCCCGCAGTCCTTTGCGCGGCCCGGAGAGCACATTCTCCGCCATGCGGCGCTGCTCGGGTGTCATATCGTCGAGGGAAAGCGGTTTGAAGCGTTCGGTCATGGCTCTCGCTCCTGGCGAAAGGGCAGCCAGGATATCAAGCGCCGCAGCGTGCCGCCACCGGCCGACTTCAGCCTCGCCGATCGCACCCGCCACCCCGCTCGGGCGAGTGCGCGCGGGCGCCTACGTCAGCTGCGCTGAACGGCCGCTGCTCCAGCTTTAGCCCCGATCATGCGCCGGGTGCTCGGCGCCTGCGGTCGTGGTGCTCGACGGCGGCGGCACTTGCGGCGGCGCCGAGGAGGCGGTCGGCTCATCCTCCTTCATGCCGGCCTTGAATGCCTTGATGCCCTTCGCCAAGTCGCCCATCAGGCCGGAAACCTTGCCCTTGCCGCCGAACAGCAGGGCGACCACGCCGATGATGATGATCCAATGCCAGAGACTGAGTCCACCCATGGGTTAACCTCGAAATCGCGGGGTTTGAAAAGCGGTCTTGACCGGCATGGCGCCGCCTGGGCCACGCTTTGTCAAGGGAAAATCGCCCGCCTCGGGGCGGGACGACCAGCCTTCTCGGCCGTTTCCATCTGCAGTGCAGTACGGACGAGGGAGATGGTGAACGAGATGGATCGGCCGCTTCTCAAAGGGCAGACCGCGCTGGTCTCCGGTGCCAGCTCGGGCATCGGCGCTGCGGTCGCCCACGCGTTTGCCGCGGCGGGGGCGGCGGTTGTAGTCAACCATCCGGTTGCGGCGACGGCGGGCGAGGCCGAGCAGGTGATTGCCGGCATCCGCGCCGTCGGCGGAACGGCGCTCGCCATTCAGGCCGATGTTTCCGACGAGGCAGCGGTCGAGGCGATGTTTGCCGAGTGCATCCGCCGCTTCGGCCGGCTGGATATCCTCGTTGCCAATGCCGGCATCCAGCGCGATGCGCCGCTGACCGAGATGAGCTTCGCGCAGTGGCAGCGGGTGCTGGCCGTCAACCTGAGCGGCCAGTTCCTCTGTGCGCGCGCCGCAGTGCACTGCTTCCAACGCCAGGGCGTCGACCCTGACCTGTCGCGAGCTGCGGGCAAGATCATCTGCATGAGCTCGGTGCATCAGGTGATCCCCTGGGCCGGTCACGTCAACTACGCCGCCTCCAAAGGCGGCGTCGAGCTCCTGATGAAGAGCCTTGCGCAGGAGGTGGCGTCGCATCGCATCCGTGTCAACGGCATCGCGCCGGGCGCCATCCGCACGCCGATCAACCGCTCGGCCTGGGATACGCCGCAAGCGCTCGAGGCGCTGCTGCATCTCGTTCCCTATGGCCGCATCGGCGAGGCCGAGGATATCGCCAAGGCTGCCCTCTGGCTTGCCTCCGACGAAAGTGATTACGTCACCGGGGCGACGCTCTTCGTCGATGGCGGGATGTCTCTCTATCCCGGTTTCATCGGCAATGGCTGAAGCCTAGAAGCCTGTCTGGGAAATAGCACGGGTCTGCGACATCGTCCTTTGGCTTCGGGCTAGGAGCGAGGAGCGCGGCGATGCCGTAGCATC
>Ga0134128_10000825_pt1 | contig 42004 bp, 35 predicted proteins | sample KB31754_FD_96462 | JGI IMG/M metagenome (GOLD analysis project Ga0134128, IMG submission 96462) | Terrestrial soil microbial communities with excess Nitrogen fertilizer from Kellogg Biological Station, Michigan, USA - KB3-175-4 | ecosystem: Environmental > Terrestrial > Soil > Unclassified ...
CCTGCTCCCTCTACTCCCTGGATATGAACCATGGCGAGCGAGGCAGGGTTGCCATTGCCATTAGCCGTGACCGAGGTAGTAAAATCGCTTACCAGGACAGCAGATACCCCGTCTGCTGCGCTGACGGTCCACGTGCTGTATTCGCCATCGGTAAACCGGAGCGCTGGATTATTGTTGCTGGTGGGGTAGTCCAGGTCCAGGTAAAAATCGTAACCCGCGTCTTTCCCCGGAGGATCTATTGCGAAATTAGCGGCAGCTACCAGCTGCGTGCCGCCGAAATTTACGAATGAGCTGCTATCAAGCTGAGGCGAGCCATCATAGGAGAACAAAAGGCCGGAAATAAACGCGTTATTCGCGATTGCCCCGAGGCTCCCTATAGAATTCTCGAATCTGAAGTCCACGCTGTTCCCGTTCTGAGTCAGTGTCAGCGTGGCAACCGTGACATTGCTGCCGGCGGGATTGCCGGTGAGATACGTATTTATGTCGATGACGAGTGCGGAAGCCGCTAACGGAGCTGTCATCAATACAGCGCCAGTGAGCGCGCCTGTGATAAATCTATTCATGTCTCCCTCTTTTTTACCTATGTTATGGTTGCCACCACATAAGTGTGGTGGCAACAGCTATGTAAGCATGAATCGTGCCATAAAATAACTTATGGATTTATATGTAATAATTTCCGAGATGAGCATCTGATGTAAGGGCGACCGACACAGGCGGTCCTGATTCTGCTCAGTGCTTGAGAAGGAGTGAGGAAAGTATGACCGCGTGAAACAGGAGGTGAGAAGCGAAGAAGTTTTCTTTCCGCTACTCAAGCATGGTGATGCCAGCGGGATTTATTCCTGTTTTCCCAATAGCGCCCAATGCCTGGAATAAGGATTCATCGGAACCCTGTACCCGGGATCAAAGGTTCAGAGGGAGCTAAAGACCATTCTGCCCGTTCTGTCTGAACGAAGCTGCATGCTTATATTTTTATGATGCGCAGTCTCGGTGGAATAACATTCCCCGTAACCTGGAAAGTGGCGCCGTTCTTCGCGCTACGATCTTCATGAGAGGGCAGGGTATTAGCTCTGAATGCCTTGAAAGCCGCCTAGAAACTCTACTGGGTAGCAGGTGGTCTGGGAAGCCGGAGATCAGGTGGCAGTGCGCATTTCGCGGAGCCTGCGGCGGGGGAGTTTGCGAGTTTCGTCGTGATAAGCCGCAAAGATAGTGTGCATGTCTAATTCCGACCTGGATTTTCCGGCAGAACGGAGCTTTTTGTTAATACCTTTTTCCAGCCAGTGATCAAACTCATCCTGGGTGTAACCGTACAGATCAATATATCTTCGTTTTTTCATATTCAGTATTTCTTTCGAGATGGAAAAATATGTCAACCAGAGAGGACTGTGATTTCAGAAAAGGAATCTTCGATAAAGCCTGGGATCTCCGATAAAGCCTGCGGACCGCTTGTACGTGGAGAGGCATTTTGACAATCCCCAGGTAAAAGATATGTTCGATACCGCACCCTCGCCGAGGGGGTCAAGCAAATGATTCTTCATGGACGAAGGCCGGCGTCGATCAGCATATAAGGGCTCCGCTCCGCGATGCTGCAGATGCGGCTGGTCACGGACGTCGGCAACTCAGGTGCCAATCACGCCGCCATCATCTTTAGTGATGACCACCACAGCGGAGCGTGGCTTGGAAGGGGAACCGCTGGCCGTAGTGGGACCGTTTTGACCGCTGTCGGGCCAGGTCGAGTTCTGGGTAAAATGTGTTTCCCAATCCTCTCCGGGGTGCTGGATGCCGACGAACAGGGCTTTGCCGTCCGGGGAACTTGTAACCCCGGTGACCTCGCAGTACTTCGGTGCAGTGAGGAACCTGCGTGTCTCGCCCGTGGAAGGATTCGCGCACAGCATGACATTGCCCCCGATGTTGGCCCAGTCGCCGGTAGCATCGCCTGCCTGATCGGTCTGGATCCACAGGCGGCCATCCTGATCGAACCAGAGGCCGTCCGGAGCGCCGTAATCGTCACCATTTATATTGCCTCGATGGTGCGGCTGCGGATCCAGCTTGTCACCGCATTCAACGAAAATGTCCCACTCGAAATCAATGGCATCGACTTTGCCCATGTTTTCCCGCCAACGGATGATGTGGCCGTAACGATTGTCCGGCCTGGGGTTCGCGGCATCTATGGGAGGACGCGCACTGCCGGCGGGCCTACTTCCGTCGATGCTGTTGCCGGATGGCGGGTTGCTTCCACGGCGGTTGTTGTTGGTGAGCGTCATATAGACTTCACGCGAAGCAGGGTGCGTTGCGATCCATTCCGGACGATCCATCATCGTGGCACCTAGCCGATCCGCCGCCTGCCGCGCCTTGATCAATACTTCGGCCTGATCGGCAAAGCCATTTTCCGGCGTCAGTCCATTCTGGTTCCAGATCAGTGGCAGCCACTCCCCGCCGCCATCCGCATTGAACCTTGCCACGAAAAGCGTGCCGGAATCCAGCAGATCGCGGTTGGCCCCGCGGTTGCGGGGGTTGTATTTGTTGGCGCAGACAAACTTGTAAAGGTACTCGTTGCGCTCATCATCACCCATATATATGACGACCGTGTTATCGGGGTCCACGACGCAACTGGCGTTTTCGTGTTTGAAGCGTCCCAGCGCGGTGCGCTTCGTCGGCGTGCTTCTTGAATCCCACGGATCGATTTCCACAACCCAGCCGAAGCGATGCGGTTCATTCGGGTTAAGATCGGCACGGAAACGCGCATCCACTTCGTGCCAGCGGTAACCGGACCCGCCCTTGCCGATACCATAGCGCGCCTGCCCGGTTAGAATCTGGCGCTTCTGCTCCGGATCGTTTGCGCCTGCCACCTCTCCAGTCTCGTTGGAGAAATAGCCGTTCCAGTTTTCCTCACACGTGAGATAAGTGCCCCAGGGGGTATGGCCGTTGGCGCAGTTGTTGAGAGTGCCCAGAACATTCATACCGCTGGGGTCGGCGGCCGTTTTCATCAGATCATGCGCGGCGGCGGGCCCGCTCAGCTTGCAGGGAGAGTTGCCGGTAATGCGGCGGTTGAAGGCGGAGGGACGCTTGACTTCCCACATGCCGTTCTTTTTCCATACCTCGACTACGCTGATTCCATGCGCGGCCTGCTGTGCGCGCACCATCTCGAGAGTGATCGAGGTGGTCGTATAGCTGGATGCGGGAGTGATGTTATTGACCAGCGGAGGATCGACATACTCATGGTTCGTCACCAGCAGACCGCGGATATTGACAGCGCCGGGCGATCCGGATGATCCCCTGGGAGGGAAGGGAAACAGATGCATCCCATCGATATGGGCTCCGAAGGTGTGCAGTTGTATCGTCTCGGTCATTGCGCTCCCCGGATTCCAGTGAGGCGCCTGGGTAAGAGAATCCCCCCAGGCGACCAGTACGCGCGCGGTATAGCCGGCGGGAACGGTAACGGCGTCATCTCTAGGTGAAAGATATAGGTTGGCAGGCACCGAATCGAAGCCGATGCCGTTCACAGGCGCGGGCGCTGCGTAAGCAAACTGCACCAGACCATCGAGCAGGGAGCCGCCGAATGCGACAGCCGTAAGGCCCAGCGAACGTTGGAGGAAGGCCCGGCGGGAAAGCCTGCCGGCTTCGATCAGATCATGCAGTGATGCATTGCCGGACTTGTTGCTGCTGGCGCGGTCTGGATTGTTTTTTCTGTCGGGATGAAGGGCGCTACTCATCATATCTCCTTGTTTCAGTACGTTGTAGCTGTTGGTTTTGCTTCGAGCTTCGATGTATGTATGTGCAAATGGTCGCCGGAATGAATTGCGCCGAGCGAGCCTATTTTCATGAGTTCGTGCTACAGGATTTGCATGGACGCATGGCCCGAGACTGAGCCGAACGGATCAGTGCGCCTTCGCTGCGGGCGACTCTGGCAGTCGGCCATGGGAAACCACATGTCGCCCAAGGGAGAAGCATGGTATGAAGCGAGACAGTGGTTAAGTGGTTATTCAGCACTTACGAGAGAACTCGGCACGGGAAAAACATGATGGCAAAGCAGAAGCTCGGGACGAATGGCTTGGGTACCCGCCTGTTCTCAATTGCGATGGTTCAGGACGCACAGATTCGGTTTGCTTGAATGATCCTCAAGATGTACTGGACCGGCAGGTGTGTGAGAAGAGGTATGAGGCAGTTCGTGGCCGGAGCGCTACTTCAGCTTCATGCAATTAGCGTAATAGGTCACGGTGGCGGGCCAATCGCTGAAGATACCGAGAACGCCCACTTCCCTGTTCAAAACATCCAGCACTTTCATCACATCGCCTTCGCGCCTTATCGCCGGATCGAAAGTCTGGTAATAAAAGCCGTTATCGCCGTCAGCCAGTATTCCGGAGCGCTCCAGACTCCAGGTGATGAGTTCCAGTCCTGCGGCCCTGGCCTGCATGGCGTAGCTGGACGGGATGATATTGCCGCTGTCATCGACATCCAGCAGCGCGAACAGGGGAGGGGCGACAATATTGATGCCCTCGGCCTTATAAGCGGCCAGTTCACCGGCCTTGGGAAGATCAGCGACCGTATTGGCATCGTCGAGATAAACCGCCTGCCTCCCAAACTCGGGCTCCTTGGCGATCCAGTAACGGAGATCGCGGATATCGAAAGACTGCGGAAAGACATCGCGAGGTTTGACATCGGCAGCCTTGTACTCGTCGATCATCTGTTGAGCATAATGTTCCTGCGTGTAGTCGCCGACTCCGTTCCCATCGCTGTCATAAGGCATTGCTACCTCCGCGCTCTTGAGTTCGGGTGTCATTTTTGCCCCCAGCTTGCTGAAGAGCTCGATACTCTCCCGGTGGCTGAGCAGAGTTCCGCTGGTAGGGCCGGCGTACAAATCGGTACGCCATGCGGGTGTGCCGCGCATGTATTCCGCGACGTTCCTTGCGCCGGGGTTGAAGGCATCCATCTTGCCTCTCAGGCTCTTGAATTCATCCAGGGTGATGTCGCTCGTGCAGCAACGGGCGGAAGCTTCCTGAATCAGGTTTCCCGAAGCATCAAACTCAGCAGGTGTAAAAGGCTGCATGCATTTTTCAGCAAGGGGTGTTTCCAGGATATTCGTGGTGGTGTGCAGGTCGCACTGCGAATGGCGGCATACCAGTTCCTTGTCCTTCGTAAATGTTACGTCGCACTCAAGAATGCCGGCGCCCATGCGAGCGGCCGCCCGGTAGGACTCCGCCGTATGTTCGGGAAACTGTAACGGCGCGCCGCGATGACCAATGGAGAAGGACGTTTTCCTGAACGGACCGGTACCGCAGCGCGCGAGCTTGTTCTTGAGCTCGCCGGGCTCCATATCCTCGACAAGGAAAAAAGGGCGAGGGCCGAGTTGAGCATTGGGGCTGAAATTATCAGGAGAGGCGTCATGGAAGTGGGTTCTTTCCGTGTCGCCATTTTTTTCGCTGGCCAGGGCAGGCGCAATAACCAGTAAGACAAGGAAGAAAAATAAGATTGTCAGCACAGCATGGAAGGATATTCGGCGGATCATGTCATTTCTCCTTTGTTTCGGGACGGACTCAGCCGCGGGGTGAATTGCGCAAACGTTAGCCGCCTTGTTTTTCATTTTGATGAGAGATTTGTTAAACCTGGATCAGGCACCTCCACATTCTTTTCCCACATGCAGCCACATGGTAGTCACATGATCCGTTCGGCTCACGGTTCATTACCAATGCCTGTAATCAGATGCATGGATAATTCCCCCCTGTTTATTGGGGTTAATTTGCATGCGTTTCCTGTCGTTTCTGCTCGCCTTTGTGTTGTCGACGTGGTCTTTTTCCAGTTATGCGTGGTGGAATGAGGACTGGACAAATCGCAAGAAAATCACGCTGACACGTCCATCAGGCGAGGAGGTAGCGGACGTACCCGTATTGATCCGTCTGCATACGGGCAACTTCGACTTTTTCTCGGCAAGCGATAATGGCGGTGATGTACGCCTGGTCGCGGGAGATGACAAGACCGAGCTCAAGTTCCATTTTGAAAAATGGGATGTCGCAAACGAGCTGGCGCTCATCTGGGTGAAAGTACCCGGGCTCTCGGCCCAAACCGAAATTTTCCTTTACTACGGTAATGAAAATGCGACATCGGCAGCCGATCCCAAGGGGACGTACGATGCCAGCAGCGCGATCTATCATTTTGCCGAATCGCAGGGAAGCCCTCAGGATAGCGGCCCCAACAACCTGCACGCACAATCCTCTGTACAGCATGTAGCGGCATCATTTTCGAATGGCGGTGCCGGGTTCGATGGCGCACAAAGCCTGACTCTCCCCGCGGTACAGGCGGCAGGAGGTTACAGCTTCAGTGTATGGGTCAAGCCTGCCTCCCCCGGCGGCGCCATTTATCAGTCCGGTAACGTGAACATCTCGCTGGATGGGGGGCTGATCAGGGCGCAATCAGGCGGAGCGAGCCTGGTTTCCGACAAGCCTCTCACCCCGGGACAATGGCATCACATCGGTTTCACGATTGCGGATGCGCTACGCCTGTATATAGATGGCAAGGCGGCTGGCGAAGCCCGGAATGCGGTATTGCCTGTCGGCAGCGTGACGCTGGGCGGAAGATTCAAGGGCGAGATGGACGAGGCGCAAGTGTCGGGGCTTGCGCGGGTAGCGGGATGGATTGCGGTTCAGGCCGCGCTGGGGCCGGACGGCAAGCTGGTTGTGATGGGCGAAGAGGAGACCATCGAAGGCGGCTCCGATGCCTCGCACATGGGCATCATCCTGAAATCTCTGACTGTGGATGGCTGGGTTGCGATCGGTCTTCTGACGGTGATGCTGCTGGTCGCGATATGGGTGATGTACAGCAAGGCGGTCTACATCAATCGCGTGGATAAGTCCAACCATCGCTTCATGAATAAATTCCGCGAACTGTCGACCGATCTGGCCATGATAGACAAAGCCGAGGGGTTGGGAAGGGATTTCGAGCATTCCTCTCTTTATCGAATCTATCACATCGGCGCGGTTGAACTGGCGCATCGTTTCCAGGATACCGATGCCGCGCATACCGACAAGTCGTTGACACCCCAGTCGCTCGACGCCATCCGGGCAAGCCTGGATGCAGGGCTGGTGGAAGAAATCCAGCGCATGAACAGATTCATGGTGCTGCTGACCATTGCCATTTCCGGCGGCCCTTTCATCGGCCTCCTGGGAACTGTGATGGGGGTAATGATCACCTTTGCGGCCATTGCCGCGGCAGGGGACGTCAATGTCAACGCCATCGCGCCCGGCATCGCCGCCGCGCTTGCGGCAACCGTCGCCGGCATGGGCGTGGCGATTCCATCCCTCTTTGGCTACAACTATCTTGCCTCGCGCATCAAGACCATAGTATCGAGAATGCATATTTTCGTGGATGAGTTCATCACCAAGCTTGCCGAAAACTACAGTCGCTGACGGATTGACATGAAGCTTCAGGAAGAAAACGAGCTTTACGACGAGATCAATGTCGTTCCCATGCTGGATCTTGCCTACGTCTTGCTGGTGATTTTCATCATCATGACAACAGCATCTGTCCAGGGGATAAAGGTCAATCTGCCCAAGGCCAGTAATTCTCCCAGTCTGGCCAAGCCGCAAACCAAGGCGATCACGATCAACGAGAGTGGGCAGATTTTTCTGGATGCCTACCCGGTAACACTGGATGAATTGAAAACCCGGCTAGGCCAGTTGAAAGCAGCCAACCCGGAGCTGCCGGTCGTAGTCAAGGGGGATACGGTGGTGCAGTACGGCAAGGTGATGGAAGTGCTCGAATTACTCGGGCAACTGGATATAACGCAACTGGGCCTCGTCACCCAGCGCCTGGTGAAGTAATGGCATGACGGCTGATGGAGGCTTCTAAACCAGATTCGCCCGCCTGGCCAGGCTGGGCACGATGGGGAGTTGCTGTACTTTGCCTGGCGGCGGCGATCATGCTGGGACTATGGCTGAAGGAGCTTTTGGGAAGTGATCAGCCACCCCCCAAGCGTTCGCTACAACAGATCACGCTGATCAAGCCACCGCCTCCCCCGCCTCCGCCCCCGGAGCAGAAGCCCCCCGAACCTGTAGTAAAGGAAGAGGTGAAGCTGCCGGACCCTGCCCCCGAACCCATGAAGGAAGCGGATGAGCCGCCGCCGGGGCCGGATTTGGGTGTCGATGCCGAAGGGACGGGCGATGGCGATGGATTCGGCCTTGTCGGGAAAAAGGGCGGCGCCGATCTGATAGGCGGCGCCAGGGGAAATCCCTGGGCCTGGTATGACGCCATAGTGAACGAGGCGGTGAATTCCGCCTTTCAGGATGCGCTGTCGCGGGAACAGGCGCTCAAGGACAAGACGTACCGAGTAGTCGTGAAAGTGTGGATCGATACCGGTGGGAAAGTGGCGCGGGTTGCGCTGATTGACAAAACCGGCAACCCGAAGGTTGATGAATTACTGGAAGATGTATTGCAGAGCTTGAAGGCGTTGCGCGAAGGTCCGCCGGCAGATATGCCGCAGCCGTTAAAAATACGTGTGACCTCGCGCGCCTGATGGTCCGGAGAACGAAATGAAGATCCCTGCGATGCTCGCAGGCGCGGCCATGACACTAGCGGTCATGGGCAGCGCCGACGCAAAAACCGACGAGCACGAAAAAATAGAAGTCCTGTATGAGACTACCCTGAATCTGATTCATCTTCTGGTGGAGCAGGGTGTCATCAAGCAGGAGGTCGCTGATGAAATGATCCGGAAAGCGGAACTGAAGGCGAAAGCCTCTCAGCAACAGGCCCGGGAACAGAACGGGCAGCCGCAGGCCGGGGAGCCGAAAAAAGGCGAGGTACGGGTTACCTACGTTCCCGAGCACATCAAGAAAGAGATTCGTGATCAGTTGCGCGAGGAAGTGGTGGGTCAGGCCAAGCAGGAGCGCTGGGGCAACGTCAATGCCACTCCTGAGTGGCTGGACCGCTTTACCCTGGAAGGGGATATACGGCTGCGCGAGCAGGCGGATTTCTTCGGTGACCGCAATGCGCCCGCAGCCAATTTCCAGGCGATCGGTCAGCAGATCGACAATACGACCGAAGATAGCCATCACCGCGAGCGCATCCGCATGCGTCTTGGCATCAATGCCAAAGTCACGAACGGGATAGATATGGGACTGCGCCTGGCCACCGGTAACGTCAACGGACCGGCCGTCACGGGAAACTTGATGGGGGGATCCCCCACCTCCACCCTGCAGACGCTGGGCACTTTCAACAGCAAATTCAGCTTCGTGCTGGATCAGGCTTATCTTAAGCTTTCCCCCTGGGACTGGCTGACTGTCAGCGGAGGGCGTTTCGCCAATCCCTTCTTCGTAGGCACGGTTGGCAATATATATACCGGTATCATCGGAAAAGCGCCCCACACCATACCCACCGCGGGCGTGGTGCATACGGACCTGTTGTGGGACGTGGACGTGAACTTCGAGGGGCTCGCAGTCAATCTCCATCCGTGGAAGAAGCAGGAGCGAGCGATCAAGCCGTTCCTCAATGCGGGCATATTTCCGTTGCAGAAGGTAAATCAGAGCGAGACGGTCAAAGCCAAGGATAAGTGGTTTTATGGTGCGCAGGCCGGAGTAGAGTGGGCTCCGGAAGGTACCGACACCAAAATCCGGCTGGGGGCAGCCTATTATGATTTTCGAAACATCAGCGGTGTTCGCAACCCCAACTTCGGCGATACCCTGTTCAACCAGACCGCCCCGTTATTCCGTCAAAAGGGCAACAGTCTTTTCAACATCGACAACGATGGCGACCCGACCACGAACTTATGGGCCCTGGCTGCGGATTACAAGATCGCGAACGCGACCCTGGTGGCGGACTACTCCAGATTCAAGCCAATTCATGTAATCGGAACGCTGGATTATGCGCGTAATGTGGGTTATGACCAGGACAGGATTCTTGCCCGCACCGGCCAGAATATCAAGCCGGAAATCAACGCATACCAGGCTCGCCTCACTATTGGTTATCCAGTCATTTCCGAGCGGCATCAGTGGCAGGTTCTCGGGTTTTACCGCCGGTCGGAGCGGGATTCGATGCTGGATGCCTTTACCGATTCCAATTACCTCCTTGGCGGCACCAATCACAGGGGTTATACCATCCAGGGCTTCTATGGCGTAGCCCACAATACCTGGCTGGGGCTTCGCTATATGTCATACGACAATATCAGCGGATTGCCGTTGTCGATCGATTCCGTCAATCTGGATCTGAACGCCAGATTCTGAAGAAAGGAATATCATGAGCCGTCGGAAAAAAAAGATTCTGCCGCTTCTGGCCCGGGGGATGATCGTTGCTCTGTTGGCAGCCTCCTGGCCCTCCGTCCCCTCCGCCAGCGCGGCGGGCACTGCCACCGACAGGAATGCCAAGAAAGAGCGACAGATGCTGCGACGTATGCAACAGCAGTTGAACGAAATGCAGCAGCAGAAATCGGCACTCGATCAGGAGAAAACGGTGCTGGAAGAAACGCTGAAGAATGCCGGCAAGGAAACGGAGTCTCATAAAAAGTCTGCAGCCAGTGCCGCAGCCAGGGTATCGCGGCTCGAAAAGGATGTTGCAGCGGCAGGCCGGGAAAAAGCGGAACTGAGCGCTCAACTCAAGGAAGCTCAGAAGCAGAACCAGGAGCTCGACCTCCAACGCAAACAGCTGGAACAGGATCTGAAGGTCAAGTCAGCCTCGCTGGCAAAGGAGGGGGAGCAAAGAAACCTGTGTGAAACGAATAACGGCGAGCTCTATCGCATCGGGCGCGAACTGGTGGATTGGTATGGCAGCAAGGGGCCTTTGAACGCGATTCTGGAGGCCGAACCGTTCACCGGGATGAAGAGCGTCGAAATGGAAAATCTGCTCGAAAATTATCGCGAAAAGCTTGAAACCCGGCATCTGGAGCCTTCCATCAGCCGCGAGAGCCGGGAGATCCACGGGCATCTGCTACCATAGGGAAGCGAGCATATGAGTCTTATGTTTTTCGATGCTCCGGACAGATACAGTGCCTGCTCAGCAGCCGTGTTCGACCGGTAAATACTGCATCGAGGGAATGCATTAATGTTTGTTCATGGCTTTAGGGTGCATATCCTGCATATTCCATTTCCATTGAACCTCTTCAGGAGAAGTCATGACGCCAACAGCACGCAAGCAGAATTCAAAAACACAGAATTCAAAAAAACCCAGCCGGACAGCAAAGGAAGCGGCAATATCACAGAATGACCCGCAGGCTCCCGTCCTGATAGAGACACCACCGGAAGTTGTCAAACCTCGCAGATCGCCGGCATCGGACAAGACCAGTCCGCACAGCCCGAAAGAGGACAAGCTGCGGAAGCGCACCGCAAAGTCAGGATCAGAGAAGGAAATGGACGAGAACGCCGGAGAACTTTCCAATACCGCGAGGCCGAAAAAAATTAAACGGATACGCGATAATTATTCTATTCCTGAGAGCGAGCACAAGCAGATTTCCGTGCTCAAGAAACGTTGTCTGGATCAGGGTCGGCCGGCGAAGAAGAGCGAGATTTTGCGGGCTGGCATTCTCGTGCTGGCGCAAATGGACGACGCTGAACTTCGTGCTGTCATGGAACGGATCGAGTGACCGCATAGCGATTTCTCATCGATCGCTGCCACCGCGTCGACTCTGACGACACAGAATTTCTTTCCACCTCTTTCCGCTCCATGCGCGTTCGGCTCTTTGCCCGAAAGAGCCGGTGTATCAAACCTTTTTCTGTTGGCCTTGCCCCTGGGATTTGGAGAAGAGATAATATCGGTCTCTTCGCTATCCTGTTGTATCCGGCAGCTTCAGCGTAAAATAAGATATGGCCGTCGCGCGTATATCTTTCAGGACGGACTTCATCGGGTGGGTTTCTTACTATGCTGTTGATGATCGATAATTACGATTCCTTCACTTATAACCTGGTTCAGTATTTTGGTGAACTGGGCGAGGAAGTGAAAGTGTTTCGCAATGATGAAATCACGCCTCAGGAAGTTGCACAGTTAAAGCCTGAGCGCATCGTGATTTCGCCTGGCCCGTGCACGCCGAGCAAGGCTGGAATATCCATACCCCTGATCGAGCGCTACAATGACCAGATTCCCCTGCTGGGTGTCTGTCTCGGTCATCAGAGCATAGGGCAGGCATTCGGCGGTAAAATTGTCCATGCGGCGCAACCCATGCATGGCAAGACCTCTCTTATCTTTCATGACGGGGCAGGAGTGTTTCGTGGTTTGCCCAATCCGTTCACCGCAATCCGTTACCACTCTCTTGTCATTGAACGGGAAAGCCTGCCCGACTGCCTGGAAATCACTGCCTGGACCGAAGATGGAGAAATCATGGGTGTGCGTCACAAGGCCTTGCCCATCGAAGGTGTGCAGTTTCACCCGGAATCCATTCTGACCGAGCATGGGCACACATTGCTCGGGAATTTCCTGAGCAGTGAAAACTGAAGGAAGTGGCATGAATCCCAGCCAAAGGGTCGAAAGGGTTGAGGGGACAGTATCATTCAGCAGCAGGCCACTGTGAGTCCGCAGGAAGCACTGACGCGCCTCATCGAGCACCGTGAGATCTTTCATGATGAAATGCTGTCGCTCATGCGACAGCTCATGCGCGGGGAGCTATCCCCCACGCTGATTTCAGCAATTATCACCGGGTTGCGTGTGAAGAAGGAAACCATAGGCGAGATCGCTGCTGCGGCACAGGTAATGCGGGAATTTGCCACCTGCGTGGAAGTGCAGGATGACCGCCGCCTCGTCGATACATGCGGAACAGGAGGGGATGGCGCCCATACTTTCAACATTTCCACCACCGCCGCTTTCGTCGCCGCGGCTGCCGGCGCACGGGTGGCGAAGCATGGCGGGCGCTCTGTTTCCAGCAAATCGGGAAGTGCCGATGTGCTTGAAGCGCTGGGTGTCAACCTCGACCAGACACCGGCACAAATAGTGGAGAACATAAGTGAAATCGGTCTCGGTTTCATGTTCGCGCCCAATTTCCACAGTGCCATGAAACATGCCGCTCCCGTACGGCGCGAGCTGGAGGTGCGCACCCTGTTTAATATTCTCGGGCCGCTGACCAATCCCGCTGGAGCAAAAAATCAACTGCTGGGCGTATTTCATCCGGATCTCGTGGGCATTATCACACGCGTTTTGCATCGTCTGGGCAGCCGCCACGTCATGGTGGTGCATGGCACCAGCAACCAGGGCGGGCTGGATGAGATCACGATAGCTGGCGAGACACTGGTGGGCGAACTCAAGCACGGAGAGGTCCTCGAATATACCGTCAGGCCTGAAGATTTCGGCATGAAAACGGCTGCCATTGAAACAATACAAGCGCATGACACCGCTCAGTCTGCGGAGATGCTGAGATCGGTATTGAATAATCAGCCTGGCCCGCCGCGGGATATCGTATTGCTGAATGCGGGTGCGACGATTTATGTGGCAGGTGCCGCAGAGTCGCTCGCGCAAGGTGTAAAAAAAGCGCATGCCGCTATAGAAAGCGGTGCTGCGAGGGAAAAATTGCAGGAGCTGGTGGAATTCTCAAACCGGCAGAACCGCGGTGAGGCTTCTCTTGTTTGATCATGGCTAATATTCTTCAGGAGATTCTGGCGACAAAGCGACAGGAGATTGCGTCATTGAAAGCGCGGGGTTCTCTTGCCGTGCTTCTTCGCCAGGCGGAGGCGTTACCGCCACCGAGGGATTTCGTTGGCGCGCTTCGCAAGAAGCTTGCCCTGGGATTACCGGCCGTCATTGCGGAAATAAAGAAGGCCAGTCCCAGCAAGGGCGTATTGCGCGAGCAGTTCGACCCCGCGGCTATCGCCGTGAGCTATGCCCAGCATGGCGCGGCCTGCCTGTCGGTCCTGACAGACAGGCAATATTTCAGTGGCAGCGCGGAATATTTGAAGCAGGCCAGGATTGCCTGTGATCTGCCGATCCTGCGCAAGGATTTTATGTTGGATGAATATCAGGTGGCCGAGGCGCGGCTCATGGGCGCGGATTGCATCCTCATCATTGTCGCCGCCTTCTGCGATCCTTTCATTTCGGTCGGGAGCCGCCGGCAGGAGGAAGAAGCAGTAGTGGAAATGCGCAAGCTGGAATCGCTGGCTCATGCGCTCGGGATGGCCGTTCTGGTCGAGGTTCATGATGGGGCGGAACTGGAACTCGCGCTGGAGCTGGCGTCTCCCCTGATCGGTATCAATAACCGCAACCTGCATACGTTTGAAACCCGCCTGGATACGACCCTGCATCTGCTCGACCGCATTTCGCCAGACCGCATGACCATCACCGAGAGCGGGATACTTACACCTGACGATGTTGCGCTGATGCGCGGCCACGGAGTAGGCATCTTCCTCATAGGCGAAGCCTTCATGCGCGCTCCTGATCCCGGGGACGAGTTGGCGAGATTGTTCGGATAGAGCAATTTATCAGTCGTCTGGGTTGTATCCGACCCATATGGTCCGAGGGTTCCGCACGCTTTGTTGCAAAAAAGCAACACATATTCTTATCCAGTTCCCAAACTCTCTTTATTTCCTTGCTAGGCGTTGTTACGTTAGGCACAATCTCTCAACCCTCTCATTTTCGGGAGGTCCAGGCAGCGGGAATAAACTCCCACCGAAATAGGGTCGGTGCGAGGCCCCACCGTTTCAACTTTAAAGGAGATTTTCCACATGAAAAAGAAACTGATTGCGCTGGCTGTCGCCGGTGCACTCGCGGCCCCGGTGGTTGCATCCGCTCAGGGGACAAACGTCACGCTTTTTGGTCGGGCACAAGCCGAATACAGTCTCGTTGATTTTGCCAGCCAGCCCAGCCAAGGGGCACTCCAGGACAATTCCCGCTCTTCCCGCTGGGGTTTGCAGGTTACAGAAGATCTGGGCAATGGCCTGAAAGCAAATGCCCGCCTCGAATTCGGACTTAACACCGGCTCCGGTTCTGCCACCACACCTCGCGAGCAGTGGGTCGGCCTCTCCCACAGCCACTGGGGTGATGTCAGGTTTGGCCGTCTTCAGTCCCCCTTCAAGGACTTCGCCGGGGGTATGACAATCGATCCGTTCGCCTACACAACCCTGCAAGCCAATGGTGCCGGCGGTACCATGACCGGTTCAGCTAATGGTATGGGTTCTGGTGCGAATACTTTCGTCAACAGCGCTATTCGTTATGATTCCGCAAGCATCGAAGGATTCACCTTCTCGGGTCTCTTGATGCCCGGTGATGCCAACTCCCTCAATCCCCTCCAGAACGGCAGCATCATCTCAGGTTTACTTCCCGGCGGCCTGGGCAGCAATGGCAATACCGGCGGCCGCAACGGCGAGTTCGATGGGCAGGCGGCAGCCAAGTACCACGCGGATTTCATGGGCATGGGCCTCGATATCTTCGGCGGCTATTCGCGGGATAATGCCAACGGCATCCAGAAAAGCCTCGGTCTCAAATCCGAAGAAATATGGCGCGTGGGCGCTTCCTGGGCTTGGGAAAACTTCAAGCTGAGCGGCCAGTATGAAGATGTCAACAACGCGCTTGGAGCCGCCACATGTAGCACTGCGGCCTCCCTGACGGCGAATCCGCTCGATTCCGGACAGGTTTCCGGTCAATGCAACTCCGCCATGAACTGGGGCGGAGACGGCAATCTCTGGTTTGCCAGTGCCCAATACAGATTGGGCAACACCACGCTGGTGGCGCAGGGCGGTATGACCAAGGCCCATGCTGGCGGCGTCAACAACGCGCAAGCACGCAAGGCGGACAGCTTTACCGTCGGTGCGATTCACAACCTGAGCAAGCGCACCAGCGTGTTCGGCGGCTATCAGCATGTGTATGTAACCAACCCGAATGCCGCAGCTATAAATGACCTGGCTACTGCTCCCGGCGCAACGGCGAACTTCACCGCACCCGGCTATGCACCTCCCGGCGCCAACCGGAGTACCTTCACCATCGGTCTTCGTCACAATTTCTGATCGTTGTTCAGCAGAAAAAAGGGGCGCTTCGGCGCCCTTTTTTTCCACCTTCGATTAAATGCCAGCTGCATTGAACCGCGACTTCTGACGAGCCCGGTTGACCAACCGCTGAGCAGCCTTGCTGGGGTTGCGGCGCCTTTCCGCTCAGGAAAAGTGGCGTAAATTATGGTTCTCTGTGCAGTTTAACCCTGGATGAGTTGTGAGTTTAGTTTGGGAAATATACGTGTTAACATGCTTACAGGATAAAACGTTACAGCAATCCGGGCAGGAAGAATGACAAGTAACTGTCGGATCGAAAGGCAGGATGAAAGCAGCAGAAGGGAAAAGTATCGGTGGTTTTCGCAAGGCTTATCGCCTGATTGCCCTATTTCGAGTGGCGAACCCGGATCATTTTTTTCGAGATTTCGCAAAAAAGAACCAGGATTGGAGTGTCCGGGTACAACTTCAGCACCTGCAAAACAACAGGAAGAAATCAGGGTGATCCCAACCCGACATTAATAAAGTTTACGGAAGTTTTTTGGAGGATTTATACATGGGAGTTCCTTTACGTCAACAGATAGCTGTCGGCACTTATCTGCTCAAGCAAAAGTTGAGAGGAGTAAAAAAATATCCTATGGTCTTGATGCTGGAGCCCCTGTTCCGGTGTAATCTGGCCTGTGCCGGCTGCGGTAAGATCGATTATCCCGATCATATCCTCGACAAGCGGATGTCATATGATGAATGCATGGAAGCGGTCGATGAGTGCGGAGCGCCCATGGTTTCCATTCCAGGCGGGGAGCCTTTGATACATAAGGAAATGCCAGAGATTGTCAGAGGCATCATTGCGCGCAGGAAATATGTTTATCTGTGTACCAATGCACTTTTGTTAAAAAAGAAGATTGACGATTATACCCCTTCTCCTTATTTAACCTTTTCCATCCATCTGGATGGCTTGAAGGAAAGGCATGACGCCTCTGTCTGCCAGGACGGGGTGTTCGACCGTGCGGTCGAAGCTATAAAACTGGCGGTTGAAAAGGGATTCAGGGTTACCGTCAACTGCACCCTGTTCCAGGGCGAAACGCCGGAAGATGTTGCGGAGTTCCTCGACTATGCGATGGACCTGGGAGTCGAGGGTGCGACGATCGCGCCCGGGTTCAGTTATGAGCGCGCTCCCAGGCAGGATATCTTCATTAAGGGGAAGGATACCAAGAATCTCTTCAGGGGTATTTTCAAGATAGGCAAGACCCGTAAATGGAAGCTGAATCACTCGTCGCTTTATCTCGATTTTCTCGCGGGCAACCAGAACTATCAGTGCACGCCCTGGGGAAATCCGACACGCAACATTTTCGGTTGGCAAAAGCCTTGCTATCTGCTTCCGGATGAAGGGTATGCATCCAGCTTCCAGGAGTTGCTGGATGATACTCCGTGGGATAAATACGGCAACAGCAGCAATCCGAAGTGCGCCCAATGCATGGCGCATTGTGGCTATGAAGCCACGGCCGTGGAAGATATGCTGCAGCATCCGCTGAAAGCATTGATCACATCCATCAGGGGGCCAAAAACAGTGGGACCGATGGTGGCGGAGCCTGCACCGAAATGGGCGCGAGAGGAACTGAAAACCCCGGCGACGCTTGCAGGAATTCCGGTCAAGATAGAGCGATAGCGTTGCCCGTTGCCGAAACGGCGACACTGCTTTGATCAGCAACCGTAAAAGTCAATGCGCGCTGGGTTTGGCGCTGAGTTTGGTCGAGACAACTTGACAACTTTACCGGAGCGGGTCCGATGGGATCATGGCTGGACCCGTCCGATCCTGTCAAATACTCGGCAAAACCGCTAAAGCGGTTCGGGATGTGGAAAGTCACATGCATGAACAAACTGCTATAAGATTATCAACATGAAGATCCTGAGTGCATTGAAGTCACTGCTGCAACTTCAAATAATTGCCCTGATGCTTGTGGCGGCATCTTCCTCCTGGGGCCAAACCCAGGAGTCGGGAACACCGGAGCAAGTCGTCGAACAGTTGCAGGAAGCGCTCATCAAAGCGATGCGTGAGGGCCCGGAGCTCGGCTACGAGGGGCGCTACGAATTGCTGGCTCCCATCATCAATCAGACCCATGATCTTGACTTCATTGCCCGTACCTCGCTGGGAGCGAACTGGACACAACTGAGTGCTGAACAGCAGCGAACCTTTACAGATACTTTTCGCAAGCTCAGCATAGCTACTTACGCAAGCCAGTTCAAGGAATACGACGGCGAGCAGTTTGAATTTCTCGAGCGTCAATCCATGCCCCGGGAGCAGGTAATGATACGCAGCAAATTGATTCAGGCCAACGGCGAACCGGTGCGGTTCGACTATATATTGCGGCAGGGAAAGGATGGGTGGCGTATAGTGAATATTCTGGCGGATGGTGTCAGCGATCTGGCGTTAAAGCGTGTCGAGTATCGTGCCATTCTTCAGCGTGATGGTTTTCCAAAGCTCGTCGACATGCTCAAGCAGAAGATCGAGCAGGCAGGAAAAGACTGAACACTGCAAATCTCACTACAAATCTTTGAACCCGCTTTTCCAGCTTTTTCCATCAACCGCCTGTCCCGCCGGACTTCGAGTCCGTACCCGCTCCATCCGGAATAAAATCAGTGACAATCCAGAGAATTGCATGGGCAAAAGGGGCAGTTTTGTAATAAGGGACAGAAACCTTCGGGCAAAACCTTGATCGTCATTTTCATGAAAGCGGAAATTCACTGATTTATAATATTATTGCATTGAAAAAACTGGGATGCCCGCTTTCGCGGGTATGACGACATCTTGATGGGCCCGAGGAAAAACCGCCACTTCAGGTTTCCCTTTTTGCATTCTTTCTCGCCAACGACCCGGAATTCTTTTTTACCTCGCTGCTAACCCCCGAAACCATCCTCTGAGCACGGATCGATTCTCCGATATTGCTTCCCAAGCATGCCCACAACAAACAACGATTCGGAAAGCCGCGTTTACCGTATTTTTGCAGCTTGGGCCACCGTTTGCTATCGTCATGGCGCCGGGGTTCTTTTTGCAGCACTGCTGATTTTCGCAGGATGCAGCATCTACGTCTCGCGCAATCTCGGCATCAATACCGACACAACCGACATGCTCTCCAGGGATCTGCCGTTTCGTGTCAATATCACCCACTACAACAAGACATTTCCGCAGGATGCCGACACGCTTCTGGTAGTGCTGGAAGCACCGACGCCTGAGCAGGTCCATCAGGCAACCGAACGCCTTGCCGCGCGGCTGAAAAAAGACACTCTCAATTTCGAGGATGTCTATCCCCCGACGGGAGGCGACTTCTTCACGCGCAATGGCCTGCTCTATGAAAGCGTTCCGGAACTGCAGCAGGTAACTGATCGCGTCGCCGCAGCACAGCCTTTGATGGCCCATATTGCCGGAAACCCTACGCTCGCCGCTTTCGCCGATGTGCTGACGGATGCGGTAGAGGAATTGCAGAAGGGCCGCGCCATGGAGCTCAGCCCGGTGCTGGGTGCAGTGAGCGACACGCTGGGAGCGCGACTGGAAGGATCGCCGCGTGCGTTGTCGTGGCAAGCTCTCTTCAGCGGAGAACCGCAAAAAAGCAAATACCGGGAACTGATTCTAGTCAAGCCGAAGCTCAATTATGATCAGATGTTTCCCGGGGAACAGGCCATCAACGCGCTATCCGCTGCGGCAGGCGATGCCGGAATCACGGAGGATGGAGCAGTCCGCCTGCGTATTACCGGGGAAGTGGCGTTATCGCATGACGAATTGAGCAGCTCGTTGCTCGGCATGGAATACGCGGGAATAATCACCTTCATCCTGGTCGCTGTGGTTCTTTATTTTGCGATGCGAGCGGCCGGGCTGATCATCAACGTACTGGTGTGTCTCACCATGGGCCTGGTTCTAACGGCGGCATTTGCCACCGCCGCGGTGGGACATGTCAACCTGATCTCCATTGCGTTTGCCGTGTTGTACATCGGTCTGGGCGCCGACTTCGCAATTCACTTTCTGCTGCGTTATCGCGAAGTTCTGGAAAGCGGCAACCCGTCTACCGAGGCCCTGCATGTTTCGGGCGGGGACGCTGGTGCCGCCCTTACCGCTTGCACCATCACTAACGCAATCGGCTTCTACGCGTTCATCCCTACGGATTACAGCGGCGTGGCGGAATTGGGGTTAATTTCCGGCACAGGCATGATTATCAGCCTTCTGGTAACTCTTACGGTTGCGCCTGCCCTGTTGCGCTACCTTCCAACCCGGCGCGAAGCCAAAGCAATCGCTCCGCCGAAAGCGTCGGTTGGCAGAGTGCTGGAATTATCCCTGAAATGGCACAGGCTAACCTATGGCGTCACGCTTGCCGCGTCGATTGGCGCTCTTCTTCTGCTGCCTCAAGTGCGGTTCGACTACAATCTCCTGAATTTACAGGATCAGAAAGGAAAAGCGATACAGGCCTTTCGTGAACTCCTTGCGCAACCCGATCTTTCGCCGTGGCATTCCGTTGCGTTGGCAGAAGACCAGAAGGAACTGGCGCGTCTGACGCACGCATTGAGCAAGCTTCCCGAGGTGGAGAAGGTAGTCAGCCTTCCCGATTTCGTGCCGGCGGATCAGGAAGAAAAGCTGCAACTCATCGAGGAAATGGCGTTGATCGTGGGACCGATCGAGATGGTAGGGCAGGATCGCCGCGTGGACAGTTCCATCCGGAAACAGCGTGAGGCGCTCGACGCATTGGCCGCCGCACTGGACAGTTTTATTGCCGCGCGTCCGGAGCATGCGACAGTGCCGGCTGCACGCAAACTCAGGTCAACCCTGAGTTCCCTGTTTGAACAGCTGGATACAGCCAGCCCTGCCGAGCAGGGCGCCTTGCTGCGGTCCGTGGAGGGAGATCTGCTGGTTACATTGCCTGCCGCGCTGGAGAACTTGCGTACTGCGACGGAAGCCAACCTGTTTGGCGAGCAGGATCTGCCAGTATCATTGAGCAGCCGCTGGCATGCCCAGTCAGGCGAATATCGCCTGGCAATTTATCCGTCAGAAGACCTGAACGACAATGATGCATTGCGGCGCTTCGTGCGAAGCGTGCAGAAAGTGGCGCCCGAGGTGACGGGAGCGCCAGTGGTGACCCTTGAAGCAGGCGAGGCGGTAGTGCACGCATTCGTACAGGCGTTTTTGCTTGCGCTCGCTGGAATTATCGTCGCCCTGCTGGTGTTGTTGCGGAGTGTAAAGTACATGCTGCTGGTCCTGCTCCCGCTGTTGCTGTCCAGCCTGTTCACCGCTGCGTTCACAGTCCTTCTGGATGTTCCGTTCAATTTTGCCAATATCATTGCTCTCCCGCTTTTGCTTGGCCTGGGGATCGATAGTAGCCTGCATATGGTGCATCGCAGCCTGAATAATGAACTGGGAAGCGAGATCCTGATCCACACTAGCACCGCACGGGCGATTTTTTACAGCGCGCTGACGGCGCTGGTGGATTTCGCAAGCCTGATGTTCTCATCGCACAGGGGCACTGCGAGTATGGGAATAATGCTTACCGTGGGATTGGCTTTTACGCTTATCTGTACGCTGGTGATACTGCCCGCGCTGCTGCGCGCGCCTGCCGCAGGGGCAAAGACTCAATTTATGCGCTAGTCCGGCAATAATTGTATACTTTGCACCTGTAGCGGTTTGTGGAAATTCCCATTCCATGCGGATTCTGATTCTGATTTTGACGGATAGATTAACAGGGACATAGCCTTCTCTTTATGGATGGTGGCAAATATGCGAACTTCCTTCCTGTTGTTGGCATGCATCTCACTGTTTACCGGTTGTTCGACGCTGCATAAGAACGATGCGAGTATCGATACGATCGATCCGAATGAAAGAGCCAATCGACAGTTTTACAATTTTACCGACGCAGTGGACCGCGCCGTTCTGGCGCCGGTTGCGGATGCTTATATAAAGCATGTGCCCGACCCCATGCAGCGTTCGATCGGTAATTTCTACGACAACCTTGCATATCCCAATGTTATTCTGAATGATTTCCTGCAAGGTAAAGTACGGCAGGGATTCCAGGACACCCTTCGCTTTGCGGTCAATTCGACCGTCGGTCTGGGTGGACTCTTCGACATGGCAGGTCCCATGGGGTTGCCGCAGCATGATGAAGATTTCGGGCAGACACTCGGGGTCTGGGGCGTTGGTACCGGCTCCTATCTTTTTGTCCCTCTGCTCGGCCCCAGCAGCTATCGTGATGCGCCAGGCATTCCTGTGAGCGTTTTCAGCAATCTTTTGTTTTATGCGGGTACTGTCGCCAGCAGCGCAGTTGTAGCTCCAATCACGGTTTTAAGTATCATCGACAGGCGGGCGCGGTTGTCCGGCCCCATGCGTATTCGGGACCAGGCCGCGCTGGACCCTTATCTTTTTGTTCGAGAAGGGTTTTTACAGCAGCGCAAGCATTTGATCTATGATGGCGACCCGCCGCCGGAGAGCCTGGACGAATTCGCAGATGAGGGTTCCGTACAGAACGAGGCGACGGCCGAGCCATTGCGATGAGATTTTAATCAAATCTCAACTGCTGCTTCCACATTCGTCCAACGTGCGCTGCATCTGCAATAAATATTCCTGCGTGAATCTCGACGATGTACCGATTTCAGAGCCGAATCGAGTAAAATCATGCTTTTAATGGTTTTTATGATAGGGTTGTATTCAACCCTGCAATGTGTTCTTCCTGAAACTTTAAAGAGGCGCTAGGTAAAAGTACATGAAAAAATTCGGAGGTATGGCGAGAACTTCGCTGCAAGCTCAATCCTCGAGCTCAAACAATACTCCCGCAATGGACGAAAAAATGCTGAAAGCGGGGCTGAAAGCGGCACGCGACGCACTGCTGGCTCAGCAGAGGGAGGATGGCCACTGGTGCTTTCCATTGGAGGCCGATTGCACGATTCCCGCCGAGTATATACTGATGATGCACTTCATGGATGAAGTGGACCTGGATCTGGAGGTCAGGATTGCCCGCTTTATTCGTGAAAAACAGGATGCGGCGCACGGAGGCTGGCCACTCTACTACGGCGGTGAGTTCGACTTGAGCTGTTCGGTCAAGGCCTATTATGCTCTGAAGATTGCAGGTGACTCGACCGACGCGCCCCACATGGTGCGCGCGCGTGCAGCAATTCTGAAGCATGGCGGCGCAGCGAGAGCAAACGTATTTACACGCCTGCTGCTTGCCATGTATGACCAGCTTCCCTGGCGGGGGGTGCCATTTGTGCCGGTGGAAATCATACTGTTCCCCAAGTGGTTCCCATTCCATACCAGCAAGGTCGCGTACTGGTCGCGGACAGTAATGGTTCCGCTATCTATCCTTTGCAGCCTGAGGGCGCGCGCGGCGAATCCGCGCAAAGTCGCCATCCGTGAATTGTTCACGGTACCCCCGGAGGAGGAGCGGAATTATTTTCCGGTACGTACTGCGCTCAATCGCATGTTTCTGCTGATCGAGCGCACTCTCTCCCTGCTCGAACCCTTCATACCCAAAGGGGTGCGCAGATTAGCGTTGCGGCGGGCGGAAAGCTGGATCGTGGAAAGGCTGAACGGCGACTCAGGCCTGGGGGCGATCTTTCCTGCCATGGTGAATGCCAGTGAAGCTCTGGCATTGCTTGGATACCCGTATGATCATCCCGCGCGGGTGCAATGCCGCAAGGCGCTGCACCTGCTGCTGGTGGATGAAGGCGAGCGTACCTGGTGCCAACCCTGTGTTTCCCCGGTATGGGATACCGTCCTGACCTGTCTCGCCTTTCAGGAGGATACGGAGGTCGATCAGAAGCCCATCCGGAAAGCGCTCGACTGGCTGGTTCCCTGTCAGGTGCTCGATGCCCCGGCGGACTGGCAGGAAGATCATCCCGAATTGCCGGGAGGTGGCTGGGCTTTCCAGTATACGAATCCCCACTATCCCGATCTCGACGACACGGCTGCGGTGGCCTGGGCGCTGTACCAGGCCGACCCCAAGGCTTATCAGGAAAGCATCAGCCGGGCTGCCGACTGGCTGGCAGGGATGCAGTCCAGAAATGGCGGGTTTGCGGCTTTCGACAGCGACAATACGTATTACTATCTCAACGAGATTCCGTTTGCCGATCATGGAGCGCTCCTTGATCCTCCGACCAGTGATGTTTCCGCCCGCTGTGCAGGTTTTCTCGCCTTGTACGGCCAGTCCAGGCATAAACAGGCGCTGGAACGAAGCCTGGCATACCTCTTCAATGAACAGGAGGCCAGTGGCGCCTGGTTTGGTCGCTGGGGCAGCAATTACATCTATGGAACGTGGTCCGTGCTGGAGGCCTTCCGCCTGGCCGGGATAGATACCGGTCATCCTGCCATCCGGCGTGCGGTGCACTGGCTCAAATCCGTGCAGCGGGAGGATGGCGGATGGGGAGAAAGTAACGACAGCTACCTTTCTCCTCAGCAGGCAGGCCAGTTTCATACCAGTACTTCTTTTCATACCGCATGGGCGCTGCTTGCACTGATGGGGGCCGGCGAATGGCGCAGTCATGAGGTTCAGCGGGGAATTGCGTACCTGTTGCAGGAACAGGACAGCGACGGGCTCTGGCATGAGCCCTGGTTCACAGCTCCCGGCTTCCCGCGGGTTTTCTACCTCAAGTACTACGGGTATACGAAATATTTCCCGGTATGGGCATTGACCCGATTTCATGCATTGAACCGGAAGCTCCCTGCGTGACGGGAGTCGGCATCATTGTCGCCATGCGGGTGGAGGCGCGCTGCATAACGCCATTGCGCCTCTTCTTCAATCAAAGGACAGATCTCGGGAATGGCGCTGCTGTCTGGCTTTGTGGAGTGGGAGCAGAGGCAGCCGGCGCAGCTGCAACCGGACTGAGGACAGCAGGCGCCACTGCACTGATGAGTTTCGGCTTTGCGGGCGCATTGCATTCCGGCCTGAATTCTGGAGCGCTGATGCTGCCTGAGTCGATCCATACGGGCGACTGTCTCCTGCCAGTTGATTTGAATTGGCGCGCTCGCTTGCAGCGATGCCTGCCCGATCACTTGAATGTGACAGGCGGAATCCTGGCTGCCAGCAGCAAGGTGCTTACCTCCACTTCTGCAAAATTCGACCTGGCCGAATCCACCGGCGCGAATGCAGTAGATATGGAAAGCGGCGCAGTTGCCGAAGTTGCCACGAATGCTAGCTTGCCATTCATGGCGGTACGTGCTATTTCAGATCCCCTCGACTTCTCACCCCCCGGTGTTCTGCTTGAGGCAGTACGACCGGACGGAAGTCCTCACCTGGTTCGCTTGCTGGGGCTGTTACTGAAGCGCTCGCTGACTCTCGGCACACTGCTGCGGCTGGCATCGGACGCGCGTGCCGCGCGCTCTACCTTGTCGACGGTGGTACGTTATGCCGATGCGGAAATGCGTGCCATTCGTTCGCCTGCATCCTCGCTTAGCGGATGTATCGCGAGGTAGCAAGCCGTTGGCTCTGATCGCTCTTGAGAGGTGTGATCAGCGTGCAAACTTCCCGCAGTGGATGTGCAACACCTGCCGAAGCACTGGAAATCCAATAATGTCTTGAGAATTCACCCTTTTAAAGAGTAAAATGTCGCCCTTTCGCATCAGGCGCAATGGAGATTAGCATGGCAGTCACAACCGATCAAAAAGCACAGGTGGTGCGCGATTATCAACGGGCCGCGGGAGACACGGGTTCTCCCGAAGTGCAGGTGGCGCTACTGACCGCCCGTATCAACGATCTGACCGATCATTTCAAAGCACATGTCAAGGATCATCACTCTCGCCGCGGTTTACTGCGGATGGTAAGCCGTCGGCGCAAGCTGCTCGATTATTTGAAGCAGAACAGTGTGGAGAGCTATCGGGCGCTGATAGAACGGCTTGGCCTGCGTAAATAAAAGTAAATCCCCGATTGAGATAGCAGCGGAATAACCTATTGCTTCCTTGAGCGTCGGAATGGATTCCGCTTGTATCGGTTGCGCGACCGCGGCTATGGTGCCTGGAAGCGAAACCGGAATGATTTAATCGAAAAGGGCAGTTAATTGAAAATCAAGAAAAGTGTTACGTACGGGTCTCATCAACTAACATTCGAAACCGGAGAAATAGCAAGGCAGGCACATGCCGCCATTATGGTCAGCATGGGCGATACCGTCGTCCTGGTTACCGTGGTAGGTGCAAAAAGCGCCAAGCAGGGGCAGGATTTCTTTCCCCTGACGGTGGACTATCAGGAAAGGAGCTACGCAGCTGGTCGAATACCCGGTAGTTTTTTCAAACGTGAAGGCCGTCCCTCCGAAAAGGAAATTCTTACCTCCCGTCTGATCGATCGCCCGATCCGTCCCCTTTTTCCTGAAAATTTCTACAACGAAGTGCAGGTGGTAGCCACCGTCCTGTCTTCCGATAACGAAGTAGATGCCGATATTCCCGCCCTGCTGGGCGCGTCTGCTGCGCTGGTGCTCTCAGGCATCCCGTTCAACGGGCCTATTGGCGCCGCGCGGGTTGGCTACATCAATGGCGAATATGTATTGAATCCCGATACCAGCGTCCTGAAGCAGACACAGCTGAATCTGGTCGTGGCTGGGACACGGGAGGCTGTGCTGATGGTCGAATCCGATGCGATGGAGTTGTCGGAGGATGTCATGCTGGGGGCCATCGTTTATGGTCATCAGCAAATGCAGGTTGCCATCGATGCCATCAATGAACTGGCGGATGAGGCGGGCGTGACCGCTTGGGATTGGGAAGCGCCTGCAAGAGACCCTGCACTGGCAATTAAAATTGCGGAACTGGCGGAGAATGACTTGCGTGCCGCTTTCCGCCAGAAGCAGAAGCAGGTAAGGTCCGAGACCATAGACAGCATCTGGACAAAAGTCTTTACCGAACTCGGCGTCGAGAACGAGGAAGGTCCTGATGCCCAGGCGGTGAAGGAGGCTTGTTTTGCGCTGGAATCGAGAATCGTGCGCTCGCAGATTCTGGACGGCGAACCGCGCATCGATGGGCGCGATACCCGCACCGTCCGGCCAATAACGATCCGTACCGGCCTCCTGCCGCGGACTCATGGTTCGGCATTATTTACCCGCGGAGAAACCCAGGCCCTGGTAGTTGCAACGCTGGGGACCGGTCGCGATGAGCAGAAAATCGATGCTCTCCAGGGAGATTACTCCGAGCGTTTCATGCTTCACTACAACATGCCTCCCTATGCCACCGGAGAGACGGGACGGGTTGGAACACCCAAGCGGCGTGAAATCGGGCACGGACGGCTGGCAAAACGAGCCCTGGTTGCAGTTCTGCCTTCCCCGGAAGAGTTTGGGTATTCGCTTCGTGTGGTTTCTGAAATTACCGAATCCAATGGCTCCAGTTCCATGGCATCCGTTTGCGGCGGCTGCCTGGCATTGATGGATGCCGGCGTACCCCTGAAGGGGCATGTGGCGGGTATTGCCATGGGGCTCATCAAGGAAGGCAACCGGTTTGCCGTGCTCAGTGATATTCTGGGTGATGAAGATCACCTGGGCGACATGGATTTCAAGGTGGCAGGTACCGAAAATGGCATTACTGCTCTGCAGATGGATATCAAGATTCAGGGGATCACCAAAGAGATCCTGCATGCTGCCCTGGTACAGGCAAGGGAAGGACGGGTCCATATTCTCGCGATCATGAAGCAGGCGTTGCCGGCCAGGCGCGAGGATATCTCGGAACATGCTCCCCGTATCATCAAGATCAGAATCAACCCCGAGAAAATACGTGACGTCATAGGGAAAGGGGGCGCAGTGATCCGTGCGCTTACTGAAGAGACGGGCACCACCATCGATATTACGGACGATGGCAACGTTATGATCGCATGTGTCAACGCCGAGGGTGGCGAGCTGGCGAGAAAGCGCATCGAAGACATCACGGCCGAGGTTGAAGTGGGGCGGGTATACGACGGAACAGTGCTGAAGCTTCTGGATTTTGGCGCCATTGTCAGTGTACTTCCGGGCAAGGACGGCTTGCTGCATATCTCGCAAATCGCCAATGAGCGCGTCAACAATGTTGGTGATCACCTCAAGGAAGGGCAAGTGGTTCGGGTGAAGGTCCTGGAAGCTGACGACAAGGGAAGGTTGCGTCTCAGCATGAAAGCGGTTGCCGCCGATATGACGGACAACGCGACCACCTGATGGCGGAACAGAGAGAAGAATTTTCTACAATGAGCAGAGCCGCGCCACTTTCTCGATGCGGTTCCTCGTCCTCTTATCCCTGCCCTATCTCCTGGCTCCCGTATCTTCCGGTTTTTGTTTTTTGAAGTCAGCTCAGTTAGCTGGCTTCCCGGAATAAAAACCCCATCGAGAGGATGGCTTTTATTCCGGGAAGCCAATGAAGTACTTCGTTACCTGCAGAACCTAAGTGAAAAGCAGGTAGGTGTTTATTTCGCGACTTGCTTTTCCCTTATTTCATCCAAGGTCTTGCAGTCGATGCAGAGTGTGGCGGTGGGGCGGGCTTCAAGGCGCTTTAAACCGATTTCCACACCGCAGCTTTCGCAATAGCCATAATCTCCAGTATCTATTTTTGAGATCGTTTCATCTATCTTCTTGATCAGCTTGCGTTCGCGGTCACGGTTTCTTAATTCGAGCGCCATGTCCGACTCCTGGCTGGCGCGGTCGTTAGGATCAGCAAATATTGTGGCTTCGTCCTGCATAGTGTGAACCGTGCGATCGATATCCTGTCCCAATTCAAACTTGATGCCTTCCAGAATATTGCGGAAATGCATAAGCTGCTTGGAACTCATGTAGCTTTCTCCCTTCGAGAGTATGTAGGGAGTGGCTTGTTTATACATTTCTTGCGGCATAGTCAGTATTTCCTTTCCATTGCTGGGTGACGTGTAACAATGCAACTGCTATTTAAAAACAACCCATTATACAGATAACTCATCTCCGGTTCAGTTGATGCGCTCTGAGAGCAATACGATTGGCAGAAACTTGTCAAGGTTTCGCCAGGAACGGAAATCCCACAGTTTGGCTTAAGAACTAGGCTCTCATCCTCCTGTTCATGACAAAATCGCAGCCTCTTCATGTTCAACTCCCTGTGAAACATATAGGGGGGCACATGGGGCAGCACGAATTCTTGCAGAATTTTCAGTCCTTGAATACCCCTGCAAGAAATAAATACATTATTTTGCTGCAAGCCTCTCCGGGAGAATTTCTTGTTCCCGATTGCGCTGCAGGATCAGCGGAATCGGCGCCCGTTCCTGTCAAACTGTGACATAATATTTTTTCCAGATTCAAGGAGAACTAACTGTGCAAGACAAAAAATTCAAGATTTCCGCTGTCATAGGGTCGGTCCTTGCTACCGGCCTCAGCGCCTCTCCCATTGTTTTCGCGAGCGACATTGAGGCGGACAGCAAGGCAAGCAATCCTTTCGTCATGCAGTCGTTAAACGAGCGTTATGTAGTGGCTTACGCCGACAGGGTGGATCCCAGCAAATATGGGGCAGGTGCAAAAGCGGCAGAGGGAAATTGCGGCATGTCGCTGGCGGACAAGAATAAAGACAATAAAGTGACCAAGGAAGAATTTATCAAGCATCACGAAGGCATCTTCGACAAGATTGACGCAAATAAGGATGGAGCCGTTGATCCGACGGAAGCGGACAGCTTTGCAAAAAGCAGGCCCGGTGGCGGAACGGCAGCACCTCATGGCCAGATGAAGAAATAACTGGACATGCAACAGTTCCCACGCCTCGCCCGCGTGGGGCTGGGCTTCCGGCGGGAGCTCATTCCTGCGCTGAAAAGCGGTGTCCCCGACGCCATCGATTTTTTCGAGATCGCTCCCGAGAACTGGATCGATCTTGGCGGAGGCGCGGCACGGGATCTGCGTTTTTTTACTGAGCGCTATCCTTTTGTCTGCCATGGCCTTTCCCTTTCAATCGGCGGTCCAGTTCCGCTGGATGAAGTGCTGTTGCAAAAGATTCGCCACTTCCTCGATCAGCACCGGATACTTCTTTATACGGAACATCTTTCATACTGCTCTGACGACGGTCACCTGTACGATCTGCTCCCGATCCCTTTTACGGAGGAAGCGGTAAAATATGTCGCTGAACGCATTCGCCGTGCCCAGGATATTCTCGAGCGGCGTATCGCATTGGAAAATGCATCGTTTTATGTCGCTTCGCCTATCGCCGACATGAGTGAATTGGACTTTATCCAGGCTGTGTTGCTGGAGGCGGACTGTGATCTTCATCTCGATGTCAATAACGTTTACGTCAACAGCATTAACCACGACTACGATCCCGTGGACTTCATCCGTGCCCTGCCTTCCGATCGCATCATGTATATGCACATGGCCGGGCATCATAAGGAGGCGGAGAATCTGATCATCGACACTCACGGCGCCGATGTAATCGATCCGGTATGGTCGCTGCTGGATCAAACCTACGGCATGCACGGTGTTGCGCCGACTTTACTCGAGCGTGACTTCAATATTCCTCCGCTCGACCAGTTGATGCGGGAAGTGCAACGCATCGCGCTGATCCAGGCGCGGCATGGGCGTTTAGCCAATGTCTGTTCAGCTTCCTGAATTTCAGCGCTTCCAGTACGCCTTTACTGCGCACCTTCGCAATCCCGAGGCAAAGCCTGTTCCACCTGGAATCGACGCGCGGCGAATGCGCATATACAGCAGACTGGTTTACGAGAATCTCGATGGCTTTCTTCTCAGATGCTTCCCGATGACCCGAGATGTGCTGGGGTCGCGTCGATGGTCGAGGCTGGTGCGCGCCTTTCTCATTGAGCACCGTAGCCGTTCTCCCCTTTTTCATCAGATAGCCGGTGAGTTTATTGAATTTCTGGCAAGTAAAGGCGCCATTCCTGAAAGCTACCCGGGGTTTCTCCTGGAGCTCACGCACTACGAATGGGTGGAACTGGCATTGTCCACGTCAACGGGCATGCCCGATTGGAAGACGATCGATGCCACCGGTAATCTGCTTGAGGGACGGCCTCTTTTGAATCCGGTACTTGCCAATCTTTGCTATCACTGGCCAGTCCATCGCATCCGTCCACGCGCTCGCATCGCCCCGGCAGAAACTTACCTGTTGATGTTTCGTGACGCGGATGACGAGGTTCAATTTTCAGAAATCAACGCCTTTACTGCGCGTCTGATAGATCTGCTTGTGCTGGAAGAGCACACGGGGCGTGCTGCTCTTGAAATCATCACGACTGAAAGCAGGCATCCCTCACCCGAAGTCGTGACGCAAGGCGGCTTGAAAATCATGACTGATCTTCAGGCTCGCGGCGCATTGCTGGGTGTTGCCAGAAAGTAAGTGCTTTTCGTTCGACTCATGCGAGACGGGCAGAATGTCCGCCTGATTTTTACCCTATTTGTGTAAGCTGCCGTGAAAATCGATTCATCGGATCTTGGAAAACTCTCCCATCTTATACTGAACAGTTACAACGAAAGAGCCGAAGCGTTCTGGGAGGGTACGAAAGACCATGATGTCAGCCAAAATATTGCTGCATTGCTGCGCCACATCGAAAGTCCTCCACCCTTCAAGATACTGGATCTAGGTTGTGGCCCTGGACGCGACCTGAAATCTTTTGCCGATCTCGGTCATATAGCGGTCGGGCTGGAAGGGGCAACGCGGTTTGTCGAAATGGCGGCTAACCATAGTGGTTGCGAGATATGGCAGCAGGACTTCCTTCAGCTCGATCTGCCTGAAGAATACTTTGATGGCATATTTGCGAATGCCTCCCTGTTTCATGTTCCGAGTGTTGAACTGCCGCGAGTGCTGAAAGAACTGCGGTCAACGCTGAAACCGGGCGGAGTGCTGTTCAGTTCCAATCCCCGCGGGAATAACGAGGAGGGCTGGAGCCACGGGCGTTATTGCGTATATCACGATATTGACGGCTGGAGGTGCTATATGTCTGGCGCGGGTTTCGTCGAGCTTGCCCATTACTATCGCCCGGCAGGTCTTCCACTGGAGCAGCAACCCTGGCTGGCCAGCGTATGGCGTAAGGCTGCAACAGAATGCGAATAAACCCACAAGGCTCATTTCCTCGCAAGCATCGTAATTGAAGAAAGATGTCGTCGTAATAGGCGCTGGTGCAGCCGGCATGATGTGTGCAATGGAAGCGGGAAAGCGTGGACGGAGTGTGCTGCTGCTGGATCATGCCAGCAAGCTGGCGGAAAAAATCCGTATCTCGGGGGGTGGCAGGTGTAATTTCACGAATCGCCACACTGTCCCGGAAAATTTTCTGTCGCAGAATCCGCATTTCTGCCGATCCGCGCTGGCACGCTTTACGCCTTGCCATTTCATAGAACTGGTGGAAAAGCATCGCATCCGTTATCACGAAAAAAAGCTGGGACAGCTATTCTGCGATGAGGCTTCGCGGCAAATCATTGACATGCTGCGCAATGAATGCGAGGCCGCTGGAGTCATCTTTCAAATGCCCTGCGGGGTAAGCCGCATAGACCGAGGTTTCGGCGATACTGGATTCGTATTGGAAACCAGTTGTGGCAAGGTGATGACAGATGCGCTGGTAGTCGCGACCGGAGGTCTTTCCATTCCACAAATCGGCGCCAGTCCTTTCGGCTATCGCATCGCAGAGCAGTTTGGTATAAACGTTACGGCGCTACGTCCCGCCCTGGTACCGCTAACCTTTGCGCCAGAACAGTTGTCCGTTTTTTCAGGGCTCTCGGGCATTGCACTCGATACAATAGTGAGCTGTAACGGCGCGCATTTTCGAGAAAATCTGCTGATCACACATCGGGGTCTGAGCGGTCCTGCAATCCTCCAGATTTCTTCATACTGGCGACCGGGAGATCCAATTCACATCAACCTGTTACCTGAGCTGGATGCAGGCGGTTGGTTGCTCGATTGCAGGTACAGCGGCACGCTGCTGTCCAATCTGTTGGGGCAGCATTTGCCCCGACGGTTTGCAGAAGCGTGGCTGAGCGCAATGATGAGTACGCTCCCGGAAACGCCGGTAAACCAGTATGGTAACAAGCGCTTGAAGCAACTGGCTTCTCAATTGCATGCCTGGCAGGTTTTCCCGAACAGCACTACAGGCTACAAAAAGGCGGAAGTAACACTGGGAGGCATCGATACTGCCGAGCTTTCTTCCAGAACGATGGAATCGAAAAAAGTACCCGGACTTTATTTCGTGGGGGAAGTCGTCGATGTCACGGGCCAACTGGGTGGTTTCAATTTTCAGTGGGCCTGGTCATCGGGTTATGTGGCAGGGCAATCAGTGTAACCGCAGCTTCTATCGGTAGTGCGGCATTTGTATCGCGAAGAGATAATCTTTCTTTCTTATGGGAATGATAGATCGTCTGAAGAATGGGAAGCCTTCAGCGATTTCTTAAGGAACTTCCGAACAAGTTTCCGGAGGCGCGACGTACTTTGCGGGATGGGGTGCACGAAAGGTGACGACGCGAATGGTTGATCCCCTTCGCTAGGAGCCTGACAAAGCAGACCGCCTGCAAAGTCCCGTCCCATACGGGTTGCTGCAAAATTTGGCGCTCACTTCGTTGCGCTCCTTGGTATTGTAGTTCGAGCTACGAACTTCGTCCTGTGCCTTGTGATCATCACAATTTTAACAGCAACGCGCTCTGCGGAGACTTGTTCCGAGGTTCCTTAAAGCACGTAGCGGGCCAGATCCTCGCTCTGCGCAAGGTCGCTGAGTCGTTTATCAACATAGGCGGCATCAATGACAACTGCATCTCCATGGTGTTTCTCGGCATTGAACGAAACATCCTCCAGCAGTTTTTCCATGGCGGTATAAAGACGCCGTGCTCCAATATTCTCTGTTTTCTCGTTGACTGCAAAGGCGATCTCCGCCAGACGCTTGACCGCATCAGGAGTAAATTCCAGTCTCACCCCTTCAGTTTCAAGCAGCGCCTCATATTGACGTGTCAAACAGGCATCCGTATTGGTGAGGATTTGTACAAAATCGTCGGCGCTGAGGCTGGTGAGCTCAACCCGAATTGGAAACCGGCCCTGCATCTCGGGAATCAGATCGGAAGGTTTGGCGAGGTGAAATGCCCCGCTGGCGATAAACAGAATATGATCGGTCTTGATCATGCCATATTTGGTGGAAATCGTGGTGCCCTCCACCAGAGGCAGCAGGTCCCGTTGAACCCCCTGGCGCGACACATCCGCCCCCGAAGTCTCGGAACGGCTCGTGATCTTGTCGATTTCATCCAGAAACACGATGCCGTTCTGCTCAACATTCTGTACTGCGCCCAGCTTCAATTCCTCATCATTAACCAGCTTCGAGGCTTCCTCATCGACAAGGAGCTTCATCGCTTCGCGGATTTTCAGCTTTCGCGTCTTTTTTCTTTCCGCCCCCAGATTCTGGAACATGCCTTGAATCTGCGTCGTCAGCTCTTCCATTCCGGGGGGAGCAAAGATTTCCATGTGGGTATGGGGGGTCGCCAGCTCGATTTCGATCTCCTTATCGTTGAGCTCTCCCTCGCGCAGCTTCTTTCGAAATTTCTGGCGAGTAGCACTTTCCGCCTCGGTGGATTCCATTTGCAGGCCCGTTTCTCTGGCAACGGGCAATAGCACATCGAGTATGCGTTCCTCAGCATGGTCTTCCGCACGTGCGCGCATCTTTTGCGTTTCACGCTCCCGGGCCTGCTTGACCGCGGCCTCCACGAGATCACGGATGATTGAATCCACGTCACGTCCAACATACCCTACCTCGGTAAATTTGGTCGCCTCGACCTTGATGAACGGCGCATCCGCAAGTTTCGCGAGCCGACGCGCTATTTCCGTCTTGCCAACACCCGTCGGACCGATCATCAAAATATTCTTGGGCGTAATCTCCTGGCGCAGCGGATCCTGCACCTGCTGCCTGCGCCAGCGATTCCTGAGCGCGATGGCAACCGAATGCTTGGCGGCATCCTGACCTATGATGTGCTTGTCAAGCTCGTGGACGATTTCCCGGGGAGTCAGTTGAGACATGGTCAGGTCAGCGATAAGGGCAAAAGGTGAGAGAAATCAAAGCAACAGTATAAACAATACAAAGCATAAGGTTATACCGGAGCAGAGGGGTCAGTCCTATCTTGTCCGGATTCATTTTCTCCGGCTGCTACTCCAGAACCTCGATTACGTGGTTCTGATTAGTGTAGATACACAGATCCCCGGCTATGGTAAGTGCCTTCTTGACGATTTCCGGCGGTGTAAGATCAGTGTTTTCCAGAAGCGCGCGTGCCGCTGAATGCGCATAGGAGCCGCCGCTGCCGATTGCCGCCAGCCCGAGCTCGGGTTCTATTACATCTCCCGCCCCGGTAATAATGAGGGTAGCGGCCGGATCGGCGACGATGAGCATGGCCTCGAGTCTGCGCAGAATCCGGTCGGTGCGCCAGTCTTTTGCCAGTTCCACCGCCGAGCGCATGAGGTGTCCCTGATGTTTTTCCAGCTTGCCTTCAAAACGTTCGAACAAGGTAAAGGCATCCGCCGTCCCTCCGGCAAATCCGGCCAGGATCCTGTCATGGTACAGCCGTCGCACCTTGCGCGCGCTGGCTTTTGCTACCACCGCTCCCAGCGTCACCTGGCCATCGCCCCCCAGCGCGACGTGGTTCCCGCGCCGGGCGGAAAGTATGGTTGTGCCGTGGTATTCTGCCATGTCTAGCCCGGTAATTGGAGAGCGAAGATTATAACGCCGATTCACGAGAAGAATGCAAACAGTGTTTGCGCCAATCCGTAGTCCGGCTCATTCCCTGCGGTTCAAGACTCATTCTTCTTTCGTGCGCGCGGGTGTGTTGCATCATAGACCTTCGATAGATGCTGGAAGTCGAGATGGGTATATACCTGCGTGGTGCTGATGCTGGCATGCCCCAGCATCTCCTGCACCGCTCTCAGGTCGCCGCTGGATTGCAGCACATGTGATGCAAATGAATGCCGCAACACATGCGGATGGATGCGCCCGCTGATTCCCTGCTTTACTGCCTGAATTTTCAGGCGCTGATCAATCGACCGGCGACTGATGTTCCTCCCGTACCGGGACAGGAATAGCGCCGTTTCCCCCGGCCTGGCGAGCGCATCGCGTTGTTTTATCCATTCTCCCACTACTTGCACGGCTTTGCTTCCTACCGGCACATCACGGGTTTTATTCCCTTTGCCGGTAACGCGCACGATCCCGTCTGCAAGACTTAGATCCTCGGGCTTCAGGTTCGTGAGTTCCGCCAGCCGCAATCCCGAAGAATAGAAGAGCTCGAACATGGCTTTATCGCGTAAGGCAATCAGATCGGGAGTATCGAACTCCAGCAGCTTCGAGGCCTCATCAGGCGACAGGGTGCGAGGCAGGATCCTGCGTGACTTCGGCGCCCGCACGCCGGCGCAGGGATTACATGCATAACCATGATGTCGCGCCAGGTAATTGTAGAGCCCGCGCCATGCAGACAGCATTCTCGCCAGGCTCCTGCCGGAAAATCCGTTTGCATGCAACTGAGCAAGAAAACGCCGGATATGGTGGATTTGCAAATGCTCCAGTGCGATTCCCCGCGAGAAATTCATCAGTATCTCGAGATCGTGGGCATAACTTTTGCAGGTGAGTGGCGACAGTCGCCGCGTGACGGAAAGATAAGCGAGATAGGCGGAGGCAAGTTCGGCCTGCTCCTTTCCGGATATCTTGCCGGAACCATTCAGACCGGTTAAGGATTCCGGGTGTCGCCTCTTTCCCATTTCTCAGGCGGTGCGAAAACGTTTCAATGACTTGCTGGCAAGTTCACCGAGCCGCGCGAGGTAAACTGTTCCCATTTCCGGATAGAACCGTTGCGATTCTTCACTGCCCATTACCAGTAATCCGATGGTTTGATCCCCCTGCAATGCTGTCATCGCAAATGAACGCAAATGCTCGGCCTGTTCGCCGAACCAGCTTCTGATCTCATCCGGAATATGGGGCCCGCAATAAGGGTGCAACAAATTTTCCGCCATCGCATGAACCTCGCTGCTGACGGGTAGAAATTCCGGTTGCAAGGGTTCGTCAACCCCAATATTCCAGATCCGAAGCGCGCTGTGAGGCACCGAGAAGTTTTCACGCAGCGCAAAAGCGAGCCCATCCAGAAGATCGGGCAAACGTCTGAAGGTGAGAAGCGAGACTGCCAATTGGTGCATTTTTTCCGCGATAGCGTCATTCTCCTTGCCGAACAGGATCAATTCCTCCAGTTTATCCTGCAAAATCTGGTTTTTATCCCGCAATGCCAGGATTTGACGCTTGCTTAAGGAAATCGTCCCCCCGTCATGGGGGGTGGGCACCTGAATGTCTGCCAGCATGCTGGCATATGCTTCAAAGAACTCCGGATGCGCACGCAGATACTCTGCTATCTCTTCGAAACTTGATTTCATATCTTTTCTGTTTTTTAAAACTGCAACTCCATTTCTCCATCAAAAACGGCGACGGCAGGACCGGTCATCCAGACCGGCTGATTTTCCCCTTCCCATCGTATGAACAGATCCCCAGCGGAAAAGCTCACCCTGACGGGCGACTCGAGCAGCCCCCGTTGAATTCCCGCAACCGCCGCCGCACAGGCACCCGTGCCGCAAGCCAGGGTTTCACCCGCGCCCCGTTCGTAGACTCTCAGCCGGATATGATGAGAATCGATAACTTGCATATATCCGGCATTTACTCGCTGAGGAAAACGTGAATGCTTTTCGATAAGTGGACCCTCCGTCAAGACCGGCGCGTCATCCAGGTCCGATACTACCTGGACGGCGTGAGGGTTGCCCATCGATACAACACTGATTTCCACCTGCCTGCCATCCAGGGGGAGTGGGTAAGTCAGCACTCGCTGCTCGGCGATAAAAGGAATCTCAACGGGATCGAATTTCGGCATGCCCATGTTGACCGTTACTTCCCCGTCCGCTTCAAGCTTCGGAATAACCACCCCGCTTAGCGTTTCAATCCGTACCTCCTTCTTGCCCGTCATGCCATGGTCATGCACGTAGCGAACGAAGCAGCGCGCGCCATTGCCGCATTGTTCCACTTCTCCCCCGTCGGCATTAAAAATGCGATAGCGGAAATCAGCATCGCCTTCCGCCTTTTCGATCAGCAGAATCTGGTCGCAGCCTATTCCCAGGTGGCGGTCGGCAAGTCGCCGCAATTGTTCCGGTGAGAGCGAAATCTGCTGATTCATCGCGTCAATGACAACGAAATCGTTGCCGAGGCCGTGCATTTTGGTGAACTTGAGTTTCATTTATCAAGAGTTGCAAGAACAGGAATTACAGCACGGGGTATGGAAACATCGGCATGCCAAGCCGTATTGTATTATCCATCTTCTTAATAAGCGCGTAATTTGGTATTCTACAGACCTTTTACGATTAAGCGGGCTGGACAAAATGAGCGAATATCTTTTTACCTCCGAATCCGTGTCTGAAGGTCATCCCGATAAGGTGGCCGACCAAATTTCCGATTCCATCCTCGATGCCATCCTGGCTCAGGATCCCAATGCGCGGGTAGCCTGCGAAACGTTATGCAGTACCGGTCTGATCGTCATGTCGGGCGAAATCACTACCCAGGCCAATGTAGACTACATGCAAGTCGCGCGCGCGGCGGTCAAGCGCATCGGTTACAACAGTTCCGATATCGGCTTTGACTATAATACCTGCGCAGTGCTGACTGCTTTCAATAAACAATCCCCCGATATCGCGCAAGGGGTCAACCGCACCAAGGAAGAGGAAATGGACCAGGGGGCGGGTGACCAGGGTCTCATGTTCGGCTACGCCTGCGATGAGACGCCGCAATTGATGCCCATGCCGATCTACTATGCCCATCGGCTGATGGAGCGCCAGGCGGAACTGCGAAAAGATGGACGCCTCCCGTGGCTGCGTCCGGATGCAAAGTCGCAGTTTTCAGTACGTTACCTGAATGGGGCGCCGCAGCGAATCGAGACCGTTGTCATTTCCACGCAGCATCACCCGGATATCAGTCACTCGGATTTGAGCGAAGCCATTATTGAGGAAGTCATCAAACCCGTGCTTCCGAAAAAAATGCTGAATGGCGAAACCCGGTACCTCATCAACCCCACAGGACGTTTCGTCGTGGGCGGACCGATGGGAGATTGCGGACTGACCGGCCGGAAGATTATCGTGGACAGCTATGGGGGGACCGCGCACCATGGCGGTGGCGCCTTCTCCGGCAAGGATCCGTCCAAAGTGGACCGTTCCGCTGCTTATGCCGGACGATATGTGGCAAAGAATCTTGTCGCGGCCGGCATCGCCAGCAGATGCGAGGTGCAGATGGCTTATGCGATCGGAGTTGCGCGACCCGTTTCGCTGATGGTCGACACTTATGGAACCGGAAAAATTCCCGACGATAAAATCGTCAAACTGATCGAGCGGCACTTCGATCTGCGCCCGCGTGGCATCATCCACGGCCTCGATCTGCTGCGTCCCATCTACGAGAAGACCGCCGCCTACGGCCATTTTGGCCGGGATGAACCGGAATTCACCTGGGAATCCACGGATAAGGCCGCGCAGTTGCGCGAGGAAGCGGGAATTGAACCGGCTGAAACCGAACCGGTCAGTCTTCAGGCCTAAGATTACATCACCAACCCTTCCAGACCGAGGAGCGCTGCAACGGGCATTGTCCCGCGAGGCTCGGCAGGGAAGGATCGCTACAACGGCGCTCGTTCATTTTCAGGAGAAAATCTTATGAACGCTGTGCTCAGTCCTGCTTCCGCGTCTGCGGGCTTCACCGACTATAAAGTTGCCGATATGTCCCTGGCGGAATGGGGGCGCAAGGAAATCGCCATTGCCGAGACGGAGATGCCGGGTCTGATGGCGCTACGGGAAGAGCATGCCGCTGCCAAGCCTCTTGCAGGGGCACGCATTGCCGGTTCTCTGCACATGACCATTCAGACTGCGGTACTGATCGAAACGCTTACCAAGCTGGGCGCTCAAGTACGGTGGGCTTCGTGCAACATTTTCTCGACTCAGGACCATGCCGCGGCCGCCATTGCAGCGGAAGGTATTCCCGTATTTGCCCATAAGGGCGAATCTCTCGATGAGTATTGGGAATATACCCATCGTATTTTTGAATGGCGAGGGGATACCTCACAAGGTGATGGCAGTCCCAATATGATTCTGGACGATGGCGGCGACGCCACCTTGCTCATTCTCCTTGGCAGCAGGGCGGAACAAGATCCATCTGTCATCGCCAGTCCAGCCAATGAAGAAGAGCAGGCCCTGTTTGCCGCCATTCGCAAACGCCTGAGCGTCAGCCCGAACTGGTATTCCACCCGACGCGCCAATATCAGGGGTGTGACGGAGGAAACCACTACCGGCGTCCACCGTCTGTATGAAATGCAAAAGAAAGGCGAACTGCCGTTTCCGGCATTCAACGTGAACGATTCCGTCACCAAATCCAAATTCGACAATCTATACGGTTGCCGGGAGTCCCTGGTGGACGGGATCAAGCGGGCGACCGATGTCATGATTGCCGGAAAGATCGCGATAGTGTGTGGTTACGGTGATGTCGGCAAAGGCTGTGCGCAATCCCTGCGCGGTCTTGGAGCCACCGTGTGGATAACGGAGATTGACCCCATTTGCGCACTGCAAGCGGCAATGGAAGGTTATCGCGTCGTCACCCTGGATGAAGCCTGCGATCAGGCGGACATTTTCGTGACTGCCACCGGCAATCTGCGCGTCATTACCCATGATCATATGGTGCGAATGAAAGACCAGGCAATCGTATGTAATATCGGCCATTTCGATTCTGAAATCGATATTGCCTCGGTTCAGAAGTACCCATGGGAGAATATCAAGCCGCAGGTCGATCACGTCATTTTTCCTACCGGCCGCCGCATCATTGTGCTGGCAAAGGGACGACTGGTGAATCTTGGCTGTGCAACAGGACACCCTTCCTTTGTCATGTCGACTTCATTCACCAACCAGGTTCTGGCACAAATGGAGCTTTGGCAGAATGGCGCCAGCTACCAGAAAAACGTCTACGTGTTACCCAAGCATCTGGATGAAAAAGTAGCGCGATTACACATCAAAAAGCTGGGCGCCAAACTCACGAGACTGACGGAGGAACAGGCGAGCTACCTGAATATGGACATTGACGGACCCTACAAGCCGGCAATGTACCGTTATTGATTTTTTTCAGGTTTGGATTTTAGCGCGGTGAAGGAAAAAGGTGATTAGATCACCGCCTTTTTACCCTCCCTGCGCTTTTCCGCTTCGCCATGGAATCACAGAAAAAATTTATTCCCACATTCAGCTTCGAATTTTTTCCGCCGCAGACTGCGGAAGGAATAGAGAAGCTGCGCGCTACGCGCAAACAACTTGCGCAACTCAAGCCGAAATTCTTCTCGGTAACCTTCGGCGCGGGAGGATCGACACGTGATCGTACCCTGGAAACCGTGCTCGAGATTCAGGCAGAAGGCTTGGTCGCTGCACCTCATCTTTCCTGTATTGGTGCAACCCGGGAAAATATCCGTGCCATGCTGGAGCAATACCGCAGCAGCGGTATTCGCCATCTGATTGCGCTGCGGGGGGATCTGCCTTCGGGAATGGCGCAAGGAGGAGAATTCCGCTATGCCAACGAACTGGTAGCCTTTATTCGCCGTGAGTACGGCAACGCCTTTCATATCGATGTGGCATCCTACCCGGAGTACCACCCGCAAGCCAGAAATGCTCAGGAAGACTTGAGGAATTTCAAGCGCAAGATCGAAGCCGGCGCAGACTCGGCCATTACCCAGTATTTCTACAATGCGGACGCCTATTTTGACTTTGTCGATTCGTGTGAGGCAATGGGCATCAATATTCCGGTGGTTCCCGGCATCATGCCGATCAATAGATTTTCCCAGCTTGCCAGATTCTCGGATACCTGTGGGGCGGAAATACCGCGTTGGATCAGAAAGCGGCTGGAAGGTTATGGAGATGATTCTGCTTCCATACGCGCCTTCGGCCTGGATGTCGTTACCGATCTGTGCGCTCGACTGCTGAATGCAGGCGCGCCCGGATTGCATTTCTACACGTTGAACTCGGCAGGACTAACGACGACTGTGTGGCAAAGATTGGGACTTTAGTTCACCCCATTTTCAGATGGAATGATCGCGAGAAGCTGATGAGCGACCAAGCGGGGACTGATCTGGAAATGGATTAAATTGGGTACATAGCGTTGATGGAAACCTGGCGCGGCCCATCCTCAATCCGGATGGGCCGCGGCTTTACTCCAACTATCTTGCAATCA